>Ga0208138_100250_pt1 | contig 29493 bp, 25 predicted proteins | sample AntRauMetaRauer3_FD_184786 | JGI IMG/M metagenome (GOLD analysis project Ga0208138, IMG submission 184786) | Saline lake microbial communities from Rauer Lake, Antarctica, in enrichment culture - Antartic Rauer Lake 3 Metagenome Rauer3 (SPAdes)... ...
GGCGAGACGCCACACAGCCGCCGCGAGGTGCTGTTCGACCAGTTCCGGACGGGAGCGCTGGACGCGCTGGTCGTCTCCCGCATCGGCGACGAGGGCATCGACCTCCCGGACGCCGAGTTCGCCGTCGTCGCCTCGGGGCTCGGCGGGAGCCGCCGGCAGGGCGCCCAGCGCGCGGGCCGGACGATGCGGCCCGGCAGCCAGTCGCTGTTGTTCGTGCTGGCGACCCGGGGCACCGAGGAGGAGGACGACGCCCGCAGCAGGATGCGCCACCTCTCCGCGAAGGGCGTCCGCGTGACGGAGTCCGGTGTCGACCGTGAGTAGCGACGGCGACGGGGCGGGCGACGACCTTCGGGCGCTCCACGACCACCTCGCGGCGACCGGCGAACGACCCGTCGAGCGGACCGCGAGTCACTACCTCGGCGAGGCGGAGGCCGTCGTCGCCGACGCGCTGGCGCCGAACGCGAGCGAGGACGTAGCCCGGCGCCGGGTGGCGCAGGCCCGAGAACTGCTCTCGGAAGTCGAGGGGACCGGCGACGAGGCCGCCGACGAGCACGTGGCGGCTGCACGCGCGCTGTGTGACCGCATTCTCGGGACGGACGACTGAGGCCAGTGGGGATTCCGGCAGCCGGCCGGCGATAATTCTACGGGTATCGGAAGCTACTGTCTCTGGAGCGCCACCGAGCGTCGGCGAAACTATCACTCCTGAAAACCCCGGGGTGCGATTTATGTGGGGTGTTCTCCTTTCCCTCGACGTTCGAGGCGACGGGACACATGTTCGAATTCATCACGTCCCTGGTGTCCGGGACGACCGGCGCGGCGACGCCGGCCGACCCCGACCAGGGCGAGCACGAGCGGGACGACGGCGCAGGCACCCGCCAGGAGTCGTACACCCACGACGGCCACGACCCCCGCGAGTGGGAGACCGAGGACGGCTACCGGCCGGAGGCCTGGCGCGATGCGACCGACGTCGGGTCGGTGGCAGAGAGCTTCCTCACGGGCATGGGCTACCCCGTGTTCATCGTGGACGCCGGAGGCCACTTCACGAAGCTCAACGAGGAGGCCCGGGAGCTGTTCGGCCGCGAACCCGGCCATCTCTACGGCGACTGCCTCTTCGACTACGACGAGGCCGACAACTCCGTCATGCGGAAAGTGCTGGACACGGGCGAGGCGGTCCGCAACCTCGAGGACACCGTCCAGGCCGACGGCGAGGAGATTCCGGTGAACCGCACCGTGATGCCGTTCTTCGGTTCGGACGGCGAGGTGGTCGGCGCCCTCGAGATCAACGAGGACATCTCCGAGCGCATCGAGCTAGAGGAGCGCGAGGCCCAGCTCGAAGCCTACCAGAGCGAGGTCGTCGACGAACTGAAGACGAGCCTCGACGCGCTCTCGCGGGGCGACTTCACCGTCGAGCCCGAGGTCCGGGAGCCCGACGCCGACTTCGAGGCCATCCGGAACGTCTACCGGGAGTTCGACGAGATGGCCTCCGACCTGGCGTACGCCGTCGAGAACACACGGGAGACGCTCCGGGAGGCCCGCGACCACGCGGGCGAACTGGAGGTCATCGCGGACTCGCTGAGCGAAGCGAGCACGGCCGCCAGCGAAGCCATCCGCGAGATCGAATCGTCCAGCGAGACGGTCGCGGACGTCGCCGACGAGCAGACCGAGGCCTCCGAGCGCGCGGAGGCGAACGTCTCCGAGCTATCGGCGACCGTCGAGGAGATCGCGGCGACCGCCAAGGAGATCGACCAGCTCGCCGCGGACGCCAACAGCCTCGCGAGCGAGGGCGCGACCGACGCCGAGGGCGCCATCGACCGCATGGAGTCCGCGATGGCGGCCTCCGAGCGCAACATGGAGGTCGTCGAGTCCCTGGAGGAGCAGATGGACCGCATCAACGAGATGACGGAGATGATCGACGAGATCGCCGACCAGACGGGGATGCTCGCGCTGAACGCGAACATCGAGGCCGCCCGCGCCGACACCGACGGCAGCGGCTTCAAGGTGGTCGCCGACGAGGTGAAGGACCTCGCCGAGGAGTCCAAGGACGCCGTCGCCGAGATATCCGAGACCGTCGAGGACCTCAAGGACGGCATCGACCAGACCGCGGAGGCCATCCACGACTCGAACGAGGAGGTCCGCGCGGGCGCCGAGGCCGTCGGGGACGTCGTCGACGCCATCGAGGACATCGAGGACGCCATCTCGGAGACCAACCACGGCCTCGGCGAAATCACCGACGCGACCGAGGACCAGGCCCAGGCCGCCGAGACCGTCCACCAGCTCGTCGAGGAGGTCGCGGACTCCAGCCGGGACGTCAGCGGCCGGATGCAGGGCGTCGCCGCGAGCGTCCAGCAGCAGCGCGACTCCGTCACCGACGTCGCCGACCAGTCCGGCGACGTCGACGACGTCTCCGAGGAGATGGCCGACAGCCTCGCGGCCTTCCGCCTCACCGACGACGAGGCGGCGCGCTTAGACGAGTAAGTCCCGTTCTCCCGTCGCCGCAGTCGTGTTCCTCGCACTCGTGGCGCAGGTGCTACCGATGCCAACGCGCCCGGCCGGTCCTGTCAACCGCGACTAGAACACTCGAAAAACGGGGGTCCGTCGGTCGGCCGACCGCCGCACCGAGTTACTCTCGCGGCACTCCGTTCTCGCCGCGGGGCAGGTAGTCCCTGCCGCCCGCGTCCACCTGGAGTTCGTCGTCCTCGACGACGACCTCGCCGCCGACGATGGTGTGCGTCGGCAGGCCCGTGAGCTCCTGGCCGTGGAACGTCGAGTACCGGGGCTCCATCGTGTGGTAGAAGTCGTCGTCGACGACCTTGCTCTTGTCCAGGTCGACGACGACCATGTCCGCGTCCGACCCCTCGACGAGCGCGCCCTTCCGGGGGTAGAGTCCCCAGCGCTTGGCGTTGTTCTCCGCGCAGACCTCGACGAGGCGCTCCATCGAGATGCGGTTCTTGTTCACGCCCTCGCTCATCATCACGGGCAGGAAGTACTCGATGCCGTTGTTGTCGCCGGGGATGGCGTCCCAGATGTCGCCGTGCTTGCCCGTGTCCTTCTCCTTGAACTCGATCTTGTGCGGGCAGTGGTCGGTGCCCATGTAGTCGACGGTGCCGTTGCGCATGCCCTCCCAGAGGCGCTTCTTGGACTCCTCGCCGCGCAGCGGCGGGCTAATCTTCCCCCACGTGCCGAGTTCCTCGTCGTGTTTCGTGTGACAGAGGAACGCCGGCAGCGTCTCGGCGTGGATGTTGACGCCCTGTTTCTGGTACTTCTCACAGATGTCGACGCCCTCGCCCGTGCTCATGTGGACGATGTACGACCGCGAGTCGGTGTACTCGGTCATGCGCGCGATCTGCTCGATGGGCATCGCCTCGGCGACGTTCGGGGACGCCTCGCTCCAAGCGAGCAGGTCGTTGCGGCCCTCGTCCTGGAGTTCCTGCCGGCGTTCGTACGCGAGGTCCTCGTTCTCCGCGTGGAACATCACGACGCCGTCGTTGATCTCCGAGACCTTGTCCAGCACCTTGTACGTGCGACCGGCGTCGCTGTGGTCGATGCCGAGTTCGGGGCTGGCGTGCTTGTACCAGTTGAAGAAGATCTTGTACGACCGGATGCCTTCCTCGGCGAGCCCCTCGATCTCGTCGACGTGGTGGTCCTGGTGGACGATAGCGTGGTACGCGAAGTCGATGTAGGAGTTCTCCTCGCCCGCTCGCCGGAAGAAGTCCATGTCCGGCAGGTAGGGGTCGGGCTGGAGGAGGAAGTTCACGACCGACGTCACACCGCCGTGGACCGCGCCCCGCGTCTCCGTCTCGAAGTCGTGTTCGAGGCCCTCGTGGTAGTCGAACTCGTAGCGGGAGAGCCCCCAGTGGACGTGCGGGTCGATGAACCCCGGGATGAGGAAGTTGCCCTCGGCGTCGATGGTGCGCTCCGCGTCGGGGAGGTTCGGTTCGGTGCCTACGCTCAGAATTTTACCGTCTCGGGCCGCCACACCGCCGTCGATGGTGCCCGATGGCGTAACCACTCGTGCGTTGACGACTCGGAGGTCCGCCTGCTCGCTGACCATGTATGTGGAGAATTCCCACGCTGAACTTAACTCTATGCATGTGATGGCGACACAAACCATTAACACGGGGGCGGCTAACGGAGCGTGGTACGTACATGCACACACCTGTCTCCCTGGAGGGCGTCGGAATGACCCGCTTCTCCGCCGACGCCGGCGAGGACGTGCGCGCGCTGCTGGAGCGCGCCGCCGAGCGCGCACTCGACGACGCCGACGTCCCGGCTCCCGACCTGGACGCCGTCGTCGTCGGGAACATGGCGGCCGAGGCCTTCGAGAAGCTCTCAGGCCTGCACAACGCCCTCGCGGCGAGCCTCGGAGCGTTCGGTGCCCAGGCGGACCGCGTGGAGAACACGAGTGCGAGCGGCGCGAGCGCGTTCCAGCGCGGCGTCCAGGCCGTCGCGTCCGGCGCCGCCGACACCGTGCTCGTCGCGGGCGGCGAGCGCATGTCGGCCGCCAGCACCGAGACGGCGACCGGCGTCATCGGGAGCATCGTCCACCCCGAAGAGTACGCCCACGGCGTCACGCTACCGTCGTTCGGCGGGCTGGCGGCCGACGCCTACCTCCGGCGGTACGACGCGCCCTACGAGGCGCTGGCGGCCGTCTCCTCGAAGAACCACGGCAACGGCGCGCGCAACGAGTACGCGCAGTTCCAGACGGCGGTGAGCGTCGAGAACGCCGCCGACTCGCCGCTGGTCGCCGACCCGCTCCGGCTCTACGACTGCTGTCCCACGAGCGACGGTGCGGCGGCCGTCGTCCTCCGGGCCGGCGACGAGGGCGACGTCGCCGTCCGTGCCTGCGAGAGCGCGGTCGGCACCCACGCCGTCGCCGACCGCGACGATCCGCTGGAGATCGAGAGCGTCCGGACCGCGGGCGAGCACGCGTTCGACGCCGCCGGCTGGTCGCGCGCGGACGTGGACGTCGCGTGCATCCACGACGCCTTCACTGTCCTCGAACTGCTCGAACTCGAGGAACTCGGTTTCTACGACGTGGGGACGGCGTGGCGGGCAGCGATGGACGGCGACACCGCGCTGGACGGCTCCCTGCCAGTGAACCCTGGGGGCGGACTGAAGGCGCGCGGCCACCCGCTCGGCGCGACCGGCGTCTCGCAGCTCGTCGAACTGGTCTGGCAGCTCCGCGGGGAGGCCGACGGCCGCCAGGTCGAGTGCGAGACCGGACTCGCGGTGAACGTCGCGGGCTTCGGGAACAACGCCGTCTGCACGCTCCTGGAGGCAGCATGAGCGAGCGAGCGCGGGACCGACAGCGCGCAACGCCGGTGGTCGGCGCATGACGGCGACGGCGTGCGTCGACTGCGGCGAGGCGTGGGCGTACGACCGGGTGCGGTGTCCGTCGTGTGGCGGCCGCGACTTCGAGTCGCGCACACTCGGGGAGGGCGAGCTCGTCGCGACGACCGTCTCCCGAGTGACGCCGCCGGGCGTCCGCGAGCCGAACCCGCTCGGCATCGCGCGCTTCGGGGACGTCCAGGTGACCGCACAGCTGGCCGACGCCGACCTGGCGGCTGGCGACGACGTGGTGCTCGCCGGGGACCACGAGCTCCGGGCGGGAGAACGAGGCCCGCGTCTCGAACGGACGTAGCGGTCGGGGCTGGACTCAGAAGGAGGGAGTGAGGCTACTGCGGCTCCTGGAGGCCGGTCTCTTCGGCGAGCCGCTCGTGGCACTCCGCGGGGTGTTCGGGGTGAACGGCGAGGGGTTTCGCGCGGTCCTCGATGTGGATGACCAGCGCCTGGCGCTTCTGGTAAGTGCGGTACAGGCTGAACAGGCCGACCGCCGCGAACGCCACGCCGACGAGTGGGTTCCGCGTGAGAATCACGTAGCCGCCGACGCCGGCGAGGAGAATACTCAACACGGCGGTATCCCAGGCGAGCACCCGGCGGCCGATGCCGGTCACGGCGTCGTCGTGGATCTTCACCCGCTCGTCGCCGCGGTCGAGGAAGATGGCGTCCTCGGAGTAGCCGATCCAGCCGCCGTCCCGGAGCGACATGCGCGTGATGTCGACGTCGCGCCGCTCCGTGTCCTGCTGAGTCATACTCGAAAGAACTGGTGGGTGGTCTTTTGCGTTGCGGCGAGGCGCTCCGTCAGTCGTCCGCCATGTCCTCGTTGGCGGGTTCGCCGCCGGGCATGAACCGCTCGTGGTACGGCTCGAAGGCGTCCTCGTCCTCGGTGATGTTCTCCCAGGCGGTGAGGCCGCGTTCCTCCGGGGTTCCGGGGATGGTGTTGTCGAGGACGAACGCCGCGATGCCGCCGACGGCGATCTCGGTGCCCATGATGATGCCGATGGTCGTCGCGACCTCGGGGATGCCGAGGATGCCACCGACCACCGGGACGTTCGAGAACCCGGCTTCGAGCGCGCCGCTCTCCAGGCCCCCGATGTACTGCGGGATGGACATGCCGGCGAACAGGCCGAAGCCGACGACGAAGACGTTCCGGTTCTGGTTCATGTCGACGTGCTGGAGCTGCGAGAGCCCGACGCCGACGATCTGTGCGAACATCGCGAGGAACAGCCCCCCGACGATGGCGTTCGGGATGGTCGTCACGAACGCGCCGAAGTAGCCGACGTAGCCGACGACGATCATCACGAGGGCGCCGATCTGGACGACGTAGCGGGAGGCGACGCCGGTGATGCCGATGGCGCCGACGTTCTCCGTGTAGGACGTCGAGCCGTTGCCGGTGCCCATGATGCCCGCGAAGACGTTGCCGAGGCCCTCCATGCCGAGGCCGTGGTTGATGCGCTGCTTGTTCGGGGCGCCCTCGCCCGCCATCCGGGCGACGGAGTGGTAGTCACCGAAGCTCTCGATGGCCGAGGCGAGCATCCCCGCGATCATGCCGGCGGCGAACGACCCGCTGAACAGCGGCGTCCCCCACTGGAACGGCGTGATGTCCCGGATGGCGGGCGCTTCGCTGACGGCGGCGAGGTTGATGACGTCGATGACGCCAGCGACCGAGAGCCCGGCCGCGATGAGGTACGCGACGCCGAGCCCGAGTAACACCGGGAACAGCTTGAACAGCCGCGAGTAGTCGTCGATGTACTGGGAGAACAGTACGATGAGGCCGAGCGTCAGGCCGACGAGGTACCAGTTCTGTGACGGGCTCGTGATCTGGGGGACGCTGATGAGCGCCAGCCCGATGAGCGCGATGACGACCGCGATGACGGCCGGCCCGATGTACTTCTTGAGCCTGCCGAAGACGCCGAAGTAGCCGATCAGGACTTCGGCGCCACCGGCGACGATGATTGCTCCCTGGAGCTCTCGCATCATCACCGTCGAGCTCGCGCCGCCGTCGGCGCCGCCGAGGACGGCGATGATGGCGAGCGCCGGGCCGAGCATTGAGAACGTCCCGCCCTGGACGATGGGGTACTTGTTCCCGATGGTGGTCTGGGCGAGCGTCGCGACCCCAGAGACGACGAAGAACGTTCCGACGAGCTGTGCCGTCTGAGCGCCGTCGAAGCCGAGGGCGCCGGCGAGCACGAGCGGGATGGCGATGGTCGACCCGACCATCGTGAGCCAGTGCTGTGTGCCGAGGAAGATGGACTGTATCAACGGCGGCTTGTCCTCGATGCCGTACTCTACCATGCTCGCTTCCCCACCGTCGGTCACCATCTCGGCGTCCGACGAACTGTGCTCCGTCGAATTATCCGTGTTCGTTGTCATGCGTTTTCCCTCCGGTCCAGCGAGGCAGCCCCCTCCGTGGTGTATGCTGCCATGTCTGGTACGTACCCACCTGAGCTAACGCACCTCATAAATCTGCCGCAAAATTTGGTGATTGTTGGTGACGTACATTCCCGGGGAAACGTATTTGCGGCGGCCGGCGGTCGATATCGTATGGCACACGAGACCGGAGGCGAGTACGCCGTCCACGCCGACCTCCAGGTGATGGTGGAGACGCGGGACGGCGTCGGCCTCGCGACCGATATCTACCGACCCGCGGACCCCGAGACGCGGGACCCCATCGACGACCCGCGGCCCGTCATCCTCGACCGGACGCCCTACGACCGAACCGGGGGACGGCTCCGGCACGGCGAGTGGTACGCCTCCCGCGGCTACGTGGTCGCCATCCAGGACGTCCGGGGGCGCTTCGACAGCGAGGGCGACTTCTACATCAACAAGCACGAGGCCGAGGACGGCGCCGACACCGTCGAGTACCTCGCCGAGCAGCCGTACTGCGACGGCCAGGTCGTCACGCTCGGCACGAGCTACGGCGCGTGGGTCCAGAGCGCGCTCGCCACCCAGGACCCCGACGGCCTCGCCGGGATGTTCGTCAACATGGGCGCGGCGAACGGCCGGGAGAAGACGTTCCGGCACAACGGCGCGTTCGAGCAGCGCTGGCTGTCGTGGGCGCTCACGCTCGGCGCCGGCTTCGCCCACGAGAGCCTCGCAGACCCAGACGTCCAGCAGACCTTCGCCGACGTGGACGTCCGCGAGGTGTTCGAGAACGGCCCCATTCAGCGCGGCGAGTCGGCGCTCGCCGAACTCCCGCAGTACGAGGACTGGACGTTCGACATCATGACGACGGCGTCGGCCAGCGACGACTACTGGCAGAACCCCAGTGTGAACTTCGAGCGCTACTACGACCAGAGCGCCGACGTCCCGACCGTCTACTCGGGCGGCTGGTACGACTCGTACACGGGCGCGACCTGCGACAACTTTCGGGGACTGGCGGACCGCAAGGACAGCGACCACTACCTCCTGATGGGGCCGTGGACGCACCTCGCGCGCCTGCCGGGCGGCCACGACCACAGCGAGGAGCTACTCTTCCCGCCGCTGACGTGGGAGCACCCGACCGCAGGCGACCTGGCGTTCGGCGAGAACGCCACCCGGAAGTACCGGGAGACGCGCAAGCAGTTCTTCGACCGCTACGTCCGCGGCGAGGAGGACGCCTGGGACATGGCGCGCGTCAAGTACTTCATGATGGGCACCGGTGACGGCCACCGGACCGACGAGGGCCACCTGTTCCACGGCGGCGAGTGGCGCAGCGCCCAGGAGTGGCCGCCCGAGGGCACGGAGATGACGACCTTCTACGCGCACGGCGACGGCACGCTCTCGACGGAGCAGCCGACCGCCAGCGAGTCCTACACCTCCTACGAGTTCGACCCCGAGGACCCCGTGCCGACTATCGGCGGGAACACGTCCTCCTATCTCACCTACGAGCCCCGCGAGGAGCCAGTCGGGGCGCACCCGCTCGGCGACCGCAACATCATCGACTTCGCGGGGCGCGGCGGCTACGACCAGCGCACCGACGAGGGCACGTTCGGCGCGAGCGCGCCCTACGGCCCGCTCAGCCAGCGCGACGACGTGCTGACGTTCCGTACGCCACCGCTGGAAGAGGCCGTCGAGATTGCGGGCCCCATCCGGGTTCGCGTGTTCGGCGAGACGGACGGCCCAGACACGGACTTCACGGCGAAACTCGTCGACGAGTACCCCGAGAGCGAGGACTACCCGGACGGCTACGACCTGAACCTCTCAGACTCCATCTGCCGGGGTCGCTACCGGGGTTACCGCGACGAACCGGACCTGCTCGAACCCGGGCGGGTGTACGAGTGCTACATGGAGCCCTACGACACCGCGAACGTCTTCGAGGCCGGCCACCGCATCCGCCTGGACGTCTCCTCGTCCAACTGGCCGCGCTTCGACGTGAACCCGAACACGGGCGGCGACCTCTACACTGACGACAACTACCGGGTCGCGGAGAACGCCGTCCACCACTCGGCGAGCCACCCGACGCACGTCGAACTCCCGATTCAGCCGCGGGACTGACCGCTCGCCGACCGCGGCAGTTTCCGCGCTTTCTCCCGGTGGTCAGGCCTCGCCGACGAACTCCACGACGTAGCCGTCGGGGTCCTCGACGAACGCGACCCGGCGGTCGACGACGTCGACGGTCCTCGGCTCCGCCACGACCACCGGATCGGCTTCCTCGACGACGCGCTCGAACGTCGCGTCGGTGTCGTCGACAGCCACGGCGACGTGGTCGATGCCCGAGGGGTCGACCTCGCCGTCCGCGTCCTCGTCGTACTTGAACTGGAGTTCCGCGCCGTCATCGGTGCCGACGTAGTAGTTCAGTACGCCGTCGAGCACGAACTCCTGACGGTACTTGAGGCCGAGGACGTCCTCGTAGAACGCCGCGGTCGCGTCGAGGTCTGACACCCACAGCGCCGTGTGTACGACTTCCATGCCCGCTTCTCGCTCCCCCGCGACAAGTACGTTACTCACACGCGTGGTCTGTCACCGGGCGTCCCGGCGGCCCAGTCGACGCGATTCGACTGCTCGCTCGCCCGGAACCGCGGTGAACACTTAATACGGCAGTTGCAGTTTTGGTTCGCGTGATGGTAACACTCGACGAGGAGCGGTTCGTGGATACGATGCGGGAACAGGCCGAAATCGGTGGGACGGAGGACGGCGGCCTCCACCGGCTCGCGCTGTCCGACGAGGACCGCGAGGTCCGGGACTGGTTCACCGAGCAGCTCGAATCCCTCGGTCTCACCGTGCGGGTCGACGAGTTCGGCAACATGTTCGCGCGCCGGGACGGCACCGACCCCGACGCCGCGCCTGTGCTGGTCGGGTCGCACCTGGACTCCCAGCCGTACGGCGGCATCTACGACGGTGCGCTCGGCGTCGTCGCGGCGCTCGAACTCCTGCGCACGCTCGAGGCCGAGGACGTCACCACGGAGCACCCCATCGAAATCGTGAACTGGACGAACGAGGAGGGCTCGCGATTCCAGCCCGCGATGCAGGGCAGCGGCGTCTGGGTGGGGGAACACGACATCGACGAGCAGTACGAGCGGACCGACGAGCACGGCGACCGGCTCGTCGACGAACTCGAACGCATCGGCTACCGCGGCGACGAGCCGGCCGAACCCCGCGAGGAGTACGAGGCCGCGCTGGAACTCCACATCGAGCAGGGACCGTACCTCGAACTCGGCGACGTCCCCGTCGGCGTCGTCACCGGCGTCGTCGGGTTCTTCTGGGGGGCGACGACGTTCTACGGGGAGGCCGACCACTCCGGCCCGACCCCGATGCACTACCGCAACGACGCGCTCGTCGCGGCCGCGGACGTGATCACGCAGGTGCGCCGGATTCCGAGCACGCTCGGCGAGCGCACCGTCGGCACGGTCGGCTACGTGGACGCCGAACCGAACTCCATCAACATCATCCCGGAGGAGGTGACGATGACGTGGGGGTTCCGCGACCCGAGCGACGAGGTGGTCGAGGAGGCGAGGGCGCGCGCCGTGGCGGAGAGCGAGGTCGCCGCGGAGCGCGAGGGCGTCGACTGGGAGTGGGAGGAGCGCATGCGCTCGGAGAGCGTCGACTTCGCCGACAAGTGCGTCGACGCAGTCCAGGGCGCCGCCGACGACCTCGGCTACGAGAACCGCCGCATCTACAGCGGCGCCGGCCACGACGCCGCCCACCTCAGCAAGTTCTGCGACACGAGCATGGTGTTCGCCGTCAGCGAGAACGGCAAGAGCCACTCGGAGGAGGAGTACACCAGTTGGGAGGACTGCTACAGGGCCGCGAACACGCTCGCGAACGCCGCCGTCCGCATCGCGAGCGGGGACGCGGCGTAGTCCCGCGGCGGTCTCAGAAGTCCCAGTCCGGCCGTTCGCGCTCCACGAACTCGCCGTGGCCGTCGTCGGCGACGACCTCGCCGTCGTCGGCGACGAGCGTCCCGCGCACGAACGTCTTCTCGACGCGCCCGGTTACCTCCCTGCCCTCGTAGATGGTGAAGTCCGAGACGTTCGCGTTGTCCTCGGCGGTGATGGTGTACGTCTCGTCCGGGTCGAACACGACGACATCGGCGTCCGTCCCCGGGTCGAGGGTGCCCTTCCCGGGGAGGCCGAAGATGCGCGCCGGGTTCGCACAGAGCTTCCGGACGAGGAACGGGTACGAGAAGCCGCGGCGGGTGACCGCCTCGTCGTGGAACACCGGGAGGTTCGTCTGGAGGGCGTTCGCGCCGAACTTGCTGTCCCACCAGTTCTCCGTCTCCTTGCCCTCGCGGGTGTAGCCGCAGTGGTCCGTCGAGACGACGTCGAGGGTGCCCGCGCGGAGGTGCTCGAACATCGCCTCGTTGTCGTCGGGCTTCCGGATGGGCGGCGCGATCATCGGGAGGTTACCGAGCGCTTCGAATATCGAGTCGTCGAGGACCGTGTAGTGCGTGCAGGTCTCGGCGCGCACCTGCTCGGGCCCGTACCTCTCGCGGAACTGCGCGAGCACCTCGGCGGACTTCCGGCAGGACGTGTGGATGCCGTAGTACTGGCAGCCGGCCTCCGTCGCCATCCGGACCGCGTCCTCGGCGGCCATCGCCTCCGCGTAGTCCGGCCGCGACTTCGGATACCACTCGGGGTCGCCTTTCCCCTCGCGCTGGAACTGCTCGGTCTTGGCGTCGCAGACGTCGCCGTCCTCGGTGTGGAGCACCGCGACGGCGTCGATCTCGGCGAGTTTCTCGAACACGCGGTCCATGAAGCCGTTCCCGAGGCCGAGCTCGTAGGCGGTGAACAGCTTCACCGTGGGGACGCCCGCATCGACGACCGCTTCGAGTTCGTCGAGGACGTCGAGGTCCTCGCGCGTGACCGCGGCGTGCAGGCCGTAGTCGACGACCGGGTTCTCGGCCTTCTCGCGCTTGCGCTCGATGCCCTCCAGCAGCGTCCCCGGCTCGTCCCAGAGGCTGAGGTCGCCGACCCACGCCTGCCACGCGAAGTCGATGTACGTCGTGGTGCCGCCGAGGGCCGCCGCCTTCGACGCCGTCTCGTGGGTGTCCATGGAGAACATGTCGTCGACGTGGACGTGGGGGTCGACGACCCCGGGCATGACGAGTCGGCCCGTCGCGTCGTGGACCTCGTCGGCGTCCGGCATCGAGTCGCCGTCTCCGACCGCCGCAATCTCGCCGTCGTCGATTGCGACGTCTGCCTCGAACGTGTCGGTGGGCGTCACGACGGTGCCGCCCCGGATGCGGGTGTCTACCATGTCGGGACGGACGGAGAACTGGAGCATAAACGTTCGTCCCTCGTTACCGCCACCCACGGCAACCACTCCCAAAAGCTCATTAGCGGGACCGCGAAACCAGACTCCATGAGTGACGGGAGCACCCAGCCGGACCTGAGCGAACTCGAAGCGCTGGACAAGCGTCACGTCTTCGGGACGTGGTCGTTCCAGAGCGAAGTGAGCCCCCGGGAGGTCGAACGCGCGGACGGCGTCCGCGTCAAGATGGCGGACGGGACGGAGTACCTGGACTTCTCCGGGCAGCTGATGTGTTCGAACCTCGGCCACTCGGCGGACAAGGTGGCCGAGGCCGTCGCTGACCAGGTCAGGGAGGCGGCGTACGTCGCGCCCGGCTACACGACCGAGGCGCGCGCCCGCCTCGGGGAGAAACTCGCGGACGTGACGCCAGGCGACCTGACCAAGACGTTCCTCTCGACGAGCGGGACGGAGGCGGTCGAGGCGGCCATCAAGATCGCGAAGTTCTACACGGGCAAGGACAAGATACTCTCCCGGTACCGCTCGTACCACGGCGCGACCTACGGCTCCATCAGCGTGACCGGCGACCCGCGGCGGCTGGCGGCCGAGCCGGGAATCCCGGGCGCGATCAAGGCTCCCGACCCGTACGCGTACGGGTCGACGCTGGACCCGATGGAGAGCCTGGAGTACATCGACGAGATGCTGATGCTGGAGGGCGACACGGTCGCCGCGGTCCTGGTCGAACCGGTCGTCGGCTCCAACGGCATCCTCGTGCCGCCCGAGGAGTACCTGCCGCGGCTCAAGGAGATCGCCCACGACCACGGCGCGCTCCTCATCTGCGACGAGGTGATGGCGGGGTTCGGACGCACCGGCGAGTGGTTCGGCTCCGACCTCTACGACGTCACTCCGGACATCATGACGATGGCGAAGGGGCTCACGGGGGCCTACCAGCCGCTCGGTGCCACCATCGTCACCCCCGAAATCGCCGACCACTTCGAGGACAACATGCTCACCCACGGCCACACGTACGCCGGCCACCCCGTGGCGTGCGCCGCCGGCGTCGCCGCCATCGAGACCTACCAGGAGGAGGGACTCGTCGAGCAGGCGGCCGAGCGCGGCGAGTACCTCGCCGACAGGCTCCAGGGGCTCGCCGACAGCCACCCCAGCGTCGGCGACACCCGCGGCGTCGGCCTCTTCCACGGCGTCGAGCTCACCAAGCGCTCGGACCGCCGCGAGCCGTTCGGCCACCGCACGGACAAGGTCTCGAAGGGCACGACCGTCGTCGACGAGGTGTCCGCGAAGGCCGCCGAGGAGGGCGTCTACGTCGCCAACATGATCAACACGCTCATCATCGCGCCGCCGCTGACCATCTCCGAGGCAGAGATCGACGAGGCGGTCGCCGCCCTCGACGCCGCCCTCGAGCACAGCGACGACGCGATGGAGGCCTGAGCGGATGACGGAGCTTCCACCCGTCTACGGCGGGGAGATACTCCACGTCCACCTGGACTCCGGCGAGACGGACGTCGAGGCCATCGACCCGCGGGACGCGCGGCGGTTCCTCGGCGGGAACGGCCTGGCGGCGAAAGCGGTCGCCGAGCACGTGCCGGCCGACGCCGGACCGCTGGACCCGGAGAACGTCGTCGTGTTCGCGGTCGGGCCGATGAACGCGACGCCGTTCCAGAGCACGAGCCGGGGGGTCGTCGGGTTCGTGAGCCCGATGACGGACGGCTTCTTCGACAGCACGTTCGGCGGGACGTTCCCGCGCGCCCAGAAGACCACCGGGTTCGAGGCGGTCGTTCTCCACGGGGCGGCGCCCGAGCAGTCGTACGTCAGCGTCCACGAGGACGGCGCCGAGGTCGTTCCCGCGGGCGACCTGGCGGGCCTCGACACGTACGAGACCTGCGGGGCGGTCCGGGAGCGCGAGCGCGGGGAGGACACGCACGTCGCGGCGGTCGGGCCGGCGGGCGAGGCGCTCGTCCGGTACGCGTGCCTGCTCCACGAGGGCCGCGACCGGGAGGGCGTCGCGGGCCGTGGCGGCAGCGGTGCCGTCCTCGGGGCGAAGAACGTGAAGGCGGTCGCGGTCACGGAGGGGAGCTTCGAGCCGGAGCTCGCCGCCGAGGACGACCTCCGGGAGCTCGCGGTCGGTCGCACCGGGCAGCTGATGGCGGAGACGGAGATGCTCCAGGAGTACGGGACCAGCGGCCTCGTCAACCCCATCAACGAGATGGGGAAGCTCGGCCAGCGGAACAACCAGTACGAGCAGACCACCGAGGCGGCGGCCGAGGCCATCAGCGGCGAGACGCTGGCCGCGGACTACGTCACCGAGCACACGACGTGCGCGAACTGCGCGGTCAGGTGCGGGAAACACGTCACCGTCGAGGGCGACGGCGTGACGGACGCGAAGATTCCGGAGTTCGAGAGCCTGTTCGGGACGGCGACGATGCAGGAGGTCTACGACGTCGAGCGCGTGATGAAGGCCAACGACCTGTGTGACCGTCTCGGCATGGACACCATCAGCTGGGGCGTGACGGTGGCGTTCGCCCGCGAGTGCCACGAGCAGGGGCTGCTGGACGCCGACACGCCGGGCGTCGCGTTCGCGGACGGCGACAGCCAGCGCCTCGAATTCGGAGACGCCGAGGGTCTAGTGGCGCTCGCGACGGCGACAGCGGACCGCGAGGGCGTCGGTGACGCGCTCGCCGGCGGCTCGTTCGAGATTGCGGCGTCGCTCCCGGGCGACGACGCCGAGCGCTACCTCCACGGCGCGAAGGGCCTGGAGTTCGCGGCGCACTCGCCCCGGGGCCTGAAGGGGATGAGCATCGGGTACGCGACGTCGACGCGGGGCGGCTCCCACCACGACACGCGGCCGACGCGCCAGTACGGCGGCGAGCACGACGAGACCACGGCGGGCACGGCCGAGTTCGCGGCGCGCTCCCAGCACTTCACCGCGCTCGGCGACTCCCTCACCCAGTGCCGGTTCGTCAGTGAGTCCGGCTGGGGCGTCGAGGTCAACGACCGCTATCGGGACGCGGTCAACGCCGCGACCGGCTGGGACCTGACGACCGACGAGGTCGAGCGAATCGGCGAGCGCGTCTACAACGTCGAGCGCGCCATCAACGTCGAGCGCGGGGTCGCGGACCGGGAGTCCGACACTCTCCCGCACCGCGTGCTCCACGAGCCGATTCCCGACGGGCCCGCCGAGGGCATGCACTGTCCGCCCGGGGAGCTCGCCGCGATGCTCGACGAGTACTACGCGTTCCGCGGCTGGAGCGACGACGGCCGGCCGACGGCGGCCACCCTGGAACGCCTGGACATCGCCGACGTCGTCGGGTGATGCGGATTCGCGTGCGGGCGTTCGCGACGCTCCGCGACCACCTCGGTGCGCGAGAGGTCGAGGTGACTGTCGACGAGGACGCGTCGGTCCGGGCGGCGCTCGCGGCCCTCGAGGCCGACTACCCGGGCCTCGACGGCGAGCTGCTGGTCGACGACCGGGTCCCGTCGACGGTCACCGTGTTGCGGAACGGCCGGCGGGTGTCCGCGGACGAGCCCGGGTCGGTCGCGCTGTCGGCCGGGGACGAACTCGTGCTCGCGCCGCCAGTCACTGGTGGGTGACACCTCGGCGAGGGGACCAGTCTCGGCCCGACCTCCCCCGCCGCGTGGGACAAGTTAGCAAAACTCTTAATACCCGACTGCCGCGTATCACATAATTGTCTGTCCGGGTTACCGGATTAACGTGGCACACATGAACAGGCACAGACGACGTAGGGACGACAGTTGGACTCCTCACGCCGGAGGGCGCCGATGAAGCCGGCGACCTTCGAGTATCACCGGCCGTCGTCCGTGGAGGAGGCCACCGGCCTCCTCGCCGACCTTGGCCACGACGCGGAGCTGTTGGCCGGCAACCAGAGCCTCGGCATCATCATGGCCAACCGCCTCGCCACGCCCGACCACCTCGTCGACCTCGGACAGGTCGAGGAGCTCTCGGGTGTCACCGTCCGCGAGGACGAGGTCGAAATCGGCTCGATGACCACCCATCGCGACCTCGAGTTCGCCGACGACCTCCGGGACGCCGTGGAGATGATTCCGGAGTCCGCCGAACAGATCGCCGGGCCGTCGGTCCGGAACCGCGGGACGGTCGGCGGGAGCGTCGCCGAGGCCGACCCCGCCGGGAACTACCCGGCGGCGTTCGTCGCGCTCGACGCCGACCTCCACCTGACCTCCGCGGACGGCGAGCGGACTGTCCCCGCTCGCGACTTCTTCGTGGCGTACATGTTCACCGACCTCGGGCCGGACGAACTCGTCACGGGCGTCACCGTCGACCGCGAGCCGTTCCCCGTCGACCGCACGGGGATGGCTTTCGAGGAGCTGAAACGCGGCGCCCAGACGTTCCCGACGGTGAGCGCCGGAACGGCGCTGCGAGTCGACGACCCCGAGGCCGACGACCCGACAATCGAGGAGGCGCGGGTGGCGCTGGCGAACGTCGCCGACGTCCCCCTGCACGTCCCCGACGCCGAGGACGCCCTCGAGGGCGACACGCTAGACGCGGGCATCGACGCTGCCGCGGACGCCGCCATCGAAGCGGCCGACCCGTCGCCGGAGATGCACGCGGACGAGGAGTGGAAGGTAGAACTGGCCGGCGAGTACACCCGCCGTTCCCTGCGGACGGCACACGAGCGAGCTACACGATGATAGAATTCTCAGGCGACTTCGAGTCGGAGCACCCCCCAGACGAGCTGTGGAACTACTTCACGGACCCCGAGATCCTGGCGCAGTGCGCGCCGGGCTGCGACCACATCGAACAGGAGTCCGAGTCCGAGATGTCCGCCACCGTCTCCGTCGGCGTCGGCAGCGTCAAGCCGACGTTCGACGTGGACATGGTGGTCGTGGAGGCCGACGAACCGAACCAGCTCGTGATGAACGCGGGCGGCGACGCCTCCCGGAACTCCTTCGAGACGGTCGCGGAGATGACCCTCGAAGAGCGCGAGGGCGGCGGCACGTACGCCACCTGGAACGCCGAGACGGCTGTCTCCGGACTCATCGCGAGCCTCGGGCAGCGCGCGCTCGGCAGCGTCGCGGACCGCCTCGTGAACAACTTCTTCGAGGACCTCGAGGACCTCGCCGACGAGGGCGTCCCCGCCGAGTCGAAAATCTCGGGGAAGCCCGAGGCGACGGCGACCCTCGACGAGTAACCGCGCGGCAGCGGCCCGTTCGGTCTCGGTCTGGTCGTTCGCGCGCCCAGGCTGTCTCGGGTCGGAGAGGACTGTTCTCGCAGCCCACCAGACCAGTAGCAACAGCTGTGCTGCGACTCCACCGAGTCCGCGCTCCGGCGGGACACGGGTTCGGTGCGAAGAATGAACCGCGAGGATCAGCGGTCGGTCTGCGACGTCAGTCGGGGGATTCGGGACGTGTCGCCGCAGCCGGGGCCGTGGGGGTGACGGACTCCTCGTGCGACTGGCCGGAGTCCGCCGGAGAGAGTTCGACGGCGCCGTCGGCTGTGACGTCCACCACGAATCCCTCGTAGGTGAACGTGAACTGGCGGGCCGGGTCACCGGCTGCGGTGGATTCGTCGTGTGCGGTGGTGAAGAGTGCGTCCAGGGCTTCCGGGTCCACGGTGTCGTACAGCGGAGACAGATCGGTGGGATCTGTACCGCGCTCTCCGCCGACGGCGGCCACGACGCGCTCGCTGACTGTGCGTCGGTCGTCGTCGGACGCCCTCATACGCGATGCACCCTCCTCGGCGTGCTGCCCGTAGAGTGTCTGAAAGTACTGTATCTCTGACTCGGCCGAGAGTGTTCTCGCTGCCCAAGGTCCTTCATGCTACCACTTCGACGCGAGTCGAATTAGCGGCGGGACGTACCCAAAGCTACCGTGTTCGCACGCCCACTCTTTAAATCGGGCCCGGTAGCAGCGGGACGCCTCACAGTTCGCTGCCCTCCTCGTGGACGAGTGTGTTCGCGAGGAGGTTGCGGTGGCCCCGCCGTAGCCGGGCCGAGAGCGCGTTCCGCGAGATGCCGAGCGTCTCCGCCACCTCGGTGAGGGTCTGCTCGCGGGGCACGGCGAAGTAGCCCGCGTGGTAGGCCGCCTCCAGGCCCTCCTGTTGAGCCTCGGTCACGCCGTACTCGGCGCGCCCCTGGGGATTTTTCGGTTCGTAGACGCGCTGCGGTTCCACGTCGAAGTCGTGTTCGACGCAGTAGTCGTGGAACGCCGAGAGCGCCTCCTCGTGGGGGAACAGCACCTTCACCTCCCAGTCCCCGCCGTCCTCGCTGACCGCCTCCAGGACCGTCGCCTTCGCCTCGGAGACCGCCGAGACGAGGTCGGGCACGGTCATCTCCCACGTCACGCGGTAGAAGCGGTCCTCCTCGCCCTCGGCCGTCGTCTCGTCGTCGCGCTCCAGGGTGAGTACCTCCCGGACCATCTCGTCGTCGTGCAGTGCGTCCTCGAAGCTGGCGAAATCCCCGTTGGACGCCCAGAAGTACGGCGTCACCGTGGACTCACCACCGGCGACGCGCTTGATTTCGATGCGCATCCCGGACGACGACGTCAGCGTGTCCGCGAGCACGAACTCCTCGGCCGGCACGGTGAACTCCGCGAGGACGCTCATAGGTTGGTAGTGTTTGTCGCCCGGATACGTAAAATAGGCGTATCGAGGCGGCTCCCGGCGGTCCTACTCCTCGTCCCGGATTCGGCTGCGGACGCGGTGTGGCGTCATCGGGATCTGGTCCGTGACGAAGTCGAACTCGCGGAGCGCGGCGTTAATCGAGGACGCGATGGCGACCGGGCCGTCGATCATCCCGCCCTCGCCGGTGCCCTTCGCGCCGGTCGCCGTGAACGGCGACGGCGTCTCGGAGTGCTCGAGTTCGATGTCCGGCATGTTCTTCGTCGAGGGGAGGAGGTACTCGAACATCGTGATGGCCTGGGGCTGGCCCTCGTCGTCGTACTGGAACTCCTCCATGAGCGCGGCGCCGACGCCCTGGGCGATGCCGCCGTGGGCCTGCCCGTCGACGATGGTGGGGTTGAGCCGGGTGCCGCAGTCCCGCAGCGAGTAGAACTTCAGGATGTCCACCTCGCCGGTCTTCGTGTCCACCTCGACGATGGGCGCGTTCGCCGCGAACGCCGCCGTCGGGTAGACCGGGAACTTCTTCGTGAGCGCCTCGTCGAACTCCGGCAGCTCCGTCGTCGGGTGGTCGTAGTCGTACTGGACGCGAGTGAGCCGCTGGCCGCGACCGCTGTCGAGGTCCGCGAGTTCGGCGAGTTCGAGGCGTTCGCCGGACTGCTGACACTCCACGCCGCCGTCTCGGTAGGTGATGTCGTCGAGGGCCGACCCGAAGGCCTCCTCGGCGGCGAGCTGCCGGCAGTTGTGCCGCAACTCCTCGGCGGCGCCCTCGGTCGCGCCAGAGAGCATCACCGCCATCCGGGAGGCGGCCGTGCCGTACTCGGTCGGCGCCGTGACGCTGTCGAGGTAGCCGACCTCGATGTCGCTCGGGAGCACGCCGAGGTTGTCCGCGAGCAGTTGCGTGACGAGGGTCTGGTGGCCCTGGCCGGACGTGTCGGTCGCGAGGTACGCCTGGACGGTGCCGTCGTCCTGGAGTTCGATGCGGAAGTGCTCGGGGAGCTCCTCGACGTCCTCGCGCTCGCGCTCCTCCAGGGCGCCCTTCTCGGTGCGCTGGCGGTCCGTCCAGTCCGACCCCGAGACGCCGGGCTCGATGTGGACGGTGTAGCTGACGCCGCGGTACTTGCCCTCCTCGCGTTTCGCCTCGACGACGTCGGGGTCGAGCAGGCCGCCCTCACAGACCTCCTCGTCCTCGACGAGCTCCTGGATGCGGTCGAGGGCCTCGGGGAAGTCCCCGGAGTCGTAGACGTTCCCGGTGGGAATCTTGTGGGGCATCTGGTCCGGCTGTACGAGATTCGCCTGCCGGACGTCGACGGGGTCGGCGCCGAGCTCGTGGGCCATCTCGTCGACGGCCATCTCCAGGGCGTGGAGGTGTGCCGGCACCCCGAACCCCCGGTAGGCGGTCTGGCTCGTCTTGTTCGTCATCACGAGCTCGTAGTCGTACCGGACGTTCTCCACGTCGTAGGCGTTCGTCACGACGGACAGCGGCTTCAGCGCCTGGTTGACGGGGTAGCGGGGGAACGCGCCGAAGTCGTCGACGAACCACGTGTCGATACCCCGGATGGTGCCGTCGTCGTCGTAGGCGAGCCGCACGCGGTACTCGCGGTCCGAGGAGTGCATGTCGCCGCCCTGGAGGTTCTCGATGCGGTCCTCGACGAACTTCACGGGCCGGCCGTCGAGTTTCTGGGAGGCGACGGCCGCGAGCACGCAGTACCGGTGGATGGCGATCTTCGTGCCGAAGCTCCCGCCGACGTCCGGCGGCACCTCGAGGTTCACCTTCTCCGGCGGGTAGCCCAGCGTCTCGTAGACGGTGTCGTCGACCAGCGTGTGCAACTGGATGTTGCAGTCCACGTCGAAGGCGTCGTCGTCGGTGTCGTACTCGGCGACCACGCCCGCCGTCTCCAGCGGGACGCCGGAGATGCGGCCCCACGAGTACTCGCCCTCGAAGACGTTGTCCGCCTCTTCGAAGGCGTCGTCCACCTCGCCGAACTCCATGGTCTCGCCGTCCGGGACGTTCGTGCCGACGTCCTCGTGGATGACCGTCTCGTCCGTCCGGGCATCCATCGCGTCGACGACCGGGTCGTGTTGCTCGTACTCGATGTCCACGAGGTCCACGAGGTCCTCGGCGGCGTACCGGTCCGGCGCCACCACTGCGACCACCGGCTCGCCGACGAACCGGACCTTGTCGACGGCCAGCGACCACTCCTCGAAGGCGTTCAGGCCACACGGCATCGGATTGTAGTCGGCCTGGAGGTCCTCGCCCGTGATCACGGCCAGGCAGTCCGGGTGGTCCTCGGCGGCGCTCGTGTCCACGTCCACGATGGTCGCGTGGGGGTGGACGCTGCGCGCGAGCGCCATGTGGACGGCGTTCTCGGGCGCCTTGTCGTGGATGTACTCGGCGTCACCGGTGAGGATGCGGCGGTCCTCGACGCGCTCCAGGCCGGTGCCGACGAACGACTCGCGCTCGGCCTCTACGTCCTCGCCCGCAGACACCTCGCTCTGTGGCTCCGCGCCGGACATTCAGTCGTCACCCCGGGGGTAGTCAGCCTCGGCGAGTTCTGCTGCCGCGCGCTCGACGGCGTCGTAGATGTTCTGGTAGCCCGTGCAGCGACAGATGTTGTCCGCCAGCCCGTCCTCGACGTCCTCGCGGTCGGGGTCGGGTTCGCGATCGAGCAGTTCCTTGGTCGCCATCACGAAGCCGCTCGTGCAGAAGCCACACTGGAGGGCGTGCTCCTTGTGGAAGGACTCCTGGATGGGGTGGAGGTCGCCGTCCGCCGAGAGCCCCTCGACGGTCGTCACGGACGCGCCGTCGACCTGGACGGCGTACGTGAGACAGCTCTTCGTCGACCGGCCGTCGACGAGGACGGTGCAGGCGCCACAGACGCCGTGCTCGCAGCCGACCCGCACGCCCCGGAGGCCACACTCCTCGCGAAGGAAGTCCGAGAGTTTCAGGCGGGGTTCGACGTCGGCGGAGACCGTCTCGCCGTTAACGGTGACGCTGACCTCCCTGGTGGGCCGGTCGAGACTATGGGAACTGCTCTCACTACTCATATACTCCACCGAGGGAGCGGTCGTTCATTATTGTTTCGTCGAATCCGCAGTCCGGCGGCGCCGAACCCCTCACGGAACGGGGTCCGAGCGCGGGTGGATGGGGCCCGATCTGTCACGGAGCCTACCACCGGAGGCCCCGTTCGCGACCGCGGTCGCCTCCGCGACGACGCTGAGCGCGATGCCGGTCGGGCTGCCGTCGCCGAGGTCGAGGCCGACGGGCGTCGACACCCGGTCGAGTTCGGCCTGCGAGAGCGTCATGCCGTCCGCGACGAGCGCGTCCTGGAGCTCCTCGAAGCGCTTGCGCGGCCCCATCAGGCCGACGTACGGGACTGCCGTCTCGGTGAGGAGCGCTTCGAGGGCGAGCTGGTCGTCGAGCAGATTGTGGGACATCAGGACGGCGTACGTCCGCTCGGGCGCCCGGACGTGCTCAGTCACCTCCGCCGGGTGCGTGCCGACGACCCGGTGGGCGTCCGGGAACTGGTCGGCGTCCGTCCGCGCGCCACGCGAGGACGCCACCGTCACCCGGAACCCCGCAGCCGAACCGAACGTCGCGACCGTCTTCACGTCGTTCTGCGAGCCGAACAGCAGCAGTTCGGGCGCGGGCTCGACGCCGTCCACGAACACGTCGAGGTCGCCGGCCTCGCGCTCGACGGTCGCGACCCCACTCGACCCGTCCGCCCCCGCGTCGTCGGCTGCCGCCCGTAGCGATCCGAGCGCGTCGGCCGGCAGGCCCGGTCTCTCCTCCCCCGTCGCGTCGCCGTCGGCGGTGACGGTCGTTCGCGCGCCGACCGGAACGTCGGGGTCCGCGCTCCCGACGACCGTCAGCACGGTCGCGGCCTCCCGGTCGGTAAGCGCGGCGAGCACGGCGTCGTAGGAGTCGTCCAGCGGGTCGACGAGCAGGTCGATGACGCCGTTGCAGCCCAGACCGAGCCCCCACTCCTCGTCGTCCGTCAGGTCGAACGTCTCAACCGTCGCCCGGCCGGACGCCCGCACGTCCGCAGCGAGGCTGTTCACCGGGCCGTCGAGGCAGCCCGCCGTGACTGCACCCATCGTCTCGCCGTCCCCGGGCGCGACCAGCTTCGCGCCCGGTCGCCGGTACGCGGAGCCCTCGACGTCCACGACCGTGGCCACGGCAACGTCCGCGTTCTCGTCGCGGAGCGAGGCCAGCGCGTCGTGGATGCTGCGGTCGGTCACACTCCACGGGTCGTCTCGTTGCATGCTACCAGTTTCCAACCGGCCGCACTTACGCGTTTCCACGAACCGGCCGGGCGAGATTCCGGGTCAGTCGGCCGTCGCAGTCCCGATGGCGCTCCGCCACAGCCACCAGACGCCGACGACGGTCGCACTCATCGCGAGGAAGCCGGCTGCGTACGACCCGGTCGCCGCCACGAGTTCGCCGACGAGCCACGGGAAGGCGAGCGCGCCGGCGTTCCCGACGGCGAGCATCGCGACGAGCGTGACGCCGGCGTCCTCGGCGAGGTTCGAGAACGCGAGCGCGAACAGCGGGCCGAACGGGACGCTGAAGCCGAGACCGGTGCCGACGACGCCGGCCGCGAGCAGGAGCGGGACACCGGCAGCGACGCCGCCGGCCATCCCGGCGAGCGCGACGGCGAGACCGAGCATCGTGTGGCCGACGACCGCGCGCTCGCCCAGTCGCGCGGCCAGCACGCCACCGAGCGCGCGCCCGACGACGGTCGTCCCGGCGAACACCAGCAGAGTGGCGGTCGCCGGAATCCCGGGCGCGCTATCGAGGGCGTCGACGTACCACGTCGTCGCGACGACGAGGAAGCCGAACGTCGCCATGTTTCCCAGGCCGAGCGCGAGGCCGACGCGCGAGCGCAGCGGCGCGAGGTACTCACTGACCGGAACCGGCGGCTCGCTGTCCGTCGTCCGCAGGAAGGGCGAGCCGACGGCGCCCAGCGCGACCACGACAGCCACGCCGAGGGCCGCCGCCGGCATCCCGACGGCGTCGTAGGCGGGCGCGGCGACGGCCAGCGCGACCGCCAGTCCGAGCGTGAACAGCGCTCCCAGGAAGCCCTGCGCGGTCGCGACGAGGTCGCGGTCGGTGCGCCGGCCCACGTGCTTCATCGCGCCGACGAACGCCGCGCCCTGCCCGAGTCCGAGCAGCGCCCTGCCGGCGAGCGTCGCGGGCAGCGTGCCCAGCGCCGAGAGGACGGCCGCCAGCGCACCCGCACCGAGCCCGGCGGCCGCGACCCAGGCGGCGCTCTGCGAGCGGGTCGCGCGGTCCGCGGGCACGACGGCGACGAGCTGGCCGAGCAGGAACAGCGTCATTCCGAAGCCCGCGAGGCCTGGCGCGACGCCGCGCTCCAGGAGGCGGGTGACGCTGGCGCCGTAACTACCGACCGCCAGCCCCATGCCGAGCAGCCCGGCACCGAGCACTGCGAGCGCGCGACGCGGGAGCCCGCTCCCGGTCGGTGGGTCCTCTCCGGCCACGTCGTCAGGGTTCGAGGACGGCCATCCCGTGGGTCTCGCCCGCGCGGATGGCGGCGTGGTAGTCGGCGACGTCGTCGAGACCGAGGGTCTCGGTGTAGTCGGCGTCGACCCGGCCGTCGGCGAACAGGCGGGCCGCCCGCACCACCTGGTCCATCGTCGCGTACCGGGAGCCGACGAGGCTCGCCTCCTTGACGACGAACTCGGCCAGTTCGGGAGCGAACGAGCGCTCGTGATGAGTCGTCAGGGTGACGAGGTCGCCGTCCATCGCGAGCGCGTCCCAGGCCTCACGAATCGTACCGAGGTCTCCGACCGTGTCGACGGCGACGGTCGGCCCCTCGCCGAACCGAGTCGCCTCGCGGGCGCGCTCGGTGAAGTCGTCGCCCCGGGCGTCGATGGGCCTGACGGCGTCGCTCGTCAGCGCGTCGACGTGTGCGAGGCGGTCGTCGTCGACATCGGCGGCGAGGACGTGCGCGCCCCGGCTGGCGGCGAGCTGGGCGAGGTGGACGCCGATGCGGCCCGCCGCCCCGATTACGAGCACCGTGTCGGTGTCGTCGACGCCGGTGCGCTCGCAGACGTGCAGTGGCGTGGCGAGACCGTCGGTCGCTATCGCGCCCTCTGCGAACGACGCGCCGTCCGGGAGCGGGAGGAGGTTCCGCGCGGGCACGGACGTGTACTCGGCGTAGGCGCCCTCGCGCTGGACGCCGAGCCAGCCGTCGAAGTTCACGCACTGGTTCTGGCGGCCGCGCCGGCAGCGGTCGCAGTGCCCGCAGGTGAGGTAGAAGTACGCGAGCACGCGGTCGCCGGCCGACCACTCGGTGACGCCGTCTCCCGTCGCTTCGACGACGCCCGCGAACTCGTGGCCCGGGACTCTGGGCGTGAACTCCGGGTCGTCGCTGAGGCCGCCCTGCACGGCGTTCTCGATGGTTCGCGTGACGCCGCAGGCGCGGACGTCCACGAGCACCTCGCCAGTGCCGGGGTCCGGGCGTTCTACCTCGGCGACCTCCAGGCTGCCGCCCCACTCGTCGAGGACGGCTGCGTTCATCGTGACCATACCACGCGACACTCGGCCCGGGACAGTTAGCTGTTGGCCCGGCGGCGACGCCGACGCTGTCGGGGGTTGCTTCCGAAGAAGGTGGGTCGGACTACTCCTCGGTGAACGCGACGCACCGACAGACCGAGGACTCGCCGCCGCGGAACCGCCACGGGAAGGTGCCGATCTGGACGCGCTCGTTCAGGAGCTCCTCCGGGACCTGGGCGTTCTCGACGTGGACGATGCCCTCCGGGAACAGCTCGGTGTGCATGAGCTGGTAGCCCTCCGGCGGGAAGATCTCGTCGAGGTCGTCGACGCCGTGCTTCTCGCGGGCTTCGCGGGCGAGTTCGGGCCGCACGTCCCGGATGACGGTGTTCATCGGGTGGTCGGCGCTCCCGCAGTCGAGGATGAGGTACTCCAGTTCCATCTCCTTGCACCAGTCGGCGAACTCCTGGTTCGGACCGGGATGCTTGCAGAAGAACGCGTGCGGGTCGGCTTCCTCCTTGTGCCAGGCGTAGTCCTGATACCCGGTATGGATGAAAAGGATGTCGCCCTTCTGGACGTCGCAGACGTCCTCGATCATCTCGGAGGTGTAGACGTCGTAGTCCCCGACCTTGTCGGAGATGTCCGCGACGACGGCGTCCCCGACGAGTTCGTCGAGAGGCATGCTCTCGATGTCCCGCCCGTGGGCGATGAAGTGTTTCTCGCCGTCGAGGTGGGTCCCCGTGTGGTTCATGAACTCGATCTTCTGGCCGTTCACCTTCTCCGTGTCCAGTGACTTCTCGTACCAGATCTTCGGGTTGTCGTAGGTCGGCCACGCTGGCGTGTCCTGCGACCACGGTTGCGTCAGGTCGTGCATCTCGTAGCCGTCGAGCATACTCCCCCCGAGGAGGGTGAGGGTCTTAAGCGTGTGTGTCAGTCACTCCCGAAAACGCCAGCATCCGCGAGGGCGTCGATCTCCTCGTCGCTGTAACCGAGCTCCGCGAACACCTCGCGGTTGTGCTCGCCGAGTTCCGGCGGCGGCGACTCGAAGCCGGTCTGCGTGCGCTCGTAGTTCAGGGGATGCTCGACGACGGGGATGGTCTTCCCGCGGGCCTCCATCTCGGTGACCATCCCGCGGGCGTCGGTCTGTTCGTTGTGCAGCGCCTCGTCGACGGAGTACACTGGGCCAGCGGGGATGCCGGCGTCCTCGACGAGAATCTCCATCCACTCCTCGGTGGTGCGCTGTTCGAGTTCCGCCTGGAGTTCGGCCTCCAGGGCGTCCATGTGCTCGACGCGGTCGGCGTTCTCCGCGAAGCGCTCGTCGTCGGCGAGTTCGGGTCGGTCGATGGCCTCGCAGAGCCCGCCCCAGAGCTTCTGGTTCAGGCACGCGACGTTGATGTGGCCGTCCGCCGTCTCGAACGTCTGGTAGGGCGCGAGCACGGGGTCCTTCGTGCCCATGCGCTCGGGCTCCTCGCCGACGAACGCCTTCCCGGCCTGCTTCGTGAGCCACGGCAGGGTGGCGTCCAGCATCCCGAGTTCGAGGTAGTCGCCCTCCCCCGTGAGCGCGCGCCGGTAGAGCGCCGTCACGATGCCGAACGCCGCCCACATACCCGTGATGAGGTCGGTCTGCGGCAGCCCCACCTTCACCGGGTCGCGGTCCGGCTCACCCGTCACGGACATGATGCCGCTCATCCCCTGGACGAGCAGGTCGTAGCCCGGGCGCTGGCTCCACGGCCCGGTCTGGCCGAACGCCGAGATGGCGCAGTAGATTATGTCCTCGTTCACCTCGCGGATGTCGTCGTCGGCGACGTGGAGTTTCTCGGCGGTTCCCGGGCGGTAGTTCTGCACGAACACGTCGGCTTCCGCGGCGAGGTCGTAGAGGGCCGCCAGTCCCTCCTCGGTCTTGAGATTCAACTCGACGCTGCGCTTCCCGTAGTTGACGGTCCAGAAGTACGGCGACTCGCAGTCGACGAACGGCGGGCCGGAGTGGCGGTTGTCGTCGCCGACGCCCGGCCGCTCCACCTTGATGACTTCGGCGCCCTGGTTGGCGAGCATCAGCGAGCAGAACCCGCCGGTGACGAACGTGCTCAGGTCGAGGACGGTGACGCCGTCGAGGGCGTGTCCATCGTGAGACATACACACACCCGTGGCGGGACGGTGGCTTAAATCATTGCGGCACACGGTCGGTTCAGGCGGGAATAGGTACCTATCGTCGCAGGGGTGGTCGCTGCCGGGGACAATTCATTACCTGTTGCGGTCGTACCGCGTGGATATGGACCACGACCACGCCGACCTCCTTCCCCGGACGGACGCCGTCAAGCGCGTGCTCGCCCAGCGCTCGCGCGCGCTCGACCGACTCGACACCGAGCGCGTCGGCATCGACGCCCTCGACGGTCGCGTGCTCGCCGAACCGGTCGCCGCCAGCGAGGACCAGCCACCGTACAGCTACGCGACGATGGACGGCTACGCCGTCGACGCCACCGAGGGCTACCCCCTCACGGTGGTCGACCGCGAGGTGTTCCCCGAGGACGACCCCGGTAGCCTGGGCCCCGAGGAGACCGTCAAGGTCGCGACCGGCGCGCCCATCCCCGAGCAGGCGAACGCCGTGCTGAAAGTCGAGGAGGCGACCGTCGAGGGAGGGGAACTCACCGGCACCGACCTCGACCCGGGGACGTACGTCTACGAGCGCGGGAGCAACGTCGAGGCCGGCGAACGACTGTTCGAAGCGGGCGAACGGCTCTCCCCGAAGGACGCCATCCTACTCCGCGACCTGGGCGTCGAGGAGGTAGCGGTCCGCGAGCGACTGTCGGTGGGACTGCTCGCGACCGGCACCGAGATCCACGAGGGCCGCATGGACGACCTCGACTCGCCGATGCTCGCCGGCCTCGTCGAGTCCTGGGGCCACGACGCCACCTACGAGGGGACGGTCCCCGACGACTACGACACCGTCGAGGACCGGGTCGCGACGCTCGCCGACGAACACGACGTGGTCGTGACGACGGGCGGCACCAGCGTCGGGAAGAAGGACTACGTGATTCGGGTCCTCGACGAACTCGGCAGCCTCGACTTCCACCGGGTCGCGGTCCGCCCCGGCAAGCCCATCGCGATGGCCGACCTCCCGGAGTTCGACGCGACGGCGTTCGCCATCCCCGGGAAGCCGGTCGGCGCCCACACCATCGCCGCGCTGGTCGCGCGCCCGTTCTTTTCCGGCCGCACCGACCTGCCCACATCCTCCGCCGAGTTCGCCGTCGACCTCGGCCTCGGTCCGTCGGGATTCGAGTACGCCGTCCCGGTCACGCTCGGCGACGGGACGGCGGCGCCACTCGGGCACGTCGACTCCCCGCTGGCCGTCTACGAGGAC
>Ga0208138_100262_pt1 | contig 28510 bp, 19 predicted proteins | sample AntRauMetaRauer3_FD_184786 | JGI IMG/M metagenome (GOLD analysis project Ga0208138, IMG submission 184786) | Saline lake microbial communities from Rauer Lake, Antarctica, in enrichment culture - Antartic Rauer Lake 3 Metagenome Rauer3 (SPAdes)... ...
AACTGGGCAAACGCCGGAAAATTAAGGTGTTCACCCGTAATTATCATGTTGCTATGTATCTGGCACGTCAGGGGTTGGTTGCTACGCTACCAACGCGTGCAGCGGAACTGTATTCACAAGACAGTCAGTTGGTTATGAAAGCCCCACCGTTCGAAATACCGGGGCTCACTCTGACCATGATCTGGTCACCGTTATTACAGCATGATGCAGGCCACCGCTGGTTCCGACAAGTGGTCGCCGAAACCGCGGCAGCTTCATAGCTTTCTTACCAAGGGCTTATTCTTCCCAGAAAAAGCCCTTACGTTTGCGTGGCTCCGGCAACAAGCGATCCATAGTCGTGGCGTCATACAGCACGCCATTAACCATGGTATGAGTCACTTTGTCGGTGTCACGGATATTCTCCAGCGGGTTACCGTCAATAACAATAATATCCGCCAGTTTACCTTCTTCCAGCGAGCCCAGCGCGTGGTCCATACCAAAGACTTTAGCCGGATCAATAGTCGTTGTACGCAATGCTTCCAGCGGCTCCATTCCGCCCTGCGCCATCATCCAGATTTCCCAGTGTTGCGCTAAACCTTCACGCTGCCCGTGAGCACCAGAAAGCACTTCAACACCTAAGTCCTGCAGTTCAGTAGCCACTTCGGCATTATTAAAGTGGTTGTAATGGTTATGCGGTGCCTTTTCACGACGCATCGCTTTACCCACTAAAAAGTCCATGGGAACATATTGAGTCAGCTTGGGATGCTTCCATACATCGGTTTCCGCATACCAATAGTTCTCACCCCAGATGCCGCCATAAGCCACACCCAGGGTTGGTGTATAAGCCACGTCACTTTGCTGCCATAACTGACGAATATCATCATAGATATTGGCGACCGGTAGTGAGTGCTCAACCGTGGTGTGCCCGTCCATGATCATGCTCAAGTTGTGCTGCAACAATGAGCCACCTTCAGGTACCACCATCATTTCCAACTCGCGCCCGGCTTCAACCACTTGTTGACGCTGATTACGACGTGGCTGGTTATAACTTTTCACAGAAAACGCCCCCACTTTCTTCAGGCGTTCTAAATGAAACTTTGCATCTTCCAGGCTATCCACATGCGAGGTGTAACCAGGTCCATTAGCACCGTATAAAATAGTACCGGTTGAGAACAGTCGTGGCGCGGCAATTCTGCCCGCTTTCTGTAGCTCTGAGGCCGCAAAGAACTCGGTTGTATCGTTAGATGGATCGTGAATTGAGGTCACACCAAATGCCAGATTCGCGTACTGTCCCCAGTTCTGCTGCGGGATAATTTCTGCCTGACCCTGGCCGCCGTGCGCGTGCGCATCGAATAACCCCGGCATGACGGTTTTACCAGTGGTATCAATGACTTCAGCACCGGAAGGCACATTAACCTCAGCTTCAGGGCCGACCGCCACAATTTTATTATTGCGAACCACCACTGTACCCTGTTTATAAACGGTATCGCCATTCATGGTAATAACCTGGCCACCAACAAAGGCAACGGTTGTATCCGGTACCATGGCGTCATGTTCAAAGCCAATGTTCTGGCCATTTTCTACTTTCAATGAATCGGCTTCAGTAAAGTCCGTAAAAGCGTTTGCGACCGATGTATGATAAAGCTCCGGCCCTAAAGTCCAGTAAAGCTGGCGACCATCCGCGGTCCATGAAATATTCTCACCGGCACGAACAGACAGCTGATGCACCGGCATTTGCTTATCTCCCGGTCCCACGTTGATAACGCTGCCGCGCTCGACTAAAGGCGTCACAAAGACTTTAAAACGTTCAGCAAAAGCCAGTTGTTTACCGTCAGGCGAAACACGGAACTCAGTTGCCAGCTCTGACTGATACAACTCGCGCTGCTCCAGAGTACGTAAATCGATAACACTCAAAGTTGGTTTCGCACCTGGTGTCATTAAATAGACCCGATCGTTACGTGCGCCATACTGAGGTAAACGTCCGCTTTCTGCTATTTGTTCTGGTTCTGCATTGCCTGACACCGCAACGCGATAAATACCGTTTTCCAGACCAAATTTATCGGAAATTAAATAACCACCACGTACTTTTCGATACACCACATGCTTGCCGTCCGGAGAAAATGTCGGTTCAACAAAGTTGCCTTGTCCGGTATTCAGCACCTGTTCATTACCTGAGCTAATATCGCGAACAATAACCTGAGCCTGCTCTTCGTCATTCCAGCGAACAAATACTACGCTTTCACCATCACGCGAATATTGCGGGTACAGCTCAAAGTCTTCGCTATTGGTTACACGCTGTGGTTCGCCATTTGGCAACGAACGCTGATACAAGCTACCCAAAGCTTCGTAAATCACCGCATCACCCTGCGGCGACACCTGCGCCATGCGCAGCATTTTCACATCAAACTTATCGGCTTCAACGTTTTGCTTAAAGCGCAGTGCATGTTGTACTTTCTTTTCCGTTTCGACTTTAAACGGAATAATGCGTGCGTTGCCGTCATCAACATTCAGCTTCTGAATATGGCCACCGGCCCAGAACACTAACTGCTTAGAATCCGGCGTCCAGTCCATGGTCGGGTAAACACCATGAATGGCCCAGGTTTCCTGCATGTCGCGTTCCATTTTCCCGTAAACCCGTTTGTGTTCACCGGTCTTCAAATCAAGCACGTACAACACGCTGTCAAAGTCTTCACGCTTAATGTAGGCCAGATAACGCCCGTCGGGCGATGGTGTCGGACGAATTGCACCGCCGGCACCACTTATCAGAGTTTCAATTTCACCACTTTCACGCTCAAACCGCTTTATTTCATAAATGCCTTCCAACGAGTCTTTGCTGTAATGGAAGGTCTTACCTGGTGTGTCATCCTGAGAAAAATAGATGTACTTACCGTCCGGTGAAAATGCCGGCTCACCTAGATCTTTCTGATCATTCGGACGTTCCGTTAATTGCACTCCCGAGCCGCCACTGCGGTGGTACATCCACACTTCTCCAGCGCCTAACGAACGGCTTGCGGTATAATGCTTACGCGCAACCAGAAATTCACTGTCAGGACTCCAGGCAGGGCTGTTTAATAAACGGAAGGTTTCTTCGGTAACCGCACGCACATTACTGCCATCGGCGTCCATCACCCAGATATTATCGCCGCCGCCCTGATCCGAAGTAAAGGCAATGAAGCGACCATCAGGTGAATAAACCGGCTGCATATGCCAGGCTATGCCGCCCATAAGTTTTTCAGCTTCGCCGCCACCAAAAGGCATGCGGTAAATGTCACCCAGTAAATCAAATACAATGTAGTCACCGTCCGGGCTGACGTCCACATTCATCCAGGTACCTGAGTTCACCGATATATCAATTTCTTTAAACTCGCCCTGCGGGTTGCTGACGTCCCAGCCCTGAGTTTGTTCTTGTGCCATGCTCACCGGCGCAAAGCTTAAAAGCGATGCGACCGCTAAGGTTAATGTTGTCTTTTTCATGGTGTTGCCTCATTAAAAATGTCTTCCCTTTGTAGGCAGTTAAGATCCAAATGTCCAGTAGCTAACGTTAAATGGGGAGTTATGGTCGGTTAATGGACATTAAAAGTCAGTGGGTTATAGTGAGTAAATATTCAGAAGACGGATTGAATATGAACGAAGCCTTAGAAAATATCCTTCTCGATGTATCTAAGTCACCGGACATTGATGGCGGGGACCTGGAGAAAGCGTCTGAACTGATCCTGATGTCAGCGCTAAAAGGGCTGGATATTAGCCGAGTCAGTATTTGGTTATTGCAGCCGGATAAGCAAAGCATGACCGCCGCGAAGCTTATTGATGAAAAGCAGCAAAATACAGAAGTGCCCGTGTTGCGCAAATCCGAGCTTCCCTCTTATTTTCGGGTATTAATGACTGAACGAACCATTATCGCCAACGATGCCCGCAACCACCCCGCTACCGTTGAACTCAGCAACGGCTATCTGGAAGAAACTGGCGTATATGGCATGCTCGATGTTCCCTTACGCCATAAAGGCGAAATGATAGGCGTTATGTGCTGCGAAAGCCGTAAGCCTTCGCGCCGCTGGACGTCCGCCGAGGTGGCTTTTGTTGGCGTCCTTGCCGACATTTACGGGCGGGCTGTGAGCGCATCTGAGCGCGAACGATTCGAAGCACTCCTTATTCGCCAGAATGAGCAACTGGAAAGCATGGTAGCGGAGCGAACAGAATCATTAACCAAAGCGCTGGACAACTTTAAGCAGGCTCAGGAGCGGTTAATTGAGACCGAAAAAATGGCCGCTCTGGGTAAGTTAGTCGCCGGCGTCGCGCACGAGGTTAATACCCCCCTGGGCGTTTCCGTTACCGCTGTAACTCATTGTGAACATCGTCTTAAAAAGTTGGATCAAGGCTTCAGTAACGGTTCAATTTCACGCAAACAGTTGCAAACCTTTATCAGTGATACTTATGAAGCGTACCAGTTACTCACCAGTAACCTTGAGCGAGCCGCTACCCTGATTCAAAATTTTAAGAAAACCGCGGTTGACCAATCCAGTTTTGAGCTGGTTAACTGTCAGCTTAACGACTACCTGCACGCGTTAATTTTAAGTCTAAAGCCTGTGGTAAAAAAGAAGCTCGTCAGCATCACTATCGACTGTGACGACAACATTATTTTAAGTACTTACCAGGGAGCGTTGGCACAAATTGTGACGAATCTGGTCAGTAATACCAACGACCACGCTTTTGCCGAACCCGATGAGAAGCATCAAATAGATATACAAACGGAACAAAAAGAAGAAGGTGTCCATTTTCGCTTTCGTGACAACGGCAAAGGTATAGACAGCGAGACCATTAAAAATATCTTCGAACCCTTTTTCACCACATCACGACAGACAGGTGGTTCAGGGTTAGGCTTATCCATTGTTTATAATCTGGTTACCCGGAAACTCAACGGCGAAATTTCTGTCCAATCAACGCCAGGTAAAGGCACCGAGTTTTCCTTCTTCTTACCCGATTTACCCAAATAGGATTGTTGTATGCTCAAAGCTCTGCAAAACTTTTTTCAACAAACGGCACCGGCTGAACAGGCCAACATGCACCAGGTAGAAGGTCTTTCAAACGACGCTTTTCTGTCTCTGGTTTTGATGACAGAAATTAGTCTGGCCGATGGCGAGCTTTCCGATGACGAGCGCGAGCACTTACTGGATGAACTTGAGCACGAATACGGTATTACCGATGAACAGGCTGACAACGCAATTAAAGAAGCCGTACAGGCAGTACAGGAAGCCTCCTCGCTGCACGATTTCACGGCACAATTAAAAGCCATTAACTACGAACAGCGCGTTGAGTTACTGGAAAATTTGTGGGCCGTTGCCTACGCTGATAGTACACTTGACCCACATGAGGAAAGTATGTTGCGCAAACTTGCTGACTTACTTTATATCAGTCACGCTGACTACATTCGTACCAAACTTAGGGTTATCGACTCTTAAATGCGGCTTCTATCAGGCGTCTTTGCTGCGGCCTCTTTAAGCTTCTCCCTTGTGGCTGAAAGCCTGGCTGAAGAAGCGGGCATGGCAGCCTCAAATCAGGGTTCCCGTCAGTTTTGCTGTAAAAACCAACAATACTGAGCTTTTAGATCATATCAACCGAGCTCTACAGCACCTTGAAGACAGCGGAGAACTCGACAGTATACGCCAGCGCTGGAATATCCAGCACTGGGTTACGTCTCACACTCCACATTAATGCCCGCTTTCTCTGGCCTGCTGCATTTCATCTTCCAGACGAGCAGACTCGTCGGCACGAGGTTTGGTAAACCGGGCTAACCAAAGGTAAAGGACCGGTGTCAGGTACAGCGTAAACAATGTCGCCAAACCTAAGCCGCCAAAGACCACCCAACCAATAGAGTTACGAGCCTCTGCGCCAGCACCAGAAGACAGAATTAACGGTAGTCCGCCAAGTATGGTCGACACCAGAGTCATCATAATGGGGCGCAGACGAATCAGTGACGCTTCTTCTATCGCTTCGCGGACGTTCAGACCGCGATCCCGTAATTGGTCAGCAAACTCAACCAGTAAGACCGAGTTCTTCGCCAGCAAGCCTATTAGCATGACCAGACCAATCTGCGAATAGATGTTCATTGATGTGCCGGTCAGGAACAATGCATAAATAGCTGCTGCGATACCAAACGGGACCGTCAACATAACCACTACCGCACTGTTTAATGACTCAAACTGTGCAGCCAGAACCAACAGCACAATCAAAAATGCCAGAATATAGGTCATGGCAATTTCTTGCGAAGTATCCTCAAAGGTTGCGGCTTCACCCAGGAATACCAGCCCCATGCTGTCGGGCAGCACCTCGTCAGCAATAGCGCGAAGTTGCTCTACAGCCTCCGACATAGGTAGGTCTTCCGGTAAATCCGCATCGACTTCTATCGCGCGCCGCTGAGCCTGTCGCTCTAGCTCTGCCGATACGCCCTCTTCGACTATTTCTGAAACGCTGGATATTGGCACTAGCTCGCCGCTGCTGGAAGAAACATACAGGTTCTGCATATCCTGAGGTGACTGGATGAGGTTGTTCCGTGTACGCAGCATCACCGGAATTTGTTGGTCACCCACGTTCAAATCAGCAACGTCATCACCGTTAATCGCCGCGCGTAACGTTGAAGATATATCGCTTAATGAAACGCCCAGCTCGGCAGCCCGGCGCCTATCGATTTTCACCCGCAACTGAGGCTGCGTCGGCTGATAAGAGACATTAGGCTCACCGAGCTCCGGCATACGCTCTTTTATAACCGCAGTAAATTCACGGGCGGCTTTGAATATCTCATCGTAGTTCTCGCCAGTAATAGCCATTTCAAGGCCGCCGCCCTGACCTCGTAAATTCAGACTGTTATCACCAAAAGCCCGCCCCGGCGCGCCCGGTACCTGGCTCAGCGGTTCCCGGATGTTATTGATGATCTCTTGTTGGCTAATATCCCTTTCTTCCCAGGGTTTCAGGTTAGCCGTAATGAACACCAGGTTGGGGTCCCACTGGCCCACCACGGTATAAATTGATTCGATATCGCCGCTTTCTTTGTATTCAAGTAAAATCTCTTCTAACTTGCGGGCCTGCCTGTCCATGAACTTAAGTCCAACACCATCGGGCCCGCGAGAGAATACTCTGACCGAGCCGCGGTCTTCATTGGGCATCAACTCGCTATTAATTTGGTTGTACAACAAAGCGCCACCGCCAGCGGACAGCAGTGATAAAATCACTATTACCCAGCTAAAATCGAGCGCTTTGTGCAAGCTTCGCTTATAAAAGCGCTTGAACACATGGCCAATTTTGGCAAAACGGTTATTCTGCCCGGCAGATTTTGGCAAACGCGCAGTAAATGCGGGCACCAAAGACAAGGCAACAAAAGAAGAAATAACCACAGCCGCCGCCAGCACACCACCAAACTCACGGAACAGTCGACCCGCCGTTGACGGTAAAAAGGCGATTGGCACAAACACCGCCACCAATACCGCCGTAGTCGCAACAACCGCGAAGAAAACCTCACGTGTCGCTAATACAGCCGCCGCACGACTTCCAAGCCCCATACTCCGGCGTCGCTGAATGTTCTCGGTAACAACAATGGCGTCATCGACAATGAGCCCGGTCGCCAGAACCAGCGCCAACAGCGTCAGAATATTAATGGAAAAACCCATCAACCATATAGCCGCTACGGCACCAAAAAGAGCCACCGGAATTGAGAAAGCAGGAATGATGGTTGCCCGGAACGAGCCAATGAATACCCATAGCGTTGCGACAACCAAGGCAATCGTGATTGCCAGGGTCGTGACAACTTCAGCAACGGACTTACGAATAAATTGCGCATCATCGTTGGTGATGCTCATTTCCATATCGGGGAAGCGCTCGCGCAGCCTGTCCAGTACTGCCAGTGCTTTATCAGAAATTTCAATAGTGTTGGAGCCCGCCTGCCGTATAACCCCTAACCCTACCACTGGCTTACCATCTAAGCGGACAAAACTGTTGGCATCAGCCGGCGCGAAATAAGCTTGCGCCACGTCACCCACACGAGTGTCATCGCGGACAATAATGTTTTCAACCTGATCTTCTGTAATGGCTGTAGCATCCGCTCGTATAATTAAGCGCTGGTCTGTTGAACGAAGGCTACCGGCGGGTACATCAAAAGGCGCCTGACGCAAAGCATCGGCCACATCCGTGACCGACAAGCCAAAACTCACTAGCTTCAAAGGATCAAGGTCAACGCGCAATACTCGCTCGCGGTCACCGTTTAAACGCACATCGGCTACGCCATTAATTGCCAGAAATTCAGGCGATAAATCGGTTTCCAACCGGCGGGTCAGCTCTTCCAGTGTTAAGGAGTCACTGCTAACGGCTATATCTAATACTGAACGCGCATCGTTGTCGGCTTTGCGAACGTTTATTTGCTCTACATCATCCGGCAGTTCACGCCGTATCTGGTTAACCGCTTCGCGTACTTCCGCGGCTACAACGTCTAAGTCCACACCGGGTCGGAATTCAATAGAAATACGGGCGCTGTTCTCTTCACTCGAAGAACGTATCGACTCCACGCCGGAAACTCGTGCAGCAGCACCTTCTAATATACTGGTCACTTCAGCATCAACGGTTTCTGGAGCGCCGCCCGGCAAGGTTGCACTCACCCCGACAACGGGTCTGTCAACGTCGGGCAGCTCACGAACTTCAACGCCCATTAGAGCAGCAATACCCGCTAAGGCGATAAGAACGTTAAGAACAACAATCAATACCGGGCGACGAATCGACACCGAAGGTAAGTCGTTCGCGTCCTGTTGGTTATTCATCTGCTTTTCCGACATTATTCGGTGACCTCTTGCGTATCGAGGGTGGCCCGATCAAACACAACAGGCTGTCCCTCACGAAGGCTTTGTACGCCTTCAACGATGAGTAAATCATCACGCTGAATATCACCTGAAACCAGTACTCTTCCGGCCAGGCGTTGTTCAATCTGAACCTCAATGCGTGAAGCTTTATCGTCCTCCACAACCCAGACAAAAGGATTATTCACGCCCCAGGACAAAGCGGCTTCCGGAACCGAAGCAAACTCTTCGCCAGCCAGCTCTATTGCGGTTCTGAAACTGGTGCCGGGTAAAAAGTCGTCACTGTCATTACTTATTTTTGCGCGAGCCCGGTACATACGGGTCGTTGCGTTAATGCGTGAGTCCAGCTCGATAATTTCAGCTGTAACAGGTGTTCCTGAGTATCTCCATGGCTGAACTTGCAGTTCGGCCCCATCCTGCAACAGCGATACTGCGGCTTCAGGAATACGAAAATCAATTAATAAGGTCGAACGATCATCTAGAGTAGCAATCGCAGTTTGCTGATCAATTCGATCGCCCACTTCCACGTCGGTAATACCAATAACGCCTTCGAAAGGAGCGCGAATAAACCGGTCTTCTAATTCAATTTTGGCGTTATCTAATTCAACGCGGGCTAAATCTCTTAATAATATCGCGTTATCAAGCTCTGACTGCGGCACAGCACCTTGTTCACGACTGGCTCGTAAACGCTCTACCGTGCGCTCTGCGTCGCGTAAATTAATCTGTGCCTGCTCCACCGCAACTTTCTGCCGACGAGCATCTAATTCAACCAACAACTGGTCTTTCTCGACTTTATCGCCCGGCTTAAAGTTCACTGCAACCACGCGGTCACCCACCGCCGGATAAATGGTAATAGAGCGAACCGCTTCGGCCGTGCCAACGGCTTCAACCCGATTACGTTCACGCTCAAAAGATACAGGCTGGACAATGACCAAAGCTTCGCGAGGTCCAAATTGCTGAGCCTGACTGTATCCACCTGACAATGACAGAACGAACAATAAAGCAATGAGTAAAGACTTCATAACGGTCAATTAGTGCTCCAAAAAAACTGCAGCCACGAGGGCTGCAGTCTGAATTAATTAATAAGCAATATTGCAGAGTTGCTGCAATTACTCTTTAATCGCAAAACTGCCTTGCATAATGGCTGAGTGGCCCGGGAAGGTGCAGTAGAATTTGTAATCAGTGTCTGCACTCATACCTTCTGTAGAGAAAGTCACGGACGTTTCTTCACCACCGCCGACAACGTCGGTTGCAGCAATAACTGCATCTGAGTCTGGTACATACTGACTTTCCATACCAGCAGACATACCTTGTTGAACAACTGATTGCATATCGCCAGCTTCACTCAATACCCAGTTATGGCCCATAACTTTCTTATCCAGCTTACCGGAGTGAGTCAAAGTCACTGTCACTTCGTCACAGCTCGCTGGTACGGACATCTCTTTTGTATCAAACCTCATGTTGTCATTGCTATCTATAGTGAGTTCACATTCGTTAGCTTGTGCGGCGTTTGCGACAAACAACATCGAACCCAGTAGTGCAGAAATTATGTAACGCATTGCAATACCTCTTCGGTTAGTATGAAATGATTCCTTCCTTTATACGTAATATCTCGCATTGAGATTACTTTAACGAGAATTTATATGACGAAACATCCATTTTCGCCACAATCGCTCCTTGCTCAGGGAGGTACCCACTCTGACAATGAAAACGGAGTAATTATCCCTCCAGTATACACATCAACGACTTACCTGCGTGATGAGGATAATCAATATCGTACTGGTCGTGTGTACTCGCGAGCTGACAACCCCACTTACCGTCCAGCAGAAAAACTATTAGCAGAGCTGGAGAATGCCGCCGACGCGCGTTTATTTGCCTCCGGTATGGCTGCTGCAACCACGGTTTTTCAAGCGTTAAAGCCCGGAGACTCAGTCATCGCTCCTAAAGTCATGTACTGGGCATTGCGCAAATGGCTGCAGACTTTCGGGGTTGATAGCGGGCTGGACGTTCGTTTTGTCGATACCTCTAACCTGGACGAGTTGCGCCATGCTATTTCAGAAAAGTCCCCCACGCTCATTTGGCTGGAAACTCCAGGCAACCCTTTGTGGACGGTTACCGACATTGCTGCAGTGGCTGATATGGCACGCAACTGCGGTGCTCTGTTGGCGGTAGACTCTACGGTAGCCACACCTTTGTTAACTAAGCCGCTCGATCTCGGTGCCGATGTTGTCATGCATTCCGCCACTAAATATCTTAACGGTCACTCCGACGTTATTTCGGGTGCTCTGGCCACCCGCGAAGATAATGACTTCTGGAAACGTTTGATTGCCATTCGTGCGCAGTACGGTGCAGTTCCGGGACCACAAGATGCAGCACAACTGTTACGCGGTATGCGAACTTTGTTTTTACGAGTACGCGAAAGTTGCCAGAGTGCCCAGTATATTGCAGAGCAACTCGAGCAGCACCCACAGGTCACCGAAGTGCTGTACCCGGGTTTAAAAAGCTTTACCGGCCATGAGGTTGCAGCTAAGCAAATGCAGGGCGGTTTTGGCGGTATGTTATCTATTCGTCTGGCTGGAGGAGAGAAAGCCGCTATTGCCGTTGCCGCAAAAACACAGCTATGGCATCGGGCGACATCATTAGGTGGCGTGGAAAGCCTGATTGAACACCGCGCCAGTATTGAAGGGCCGGACACACCGGTACCCTTAGACTTATTGCGTTTGTCGGTAGGAATTGAAAACGCCGACGACCTGCTTGCAGATTTGCAGCAGGCCATCGACAGCGCGCACGCTTAAATGCTGACGCGTTTATAGAACCGGTATTCCGGCTTCCAGAAATTGTTGTCGATGCGCTCACGCAGCGTATCGTCATCAATTTCCAGTGCCAGACCTTCCTGCTGAGCCACTTTACCGACTGCAAAAGCAATGTCTTTACTCAATTGCGTTAAGTCATTGAAAGCCGGCAGCAGAGCCTCGCCTTTCCCATTAGCGCTCGGCGATGCCGCCGCCAATGTTTTACTGGCAACACGAAGCATCTCATCGCTCACCCGCGTTGATTTCACCGACAACACACCCAGCCCAATGCCCGGGAAAATATAACTGTTGTTACACTGAGCAATTGGGTAAATTCTTCCATCATATTCCACCTCACCGAATGGACTGCCGGTAGCCACAATCGCTTTACCCTCTGTCCATTTCAGAACATCGCCCGGATGCGCTTCCACGTGCTTAGACGGGTTGCTCAGTGGGAAAATAATTGGGCGGTCGACGTTTTTAGCCATGGTCGAAATCACCTGTTCCGTGAACAACCCAGCTTTACCCGATACACCAATTAAGATATCTGGCTCAGCGCAGTGCATCACATCCAGCAGCGACGGGTAATCGCCACTGTATTCCCAGCCACTTAAATCATCCGTTTTTTGCGCCAATGCCTGCTGGAAGTCGCGCAAGCCGTCCATAGTGTCCATCACCAGACCGAAGCGGTCGACCATAAATATCTGTTTCTTCGCCTGCTCCTCGGTTAAACCCTCGGCGGTCATCTGGATCATGACCTGCTCGGCAATACCACAACCCGCTGAACCGGCCCCAACGAACACCACTTTCTGCTCACTGAGCTTTTTGCCTTTTTGGCGACAGGCCGCCAGTAAGGTGCCCACAGTCACAGACGCGGTGCCCTGAATGTCATCATTAAAACAGCAGACTTCATCGCGATAACGACGCAGCAACGGCATAGCATTAGGCTGAGCAAAGTCCTCGAACTGCAGCATCACACCAGGCCAACGCTTGGTAACCGCTTTAATGAATTTATCGAGAAACTCATCGTACTCTTCCTGACCAATACGCTTATGCCGGGCACCCATGTACATTGGGTCTTCCAGCAGTTTTTCATTATTGGTACCGACATCCAGCATAACTGGCAGCGTATACGCCGGGCTAATACCGCCACAGGCGGTGTAAAGCGAGAGCTTACCAATTGGGATACCCATACCACCAATGCCCTGGTCACCTAAGCCCAGAATACGTTCACCGTCGGTGACAACAATGACTTTCACTTTTTGCTTAGTGGCATTGCGTAGAATATCGTCCAGCTGGTCACGCTCTGAATACGAAATGAACAAGCCGCGCGAGCTGCGGTAAATGTCTGAGAATTTTTCACAGGCATCCCCCACGGTTGGGGTGTAGATAATGGGCATCATCTCTTCCAGATGATCCGTCAATAAGCGGTAGAACAGGGTTTCGTTATTGTCCTGAATAGCCCGCAGGTAAATATGCTTATTAATAGGCTCATCAAAGCCTTTGTACTGCATGTAAGCGCGCTCAGCCTGCTCTTCAATGCTCTCGTAACGGGGCGGCAACAAACCGGTCAGGTTAAACGCGGCACGCTCTTCCTTGCTGAACGCACTGCCCTTATTCAGTAGCGGGGTTTCCAACAAATTAGGGCCAGAATAGGGAATATAAAGCGGACGCTGCGTCTGCGGCATAAGTACAAACTCCTGAAAGCCAAAGTAATACGAATATCATAGCAAAACGCAGCTGCGATTCACATGTTTCGCTGGATTGGAATACCGAGGAAAACGCGAGTGCTGAGGTTATCAGTGGGACTTTGGAGGACGCCCGTGAATACATCCTTGTAGGGCTTGAGCAGCGCCATCCATGGCGCTGCACACCTCCAAAGTCCCACTGCTAACCCTTTAGCGCACTCGCTATCCCACATTTTCATCTGGCACAAATATCTTAGATAGAAAGTTAACCCCAGGGCAGGCTTTGGCGGCAAAAGGCGATAAAGGAAAGAGCCCGAGACTTGAGGAGTGTCGAAGGCCATGGATGGCCTTCGTCAAGCGTTCATGGATGAACTTGCAGCGTCTCCTCAAGTCTCGGGCTCTTTGCTCAGCCGAATTGCCGACGAAGCCTGTTCCTGGGCTTAAAGCTTCAGACCCCAGCGGGTGGCGGTACGTTTGACGGCGTCGACATTTTCGGTGGCTATGATTTGCAGTGGTGTGCTTTCAAACTGGGCGCTTAAGTCCAGGTGCTGCTTTAGCCAGGCCAGCATGGCTTCGCCGGAATGAATGGTTTTGGCGCCGTTGAAATAAGCCGAAATGCTCTCGGCTATAAGCGGAAAGTGCGTACAGCCCAGCAACACCACGTCAGGCTGTTCAAGCTTACCAAAGTAGTGCTTAAAGGTTTCCTGCAGTATCGGTCCGTCGTAAAGCTCTTCTTCGACAATGGGCACAAACAACGGTGTGGGCATGGCGTCGACTTTATTGTAGCCCAACATGTGAATTTGCTGCTGGTAGGCACCGGAGTTAATAGTGGAGCGCGTAGCAATAACCAGTACCCTGGCACTGGTATTAATACCTTGCAGTTGCTGCAGAGCCATGACACCAGGCTCCAGTACCCCGTAAACCGGCTTGTTAGAGAACTTCTGCATTTGCTCTAATGCAGTCACACTCACGGTGTTACAGGCCACCACCAGGCAGTCTACATCGGCACCGTTAAAGAACTCCACGGCTTCCAGCGCGTAACGCGTTACCGTATTGCTGTCCTTGCTACCGTAAGGCACTCGGGCAGTGTCGCCGTAATACAGCAACTCGCTGAAACAACCGCTTTGCTGCAGTGAGCGCGCTACGGTTAAACCACCTACACCGCTATCAAAAACTCCGACTTTCATGTCTGTTACTTCTCCAGGCTTACCGTTTTAAGACGCAGCGCGTTGGTTATCACAAACACGCTGGAAAGCGCCATAGCACCTGCCGCCAGCATGGGCGAAAGCAAAATGCCGAAAAACGGGTACAAAACGCCCGCTGCGACAGGAATCAGTGCGGTATTATAAGCAAACGCCCAGAATAAATTCTGATGAATATTGCGCATGGTCGCTTCCGACAAGGCGAAGGACTGCTGCACCACGGTCAGGTTGTCTGACATAAGCACCACATCGGCCGACTCAATGGCCACGTCAGTACCGGTTCCAATCGCAAAGCCCACATCAGCAGACGCCAATGCCGGCGCATCGTTAATACCGTCTCCGACAAATATCACCTGGCCCCACTCTTTTTTCAGGCGCTTTACAGCATCCACTTTGCCATCCGGTTTAACGTTAGCCACCACTTCGTCAATGCCCAGTTCTTTGGCGATGCGTTTTGCAGTGGACTCAGCATCTCCTGTGACCATTGCCGTTTTCAGGCCGTGATCATGCAAGCGCTTAATCAGCTCTTTGGCACTGGATTTAATTGGATCATCCTGAGTAAATACCGCTGCCAGTTTGCCATCCACCGCCACATAAATAGGTGTCCGGCCACTTTCAGACCAGCTTTTCGCGCCATCGGGTTCGTTATCCAGCGAAATATTGTTGTCCTGCATTAACTCGCTGGTACCAATGTAAAGCGTTTTCCCATCGATTTTACCCGTAGCACCCAGACCTGAAATAGCTTCGAAACTGTCAGGCTCGCTGACTTTAATGTCCTGCTTTTTAGCATAGTTGACCAGAGCTTCTGCAGTGGGGTGCTCTGACTTAGCTTCAACCGAGGCGGCTAATGTCAGCACTTCTTTTTCCTCAAAGTCATTCAGGGTAAGCCAGTCTGTAATGGTTGGCTTGCCTTCTGTCAGCGTGCCGGTTTTATCAAAAATAACGCCTTTCGACTGCTGCAACGCCTGCAAAGCACTGCCCTGACGGAACAATACGCCCATTTCAGCACCTCGACCGGTCCCCACCATAATAGACGTAGGCGTTGCCAACCCCATAGCGCAGGGGCAGGCAATAATTAGCACGGCCACCGCGTTAACCAGCGCAAAGGTCAGTGCTGACTCACTGGCCGCAAAGTACCACACCACAAAGGTCACCAACGCCACCAGCATGACAGCAGGTACAAACCACAAGGTAATGCGGTTCACGGTATCCTGAATCGGTAATTTACTGCCCTGAGCTTGCTCGACCATACGGATGATCTGCGCCAGCACGGTGCCCTCACCAGTTGCCGTGACCTTAAAGCGCAGCGTGCCTTTTTCGTTCAGGGTACCGCCAACCACTTTGTCGCCTTTTTCTTTATGCACCGGCTCAGGCTCGCCGGTTATCATGGCTTCGTTCACGTAGCTGTCGCCGGAAGACACTTCACCATCTAAGGCAATACGCTCGCCCGGGCGCACTTCAATTTCATCGCCTTTGCCCAGTTCATCAATAGCTACTTCAGTGACTTCACCATTACGCACGACTCGTGCGGTTTTGCTTTGCAGGCTCATCAGTCGCTGAATGGCATCTGAGGTATGGCTTTTGGCACGCGCTTCCATAAAACGCCCGGCCAGAATAAGCGTGACAATAACCGCCGAAGCCTCGAAGTAAACGTTCACTGACTCGCTAGGCAGCCAGGACGGAAGCACTGTTGCCACCACAGAGTAACCCCAGGCAGCGGTAGCGCCCAGCGCCACCAGAGAATTCATGTCCGGTGCCCCGCGGAATAACGCAGGAATACCTAATCTATAAAAACGCGCGCCGGGAACCGCCAATACCACGGTAGTAAGCACTAACTGTATCCACCAGCTGGTTTGCAAACCCAGTGAATTATGTACCCACTGGGAAAATAACGGCACCATGTGGTTGCCCATGGCCAGTATAAACACCGGCAGCGTCAACAACGCTGAAAGCCATAACTGGCCTTTTAACGTGCGCATTTCTTTTGCCTGTTGCTCGCGTTGCTCACGCATTTGTTTGTCGCGATCAAGCACTTCGTGGGCATCGTAGCCTGCGCCTTTCACTGCCTTAATCAGATCATCGACAGAAACCTTGTCAGAGTATTTTACTTCTGCGCTGTCCGACGCCAGGTTCACCGAGGCATCTTCAACACCATCCAGACCATTAAGCGCTTTATCGACACGCCCAACACAGGACGCACAGCTCATACCTTCAATACTTAAACGAACGGAATTACTCATCGCTACCTCCGTCGGCCTCTTCAGGCTTTAACCACAACAACAGCCAGAACACCACCAGTTGCGCCAGTTCAACATAACGCTGCATGGCTCCGCGCACCTCTGCCAGCTCTGGATTAATCATCAGCACAAAACCTAAAGCAATAATTACTGAAAGAAGAACAAAAGCACAGCGTACCGGCCAGGTGGTTCTTGGTGTAAAAGTTAGCAGCAAAGCACCCAGCGCGAAGCCAAAGTAACTGACCATGCTAATAATATTGTGTAACGCCTGTGAGCTGGAACCGTCCGTCGGACAGCCCAGGTCGCAGGGCGCTATAGCCGCGCCAAGATAAGCAACCGGATAGAAAAATAGTAACGTCCAGCCTAAATGACTAATGCCTTGCACCCGCAAATGCGGCCGGGCAGTTAGCAAAACACCGAAGGAGATCATTGCCAGAGGAATAAACCCCACCCAGCCAAAAGCACCCGCCGCAGTACTGCCGGTGGCATTAATTTCACTGATGTACTGGCTGACATGTGAAAAGTCGTCTTTTACCCAGGTTGCCACCAATTGCAGGCCAACCCAAAACAAGGTCAGAATAATTAATTGCGGCATTACTGGAGAGCTTTTCGTGGGTGCGTTTTGCATGTAGCCTCCTCGGCTGTATTAATGTGATAATCTTTCACTACAGTGTAAACCAAGATGGGAACAGATTGTGAATATTAAAGTGCTTGGCTGCAGCGGCGGACTCAGCGGCGACAACAAAGGCGGTTCAACCTGTATTCAGCTCAATCATAACATTGTGATTGACGCCGGCACCGCTCTGAATCAACTCAGCCTGGCACAAATGCACCAGGTTCGGCATGTGTTTTTAACCCATTCACACATGGACCACATTGCCGCCCTGCCCACTTTTTTAAGTAACCAGTACGGAAGTGAGCACTTACCCGTAACGGTTTACGCACAGCCGCATACTCTGGAAAAGCTGAAAAACAATATTTTTAACGGCGATATCTGGCCTGAACTCAGAAGCATGACAGAAGGCCCGGAAGCGATATTAAAATTTCAAGAAATTCACCCGGGTGAGTGCATAGAGCTTGAAGGCATGAAAGTTAGAGCTTTTGCCGTCGAGCATAGCGTGCCCACAGTGGGTTACAGCGTAAAAAGTCAGGGCAAACACTTTGTTTTCCCTGCCGATACCATAGCCGGCACGCAACTGACCGAACAGCTTAACCGCCTGGGTCATATTGATACCTTAATGCTGGAGTGTGCCTTTCCCGATGAATTGCTGGCGGTTGCTGAAAAAACCAAGCACATGACCCCGGGTTTGCTCGAAGGTGCTTTGAAAAGCTTAGAGCAGCAACCTGTTGAGCTTTGGATTACTCACCTGAAACCCAGCTACGAAATTGCCCTGCGCAAAACCTTACAAGCCAACCCACCGCATAAAAATACGGTGGTGTTGTAACCTGACATTCATGTCAGGTGGGATATCGTTCCTCACGTAATCAGGCTACGCATGCGCAAACCAATATCATTTTCTATCGTCTGAATAAGGCTAGCAGAAAGATTGAGAGCTTTAGCATCGGTCCTGAAGTTTTGGGTTTGTTCATAAATCTCTTCGAGCATATGGTACAACGGTTTACTACTCCCGAAACCCGCCTGTCCGGCCATCTGCTCTAATGCTGTTTTATCCGGATACTGCCCATTACCGTTAAACGCTGTCATATGTTCGCCATAAGACGACGGGCTATAAACAATGTCGTAGCAGGGTGATAGCCGCCACTCATCCTGATCATTAGCAAGGAAGCTAAAATTCTTTGAGTGATCATCCTGATTCACCATCACGTAATTAAATAACGCCCGTTTAACCAGCTTCTTTGCTTCATCAACACCACACATAACCCGCGTGGCCTTGATTAAATCCACATAATCTAGAGAAGGCTCCCTGAACGAAGCATCAAGTAACCCCGCGGCCGACAACATGTGGTAACGGCCACTTTCAGAGCAATCAAACCGCGCTTGCTGCAACCAGAACTGACCGTTACCTGCATCGATAAGCTCAAAACTCGGCACCTCAATCCCGAGTTTTTTCGCCATATTCAAATACAGATACTCAACCAGACTTTCTTCGTGCTTTAATAAAAAACGTTCCGACGTGAGCTTCACAATCAACTTCTGTCCTTTCGCCTTTGGGGCAGTTGAGTATTGCCCATCGGCTAACAAAGTTGCGTTTAGTTTCGGCCGTGCACCACCCGAGCCTCCGGCAGCCTGAAGGTGTTCAATAAGATCCGTTTCAGTACCTTCAAACTCCTTGACTGCTTCCTGACCCAACTTTCGTAACGTAATTTCGTCAGCGTCATCTTCTCTTAACCGAGTTTTTGGCTCATAAGAAAGCGCACCCAAACAATCCGAACCAATAACCGCCAGACGTTCCAATACCGATATTCTCTGCGGATTATAACCATTTTTCCGAAACACTCTGTCCATGAGGTAAAGTCCCCAACCATCAGGCAGGCTATCCGCAAACACACCATGTAAGCCATAATGAGGTTGTCGTGGAGCCTTTTGAAGCTCAGTTGTCGCTTTTAGGTTGAACGGTGACAAGGATGTTTTGTGGCGTTCTAAATAGTCTTTGTGATACTGAAAATAAACGCCCGATTTATTTTCAGCCAGAGTACCAACAGCTATCCGTTCACCATCGGACAAGGTCCGTATTACCTGAAGTGGGGTATCAAGCATTATTCAAAACCTCATCAATAGTTTTAGGCGCTTTTTCCCGCTGCAGGAATTGTCTGAACTGATTGAGTTCACCCAGAGCTTCGACCAGCATTAAAAATTGGCGCAAGGAGATATTTCCTGTGCGCTCAAACTTACGAATCGTGCCATAGGGTACACCTGACTTTTCAGAGATAGCTTCAACCGACAGCTTTTGTGCTTTTCGCAGCTGCTTAATATGCTCTTTAAGATCAAGCTGCGTATCGTATGCAGTATTTAGACTAAGTGTCATAATAGTGACAATTTAATGAGTTATTATGGAGTAATTGCTACTATTATAGCAATAGTTGTGAACTAGCGCTATTCCTTGTCTGATGTTCACATCAGGTGAGATACCATGGATAGCAGGATAGCGAGCGTCCAACGGTTGCAGGGACTATTGAGGAGGTGTACAGCGCGAGCTGCAAAAGGCACTAAACCCGTGGGTTTTCTGCTGCAGGAGTGTCGAAGGCCATGGATGGCCTTCGTCAAGCCTTCAGGGATGAACTCGTAGCGTCACCGCTGTAGCCTGATGTTCACATCAGGTGAGATCTGGACCTGACGTAAACGTCAGGCTAAACGCCCAGCTAACCGAGGTGCTTACGGGCGTTGCGGAACATACGCATCCACGGGCTGTCTTCGCCCCATTCATCCGGGTGCCAGCTGTTGGCTACGGTACGGAACACACGCTCAGGGTGTGGCATCATTGCGGTCACACGGCCATCGTCACTGGTTACCGCAGTAATACCTTTCGGTGAACCATTCGGGTTAGCCGGGTACTGCTCTGCCACTTCGCCCCAGTTATCAATGTAACGTAACGCAACCTGACCACTTTGCTCTAACTGCGACTGTTGCTGAGGGTTAGCAAATTCAGCGCGGCCTTCACCATGAGACACAGCAATTGGCATCCGTGAACCAGCCATATCACCTAAGAAAACCGACTGAGACTCCTGCACTTCCACCAGGCTAAAACGCGCTTCAAAGCGTTCGCTGCGGTTAGTCACAAAACGTGGCCAGTGCTCAGTTCCCGGAATGAGCTGCTTCAGCGTGGATAACATCTGACAGCCGTTACAAACACCCAGTGCCAACGTGTCATTACGTTTAAAGAAAGCTTCAAACTGCTCGCGGGCACGGTCGTTAAATAAAATAGACTTAGCCCAGCCCTCACCGGCGCCTAATACGTCACCGTATGAGAAGCCGCCGCAAGCAGCCAATGCCTGCATATCTTCTAACGACACACGACCGGCTAAAATATCGCTCATGTGAACATCAACCGCTTCAAAACCAGCACGGTCAAACGCAGCTGCCATTTCGTAGTGCGAGTTCACACCCTGCTCACGCAGAATTGCCACTTTAGGCGCCACACCTTTGGCAATATAAGACGCTGCTATGTCTTCAGATGGGTCAAAGGTTAAGTCTGCCTGTAAACCCGGGTTGTCGGCACGTTGCTTCAGACGAAACTCTTCGTCAGCGCACACTGGGTTGTCACGTAAACGTTGCATGTGATGCGTGGTTTCGGCCCATACCGTACGCCAGTGCGTGCGGCTCTGTGCCAGAACATCATTTCCATTACGGGTAAAGACTATGGCGTCTTCATGTGTTGGCTCACCAATGCGCTTAACACAGTCACCCAAACCAGCGGCTTTATAGGCGTCCATCACTTTCTGGTACTGCTCATCGCTGACCTGAATAACAGCACCGAGCTCTTCGTTGAACAGAGCCGCTAAATTGTCTTCGCCTAACTCATCCAGTGCTACTTTCGCACCGCAGTTTCCGGCAAACGCCATTTCCGCTACGGTGGTGAACAAGCCGCCGTCTGAACGGTCATGGTAGGCCAGTAAACGCCCTTCAGTGACCAACTGCTGAGTGGTATTAAAAAAGGCTTTAAAGGCTTCGATGTCGTCTAAGTCTGGTGTGTGTTGTCCCAGTTGCTGATACACCTGCGCCAGAGCTGAACCACCTAAGCGGTTCTGACCTTTACCTAAATCAATTAACACCAAATGAGACTGACCTTTGTCGGCACGCAATTGCGGCGTTAAGGTCGCACGAATGTCATTCACCCGGCCAAACGCCGTAATAACCAGACTCATTGGCGCAGTCACGGCTTTGTCTTCGCCGTCTTCCTGCCACTGAGTTTTCATCGACATGGAATCTTTGCCCACCGGAATGGTAATACCCAGTTCCGGACACAGCTCTTCGCCTACGGCTTTAACGGCCTCGTACAAACCGGCGTCTTCGCCCGGGTGACCGGCTGCACACATCCAGTTTGCGGATAATTTAATGCGTTTTAAATCACCAATATCTGCCGCAGCAATGTTGGTCAGAGATTCTGCCACCGCCATACGGCCCGAAGCACCAAAGTTCAACAATGCCAGTGGCGTACGCTCGCCCATGGCCATCGCTTCACCGTGGTAGCTGTCATAACTGGCCGCGGTTACCGCAACATCAGCCACCGGTATCTGCCATGGGCCAACCATCTGGTCACGGGCAACCAGGCCAGTAACACTGCGGTCACCAATGGTAATCAAGAAGGTTTTCTCAGCAATAGCCGGTAAGCGCAATAAGCGATCAGCGGCGTCATTCAAGTCAGCCGCTTCCAGATGCAATGGCGTACCTTCGGCCTGCAAGCGGGCTACGTCGCGGTGCATCTTCGGGGGCTTGCCTAACAATACGTCCAGCGACAAATCTATTGGCTGGTTCGAGAATTTGGCGTCATTCAGTAAAATAGTGAGCTCTTCAGTCGCTTCACCAATAACCGCGTACTCTGCACGCTCGCGCTCACACAAAGCTTCAAAACGCGCCATGTTCTCCGGTGCAATAGCAATAACGTAACGTTCCTGCGACTCGTTGCACCAAATTTCCAGCGGTGTCATGCCAGGCTCATCGTTCGGTATCTCTCGCAGTTCAAAGCGGCCACCACGACCACCATCACTGACCAGTTCCGGCATCGCATTCGACAAGCCACCAGCGCCCACGTCGTGAATAAAGGCAATGGGGTTATCGGAGCCCAACTGCCAGCAGCGGTCAATGACTTCCTGACAGCGGCGTTCCATTTCCGGGTTTTCACGCTGTACTGAGGCAAAATCTAAATCTTCCGTCGACTCACCCGACGCCATAGAAGACGCCGCGCCGCCACCTAAACCAATATTCATAGCCGGGCCACCTAGTACAACGAGTTTAGCGCCAACCGGAATATCGCCTTTTTGTACATGAGCTTCGCGAATATTACCCAAACCGCCGGCAATCATAATTGGCTTATGGTAACCGCGGGTTTCGCGCCCATTGTGGCTGTCGACCGTTTGCTCGTAGGTACGGAAGTAGCCGGTCAGGGCCGGACGACCAAATTCATTATTAAAGGCTGCGCCGCCTAATGGGCCTTCCAGCATAATATCCAGCGCCGAAACAATACGCGCTGGTTTGCCGTAGTTTTCTTCCCACGGCTGCTTAAAACCTGGAATGTTCAGGTTAGACACACTGAAACCCACCAAACCGGCTTTGGGTTTAGAACCTACACCAGTAGCGCCTTCGTCGCGAATTTCACCGCCCGAACCGGTAGCAGCACCCGGGTAAGGAGAAATAGCCGTTGGGTGGTTATGCGTTTCCACCTTCATCAGAATATGCACCGGCTCGTGGCTGTAACCATAGCTCATGCTGTCCGGCTGCGGGTAGAAACGCCCGGCTTCATGGCCTTCCATAACAGCTGCGTTGTCTTTGTAGGCCGACAACACATAATCCGGTGTGGTTTCAAAGGTGTTTTTAATCATTTTGAACAGCGACTTAGGCTGTTCCACGCCGTCTATGGTCCAGTCGGCATTAAAAATCTTGTGGCGACAGTGTTCAGAGTTTGCCTGGGCAAACATATAAAGCTCAATGTCGTTAGGGTTACGATCCAGCTTGCGGAAGTTTTCTACCAGATAATCAATTTCGTCATCGGCCAACGCCAGACCCAGACTGATATTGGCCTGTGCCAGTGCTTCGCGGCCGCCGGCCAGAATATCCACCGAAGACAAAGGCTGCGGTTCCTGTGAGCGGAATAGCTGCTGTGCGTCGTTCATATCGTACAAAACACTTTCGGTCATACGATCATGCAACAGTAACGCCGCTTGCTTCAGTTCTTCTGCCGACAAATCACCCTGTAGATAGAAAGCCACACCACGCTCAACCCGGTGAATACTTTTCAAGCCACAGTTGTGTGCAATGTCAGTGGCCTTTGAAGCCCAGGGAGAAATAGTACCAATGCGGGGAGTGACCAATACCAGAGCACCTTGAGGCTCGTGTGCCGGCATTTCAGGGCCGTACTTCAGTAACTGAACCAGTACGGAACGGTGTTCGTCGCTAAGTTCATTATGCAAATCAACAAAGTGCTGATATTCGGCATAAAGCTCTTTGACAGGAATTCCTGCCTGTTTCAGTTGTTCAAGTTGCTTCGTTGTTTTGAAGGCTGATAAGGCAGGTGCACCGCGGTAGATTTCCACAAGCAAGGTCTCCAAAGCTGGGCGATTTTTGCTGGCAGATTATACAGTAGCCTGACATTTATGTCAGGTGGAATATCGAACCTGACGTAAACGTAGGGCTACTCGATTTTTGCGGTGCCTTCACGGTTAACCAGGCGGAACCACTTTTCGCGGCGCTCGATGATGCGTTGTCTGCGCTTACGGATGACAGCGCGGCGGCGGGAATTATTCTCACGTCTGAGGCGGTTGGCTCGCATAGACTTTGGCCTTTATTGCGTTGAAAGACCTGTTCAGCTTACCTTGCCGCCTCAGTTTTATGCAATGATTTTATGCAGGCTTATCTTTAATGACTAAGGTTTTAGCAAAAATATCGTGCAAACCCTGTTTCTTCTCGGTAAAGGCAATCATGATAAAACCAATTAACAGAATCAGCGCAGAAACAATCTTAGACCAGTAACGAATGTTTGCCTGGCCAAAACCAATTTGCTGACCTTCCATATCCGTCACTTTCAGGCCAAGAACTTTCTTACCTGGTGTAGCCTGCCAGCCTGAAATTTCAAAAATGGTAAAGTACAACCACTGCCCAATAAGGCCAATCGCATAACCTACACCGCCGGCAACCATTTCAATACTCTGCATTGACGAACCGCCCGCGCTCATAAAAATACCAATAAAAATACCCAGAATGGCACCAATAAGCATCAACCCAACCTGGGTAATAATCGCATCTATAATTGCGGCAACAAAACGCAACCAAAAACCACCATGACGAAATTCCATTTGTTTCTCCGTGTTGTTATTTTTACGTTAAAGTGCCTGATAAGACAGGCTCTGTCAATTGGCTTATCGGGTTAATTTGCGTAACTCAACTGAATGTGGAAAGATCAGCCGCCTATCAGCAAAAGGACCTGTTATGAATGAACTCCAACCCGACGTTTGGTACATAGTAAGAACCAAGCCAAAACAGGAAGAGCGCGCCATTTTAAACTTAGAGAATCAGGGGTTTGAGGTGTTTGCGCCGGAGTTAACGGTGAAAAAAGTGCGCAGAGGTGTGCGTACATCAGTGGTTGAACGTATGTTTCCGGGCTATGTGTTTGTGAAACCCGATGACATTATCGAGCAATTTTACAAACTTCGCAGTACCTATGGTGTCGCCGGAGTATTGCGTTTTGGCGACAACATTCCTAAAGTCCCTCAAAGCTGGATAGACCAAATGCGGGGAGTTGATCGGCTGACCGACGAGCAAGCCCCTCAGGTGGGCGATACGGTTGAAATTCAGCAAGGCCCCTTCCGTGGGTTCCTTGCCAAAATTGTCAAACTGGATGGTGAATCACGCTGCTTTGTTATGCTGGAATGGATGCAAAAAGAAGTTGAAGCTAACTTCAGTTACAAAGAGCTGCAATTCCAATAATATCAGGCTACGCGTTTGCGTAGCCCCAGAGCGATAAGCCCCAATAAAACCAACCAGCCGGCGTGTCCGCCACTACTACTTTCTGACGGTGCTGCACTTACCGTGAAGTTAACGCTGTCACTCTCGCTGTTACCTTCAGTGTCGCTTGCACTCAGTCGATATTGATATTGACCGGCAGACAAGCTTCCAACAGACGCAGTAACCGTATCGCCGGATAGGCTGACATTAGAAACTTCGGTTTCGCTGCCATCGCTGTTTACCCGGACAATCTCAATGCTGGATGCGTCCAGATTCTCATCCGCGTCAGTCACAGTAGCGGTTAACGTAACAGTTTGACCTTCTACAGTATTGCTGGCCCGGAAACCGCTAATATCCGGAGCAATCGCTCTTGGCTCAACAGTCAACGAGACCATTATACTTTCGCTGCCATCACTAAAGTCGACACGCAGTGGCACCGATAACGCTTCGTCTACCATCGGAGTATCGCCCGACAGTTGAATTCGACGCTCACCTTCAACTTCAGGGTCAACTTCCGTAGCGCTAAAGTTTGAAATGAAGCCTTCCGGTTCTTCTACGCTAATAACAACGTCATTAGAGACATTGTAAACACTCACCGCAGAATTCACGGCTAACAGTTCGCCAATGCTTTCTCCCTGACTAATAAATACCTGTGCAGCACCACCTACCTTGCTGGACGGGTCTATCCAGACCCCACTTGAAACAGAGAAGTCAGGTGCATCGGTATTCACCACTTTTAAAGGCAGGTGATACGGGTTGTGTACATTATCTTTGTCTAACCCTGCGCTAATGTCAGCAAGTGACTGTTTTAAAGTGATGGTCATAATTCGGACGCTACTGTCGCCAATGACTTCCCAACTGAACCACTCAGCCGCATTGTCGATACCGATTTGTTGACTAACGTCTGTGCCGCTTGCTGTCACCGGAAGAGCCAGCTGAATTGACTCATTAGAGGTTTCTGGATCAGATAGGTTAACGGCGATAACAGCTTCATCACCTGCCTCTGCAAGGCTTAAGACATTTTCATCAATCAATAAATAATCAGCCGCTGCATCCGTATAGTTGCCACTAAAGCTGGCATTACTCACAAAGCGCCAACGTGCCGCATTAGCATTAACCTCGTCAACGGCAATGACACAAATGCTGTCAGGAAGAGAGCTCGCCGCGTAGCTCGCGGTATTATCGGAAACACCAGCATCACCTAACAAAGCTTGTTGTGATATACCGGTATACCCTTCACAAGCTCCGGCACCAATAACATACTTATCAGCCTCTTCAACCCGCGGCCATTTAAACGTCAGGGCATCATCCCCGATGCGCTCAACTTGCATACTGTCAATGTTCGTTCTCGAACTGTTATTAGCCCAAATAATACTGCTGCGCTGAGCCGCCAGGCTGGCATCGGCTGCATCAATTTCAGAAGCTGCTTTACCCAGTGGCACACCATAGTTTCCATCAACTAAGTCCGGGCTTGAGTATGCAGCCTCACTAACACACTCGCCTTCACTGAATTCGCTGCGACACACAGAACCATACGACATGGTGGTATAAAAACGTCCCTGAGCATCAATAAAGCCATAAGGAATATGGAAGTCTTCCTGCTCGCCTTCTCCGCCACTGGCGTTATCATCCAATGTGTAACGATCGTGACGCAGGCCAAAGTTATGGCCTACTTCGTGCGCAACAGTACCCGTTCCCATGCAGCTTAATGCCGTGTAGCCTGCATTGGCGCCACCGCTGACAAAGCTCACCTGATTATTTTCGGTACTAAAATCCGAAGCTCTAAACGCAATGCCACATACGTCTGGATTGTCAGCCCCGATAAAATGCACCACATCGGCTTGATAACGGTCAATTAAACGGACCATTCTCTGGTCGTCGATAAGCTCATCCAATAAGGGATCAGGGTTTTCATTGGGGAAATCGGTGGTGCTTTCAGGACGAAACGGCTCCATTCCGGCAACAGTCATGGTTACTGGGACACTGGAGCGTTGAAATATACTATTGCTGGTGTCTACCGCACTTTGAATAGCCAGTTCCAAATCGTAATCGTTCTCTTCGGCATAACTGACTAAACGGTCGTCATACACAAACAACACATCGAGCGAGTCATCAAATTCTTGTACATCCTCTGGCGGTGCAGGTGAAAGAGCAACAGAGTACGATTTTTGGGGTACAGATAGCGCCCGGGCATTGATGTTTAGCGCAGCCTGAGGCTCCGTGAACCGGCGCTTAGGCTCAGCCGGCGGCAGGCTCGTGTTCTCTGTAACGGTTTTACCATTCACTCGACGAATACTGACAGAGCCGAGCTGCGGATGGGTAATTGAGATAAGCTGATTGTCACCACGTTGATGCAAAAAGCCTAAATGCTGAGTGTCGCCCGAGGCAGTCTCAAACGTCAGCCGGTAACTGTTAGCGGAAGACAAACGCTCGGCAAGCGTCGCTTCTATAACCTCGTTCTCTACGGACAGTTCAATACTGTCACCCAAACTTTGAGCTGCGGTAAACATCGGCGTGAGTGCCACTACTGCCGCAGCTATTGTCTTCTTGTTCATGTATGTTCCTATGCGTTTACTGCTTTCCTGACGTGAGGATCTCACCTGACATGAATGTCAGGCTACATCACAGGGCATCAGGCTACAGCCGTCCTTGCTCATCGAGATATTTTAATGTGTCGTAAAAACGACGAATGTTTCCAACATAAGTTACCGGCTCATCTCCGCGCGCAAAGCCATAGCGGGTATGACGGTAAAACTGTTTTTGCCGAAGCAGAGGTAAACGCTTCTTCACATCCACCCAGCGGTCGGGGTTGCCGCCCTGACGCTCCGTTATTATCCGCGCATCCTCTAAATGACCGAAGCCTATATTATACGCTGCTAAGGCAAACCAGGTTCTGTCCGGTTGCGGAATTCTTGCCGGCACCCGGTTCAACATGCGCTCCAAATAACGGGCACCACCGCGAATACTCTGCTCTGCATTCAAGCGGCTCTTAACCCCCATAGCCTTCGCTGTAGGCAGGGTTAACATCATCATGCCCCTAACGCCGGTGGGCGATACGGCACGCGGGTTCCACAATGACTCCTGATAAGAAATTGCCGCCAGCAGGCGCCAGTCAAGCGAACCGGAGTGTTCTTTAAAGGTTTCCTGATAAACCGGTAATA
>Ga0208138_100265_pt1 | contig 28097 bp, 38 predicted proteins | sample AntRauMetaRauer3_FD_184786 | JGI IMG/M metagenome (GOLD analysis project Ga0208138, IMG submission 184786) | Saline lake microbial communities from Rauer Lake, Antarctica, in enrichment culture - Antartic Rauer Lake 3 Metagenome Rauer3 (SPAdes)... ...
AAAATCAGTCGACCTCGGTTGGATTAATTGGATTCTCACTCTTAGGAAGTTAGCGTACCTTGATCTGGAGGAGGACACTAATTTAGTCGTGATTAAGGAAATTCACCTCCAAGGACCATCGAATCCCCATCCCCCTAATGCCATGCTGTCCCCGGGCCAATCAGCCTATCCAGTCAAGCACTCTGCAGACTGAATTTGATTCTGAAAGCGTCGATGCCCCTTTGACCCCAGATTCGATCCAATAAAAATAGATCGTGTTCGCCAGCTGCTCGACGACCAGGCGTTTCTGGATATCATCGAGTGTCGACGGACTGGCGGCGGCTACCAGAAAGGGACCTTTACCGCTCACCGATTGTTCAAAGATCCTGATGTTGTGAAAGGCGTTGGTCACGAACCAGAGTTAGGTCCGAAGTCGGTAGAATAGACCTCTAGCGAGTGAAAACACCACATATATGGTTAGAGACACACTTGAGACAATTGATGAGCTGCTTGAGGGCGTGATGAATGATGTAGATGATTCTGATGTGCGGTACAGACTCCGAAGTGCTCGTCAGCTGTTAGAGTTGGCCAAACAACGTTATAAAGATCATGATGAAGCTATTGAGGATATAGTAGAGGATGACGAGATACTCAAAGATCTCCGTGAGCTTGGATATGTGGAATAATCATCCGTTGAATTAATTCTCTGTGTGTTGCACTGGCTTACCTACTAGATGAGTGATTACTTCGCTGATTTCCTCATGGGTCCTTACGGACCACGATGAGGGCGCTAATTGCACGTTTCTGCAATAACGTGCAAAAATTCTGCTCTGGGCCGGGAATAGCCCCTGTTGAGAGTAGATTTCAACACCGCTAAGTGCATAATTTTTTGAGTAACACGCAATACGAACCGAACGGAACAAAGACAGCTCCTGGAACGTGTGGCTCTCACGGAGCGAATACGAAGTGCTCCCTCGGGAAGCCGAGATCTTTGAGCAGGAATGCGGCGATCCGACTGATAGGCGATTGTGGACTTCGTGTACAGGAGGTCCTCGATGTGAAACTCGAGCATATCTCCTGAATGAGCGATGGCACGCACTTCGAGCTGAAGAACAACATGTGGCGCAACATGTATTGTGCGTGAGCCTGTACTAGAGGGTATGGCAGCAGAAGAAGCTCCTGAAGAAACCAAAGTCAGTGATCGAGGAATGGTCACGATCCCGGCGGACCTCCGCCGACATCTCGATATCGAGCCTGGTGACAAACTCCGATGGAACACTGACGAAGAAGGAAATCTCTCCGTAGAGGTGGTCAAACAGCGCTATGGAGCGTTCGAAGACGACGACATGAAGGCTCCGATGGGCGGTGATAGCCTCGAAACGCATGATCTCGCTGGTAACGAGGAAGACCTAGTGTTTACGGAGGATTCCTGAATGGCGGTCGCGGTAGTCGATGCTAACATCCTCATCGACTACAAGGACACGAGTCCGGACACCCGTCATGAACGAGCCGAGAACATTGTCTATGCCATCGATAGAGGCGATCTCCCGACTGCTCGAATCACGAATTATGTTCTGTTAGAGACGCTGAACTGGATTCACGAGCGGCAGCGACACGATATCGCCGTCGACCTGAAAACCCGTCTCGCCAATTCAGCAGGCTTCGAGGTGGTCCATTGTGCGCAAAAAGACTTCCACCGTGCGATGGAACTCTTTGAGAGCTATGAGAGCCTCTCGTTTGGTGACGCGACTATTGCTGCGTATATGCAGCGGACGGGTATCGAGTACCTCTACTCGTTTGACGACGACTTCGACGGGATCGAGGGTATTACCCGGCTAGATACCCCAGATAACCCGTTCAATTGATCCTGTCGATCAAACATCGACGCTGTCACCTGATTCTGTTGTCGATAAAAAGAGGGCTGGGACAGTATTGACCTAGCCAAAGGAATAAATCCAGAAGGAGGAGGATGGTCTCACGCGTGTCGACGCTGCAACGCTGGAACAACGCCTCGAACAGAATGTTCCAGAGTCGGTGTGGCGGGCGTATCTTCGTCGACGGGTCTCCAACGCCGAGTTGGCACGCCAAGACGGCTACTACGTCGTGCGGTAGGTCGACAGACTCCTTTTCGCGGTTCTATGTGACTAACCAAAGACTACTGCTTTACTGGCGTTTCGACACGTCGATTTGGTTAGTGTGAATAACGAGAGTGGTTGGCAGAAACGGGTTTATCTAGGGCGAAGTGGCTCTTCAGATCATGAACGACAAAGCATCCGTCGACCAACACACCCGCGACAAACTCGAAACCGTCGACAAGCGACTCGCCGTGGCCAACGCGGAGATCGCCGCCGCCGTCGAGCAATCGACTGGCCTCCTCGCTGCTGATCACCCAAAGTTCCAACTCCGAAATACTCACACTGAACTGCTGGATGCCTACCGGGAGCTGGTACAAACGATTGATATGGTCGAACGAGTCCTCGGTGAGATCGACGAGCATAGCGAGACGCCCAAATAGATCATCAGCGACCACGGCGATCGGCTCGGCGAGACCTACGACGAGCCGCTGTCGTACATTGCGGTCCAATTGGCGAACAAGAACCGCCGGAAGTGGTTACACGCCAAACCCGAGACTCGCGGTGCCCAGCAGGTCGAACGTCACGGACTCACCGAGAACCAACGGCGGTGGTTGAATGACGTGGCCGACGAGTAGCCACACCACGGTTCCGATGTAAGAGAGTACGTTTCGTGTGTTAGCCGAACAATTCTACCAGTTCCATCGGGCGAGAGGGAGAGTACATTTCGTGTGTTCTGACCCACAGTCGACGGCCTCTCGCCGACAGACAGAGAGTACGTTTCGTGTGTTAGGCCAACAAAAGAGAGTGGTCGACGGTGGGGTGGTCGACAGACAGAGAGTACATTTCGTGTGTTCTCACCACCGAACCCGAAGCTACTCGTCCCGTTCAGATTCGATCTGCTTGCGGATCTCGATCACGACCTCGGGGTCTAAGTCGAGTGCGTGTTCGTGATACTGGCCGCCACCGCGACCCTCGTTGCGTTCGAACCGTTGGAGAAACCCGAGCATATGCAACTCCGAGAGATGATCCTGGATGCTTTTCAGCGTGGTCAGCGGGTCGGCTCCACAGCGGGTTGCAACGGCCTCGTACATCCCTTGAATCTGTTTCGACCGGGCGGGCGTCTTGTCGTCGCTCTCTAAAATCGCCACTGCCTGTAAGATGTACTGAGCGTGTTCAGTCTGATCGCGAATGCGATTTTCGAGTCGACCGCGTTTGACCTTCGTCCGTGCTTCCTCGATATCGGCGTCGGTGACACACTCCGCACGGCGTTTCTCGGCAACTTCGCCGCCGACACGCAACAGGTCGATCGCCTGTCGGGCGTTGCCTACGTCACGGGCGGCGAAGGCGGCAGCTTTGTTGATCGCCGACTTATCATACCCACCGTCGACAAAGGCTTTCTCGGCACGATTCTCCAGGATCGTCTGGAGTTCGACAGCGTTGTACGGGCTGAATGAAATCTCGGTTTCCATCAGCGTGTCCTTGACCTTCGGCGACAGTTGCTCACGGAACGTGTAGTTGTTCGAGATGCCGATGAGGCCGACGTGGGCGGTCTCAATGTGGCCGTTCGACCGCGCCCGTGGGAGTTCGTACAACAGCGTATCGGCGTCTTCGAGGTGGTCGATTTCATCCAAGACGATCAGGTGCGTCCCACCGTGCCTATCGAGTTGGGCGTATAGTTCCTCGAAGGCATCAGCGGTCCCAAGGCCGCGTTTCGGGAATGGACTCGCCTCGGGTGGCAACAGGTCGTTGACTAGTCCGCGGACGATTGTAAAGAGCGTCTTGCCGTTGCAGTTGCGTTCGTGGACATGGAGTTCGTCAGCCTCCTCGCGAGTGGCTGCGTTGTCGACCAGGGCGTCCATCATGTATTTTGTGACGGCTGTTTTCCCGAGCCCGGCCTTTCCATACAGCATGATGTTCTCGGGACTCCGGCCGAACAGCACGTCGCTGAGGGCGTGGCGGTATTCCTCGATCTCGTCGTCTCGTTCAAGGATACTCTCGGGTTGGTAGTCCTCCGAAAGCACGTCCTTGTCGGCAAACAGCGTCTCGTGGAGGTCGGCAAACGGGTCAGACATTCCCTTTCTATTCTAGTCACTACTAGACTAGTATATAAAACCTCACTACCGGAGATTCGTGTGTTAGGGCTGTGGTTGTCGTACCGGCTCAAATCAGTGGCTGTGTGGCGTTTCTGTGGTATCTCCAAAACCGAGAACACACGAAATGTACTCTCTCTATGTGCGGCTGTAGGAGGGCCGTAATTGTCCGGCTAACACACGAAACGTACTCTCTTTCTCACTGGGTGTGGGGCTGGTATCACGACGAGGTGGCCTTTGGGGCTACATACGTGGGAATTACACTTTGAACACGGGGTGTAGCCGATCGTTGATAACTCGTGAAAACTGGTGTGTGGTCTGACTAACCAAGATTGGAAGGATCGCTCGGCTCAAATCCAAAACTTGGTTAGTGAGACAAGTCGACGGCTGCCGCTGTGGCGGGCGGTGAATGTGATCTACAGCCAGTCGACCACGCTGCCGAGCGTCGGTATTCACTCGACACGGTGGGGTGTCTGTCGGGCGACGAGAACACACGAAACGTACTCTCTTACTCTCTGGTCGACCACACCGCCGCCGACGGGGTTCAGGTCAGTCGACGGGGTACTCTGTGTTAGCACAGTATGGTAACGACCGTGTCGGCACCGACTGGTCCGTTCACGCGAACGACTCAAGCGGCTAGAGGTCTGACGGAGAGTATGATCCGATCTGTCGAAGCTGGTCCGTGTCCGGAGTGCGACTATACGTTCAAGGCCCACCCAGCCGCCGAGACTGCGATGTGCCCACGGTGTGCCGAGTCGGGCGTCGGGTCCGACAACAGCGATACGCCGCGGGTTGAGGTGCCCGATCGAGACGGCTGATCGATTCCGAACCGTCGTCGACTGAGTTGCAGGTCAGTAACGGGTGGCTTACGGGTTATCACTATGGGGTAATAACGAGCTGGCTTGAGGGTCGTCGCCGACTACTTTCGTGAGAAGCCGAGTTGCTTCGCGGCCCATTCTGACCCGGCTTTCGATGTCATACCATCGGTATGCGGGAAGTCCGTATTCTCTGCAACATAGTCATCCATCTCGTCCTGTGGTATGGCTTCAATATCCTGTTCTGATTCGACCTCCCATGGGCTCTGTTCAAAGAACTCATCGAGAGAACCAAAGTCAGTGTGTGCCTCCATGAAATCATCCGTAAAGAGGTCGACGATCGGGACTTCATTTTCACCATGAAGCTCCTCGGCCTTCTCCCCCATGTCTTCAAGCGAATCAATAGCGTCGTCGAGATCGTCACCGTCGAATGACATACGACCCAATATGTCAGTGACACTTTTAACAATGTCGCGGGTGTCGGAAGGATTCAGTCGACGGGTGTCTCGCGGGTTAGTACTAAGTAGTAACAAGAGTCGGCCTCAGCGCTGCTCACATCCCGTGTTCGTGGTGGTACTCTTGTAGGGCGTACCCGACGGCTTCGACTTCTTCGCCTTCGGCGATTACGTTCCATTCGTTGTCTTCGTAGCGGAGTGCGAGAGCTTTGGTCTCGAACTCGATAGTAAAATCGTAGACGAGATCGTGCTCGCCACGGTTGTCGATCTTCATCGGGACTAGTGAGATAATTTTGTCGCTCTCCCGTAAGCCGTCGAGGGCTGCCATCGGGACTGGGGAATCCGGTAACATCGAGTTAATCTTCGCTTTCGTATCAGAGATATCGGGAGTTTCAGCCATATTGACTGGTGAGTCGACAGGCGCTAAAACTGCTTTGGTGGGAGAATTACCCACACGCTATCCATTCGAGATTTCTCAGCATTCCATATAGCGGTATACAATTTATACCGACACTACCAAACTACTCAAGCGCCGTATACTGACAGTAGAAGGCCTAAAACACCAGTCCAGAAATCCTAATCTCCGAATTTAGCCCACTGTGCATTAGTCCAGTAGTGCACACAGGTTTTACTAGGGTCGCCGCTGTAGGGGAAGCACGAAACATGGATCGCACTCAGACAGACGCTTCCCCCGGCACTCAGACCCTCGAAACGGCCATCCAGGACTTCCTGGAGTCGGGCTCGAAGTCGGGCAACTACCGATCGAACTTAGAGTACGTCCTAGAGAAGTTCCGTAGTCGAGTCGAACCACGCGGCGTCGACACGCTGGCCGATATCGACAAACAAACACTGGCCGACTACGCCAGCTACCTTCGCGAGCGTGTTGAGGCTCACCAAACCCCTGGTGTCGACGGCGGGATTGCCGCCTCGACGGCGTGGGCCTACTACGATAACGTCTCGGCGTTTTTCGATTACTGCCTCAAGTGGGACAAGATCGGCGAGAACCCAGCCCAGAAGGCCGTCGCCAAAGACGAGCTGCCCGAACGCCCGTCGACGGTCAGTGGCGACCAACAGTTCTGGTCGCCCAGCGAGCGGCGTGCCCTCCTGGACCACGTCGACCGGCGAGCCTCCGACGCGATCGATGAGCGCGGTACCGAGGCGGTCGTCGAGATCCGCGACAAAGCCCTCGCCTACGTCCTCGCGTTCACGGGCGTCCGCGGGGGAGAGATCCTGAAAGACAGTCGGGACGATCGGCGCGTCGGGCTTCGGTGGGCCGACGTTGATATCGAGGACAACCAGCTCACGATCCTCGGGAAGAACCAGCAGCGCGAGCCCGCCCAACTACCGGGTCAAACCCACCACCCACTCAAGCAACTCAAACGCGTGGTCGACCCAGCCAGCGACGAGTGGCCGGTCTTCGTCTCGCTTCACGCCCCGTCGATGTACTCGGCACTCCCGGATGACTTCGAGAGACCGGATGACGACGAGCGGAGCCTACTTGACCACTGTCGAACCCTTGGGGTTGTGCCGCCAGCACTCTCTACAAACGGCGCTCGATCAGTTCTCAAGCGACTCTGCGAGGATGGCGCGGTCGAGGTCGACGGCGACCGCGACTATCTCACCTTGCACGGCGCACGGCGTGGGGTCGGCGAGAAACTGTATCGGGAGCGTGGTGCGGCCGCCGCCCAACGGACGCTCCGGCACGCCGATCCGAAGACGACCTCCGAGATGTATTCGCATATCGAGACCAGCGAGAACGCCGAGAACGTCACCGAGGTATTCGGCGACGAGCGGTAGAGTCGACTGGTCAGTTGATCTTATCTTGCCCGATGTGGACCAACGAGAACAGGATAGCACAGCCCAGTAGAATGATTGCCCCTAGTTGTATGATCCGAGGTTGAGATACTAGATAGAGTTCGTTAAAAATCGCTATCGTGGGCACTCCGAGAATCACATAGAACAATGGATTATGAAGGATGCCACGGTGGTTCGGCAGTCGTTCCGATGCCTGTTGGTCGACGACAGCAGCGAGGCCGAATCCAACGACAATCACACCAGCTGATGCTGCGACTATTGTATTGTCGGGCGTCAATATCGATATCTGTTCGATCAAGAACGTCGAGACTAGTGACCAATTCATATAGACAGCGTATCCAACAGCGACCGGCGAAACCACCATGATTGCTGTTCTGAGTTGTCGACGCGGGATTGAAGACTCTGAATCAATATCTGGAATACCGACAAACACTGGGTACGTGAGAATCGGGATGAGGCCGAGGATTGCGTAGAGTGGTTGCTTCGTATACCAAGCAACCCCGACAGCGACGGCTATGGAGACGGCGATTGCTACGGGTTTTGCCCCAGCAACATGATCTTCATTCCCGGGCATATTGAGTTATTCTTGCCCCCATATTATAAAATATCAGTTCCAACGACTGTGATGACGGCTGCCCACTAAATCACCCGCTCGTGGTGATTCTCACAGCAGGATGAATCTCTGCCAAGTTGGGGTATTTTATACTACGAGTCTGATTTTCAGATACGGTTCGAACGCACGAACCGCCGCATCGACCGCCGTAGGCGGTTGATACGGACAAATACGAAAATGACACACCCCTATGTAAACTCCGACCGAGTAGCACCGGCTCTCGACAACGACCAGCGGCTTATGACCGATGGTGGTGAGATCGAAACCCCATTCCCGGTAGAGGGGGCGATCACCCCGACTAAAAACGGATACTCAGCCAACGTTCCGTGTGCTTCGGAATGGCTCGACGAAACCAAAGACGGCGATTATATGCAGAAAGCAGCCGACCACGCTGCTCGAAAGTACGGCGAAGGTATCTCGGTGAACGTTCGTTTCACTGAATCCCGATCTGCCGAGGTATGTGGTGGCTATGAACTGCTCGGCCCTGTCGACGATGATACTGATGAAGACGAGGAAGGCCCACAAACCGTCGCCGACGGCGGTACTCGTTGGATCGACCTCAGTGGTTTCCAGCGCGACCTCCTGGAGGTCATCCTGGATGCGGCCGACAGTGAGGAGCCACAATCGGGCCAGGACTTGCGGCGCGAGCTCGAAGCCCACCGTGGGGAGACGATCAACCACGGTCGACTCTACCCGAATCTCGACGAACTCACGGCCCGCGGGCTGATCGACTGCCAAGAGATCGACGGCCGGACCAACGGCTACACGCCGACTGCGGCGGCCATCGAACTGTACATCGACCACGACGAACGCACCAGTAGAATCGCCGCCCAGTATGATATCGAAAGCGAGCGGTCGGCGTTGGTGGCCGACGGTGGCGCGGAGGTCGACCGATGAGCGGCTACCCGTTCAACGTCCGCGTCGACCTCGGCGGAGTGACCTTCGAGGGGCCGGGGATGAACAGCCGACAGGAAGCCGAAGCGATCAAACACGCCGTCGAATCAGGCAGTGAGGTAGATGGCGTGGAGGTGTTTAAACAGTGAGACGCCACCTGTACCTAATCACCGACCACCCAAACGAGGACTACATCGGCAAGGTCGAAGCCCGCGAGAAAGCCTACACACGCACCGAAAAGAACGTCGAACGCCCGGTCGACACACTCAACATAGACACTGGTGAGCGGTGTACGATCTCGGTCGTCGGGCTCGGCTACCACGACTTCGACGATCGCGACGACTACGAGGAGTCGTTCAAACCCGTGGTCGATCGGAAGCTACGCGAGGTCGACCAACAGCATCTCGACAAAGCTGGTGTCGAGGTCGACCGCGAGGTGGCGACCGACGGCGGCGAGCCAATCGACGAGACTCACGCCGACGCCTACTACAAGTGGCCCTACGACCACGGCACTCAGTACCTCGGTCGGATGGGAACGATGGCCTTCGCACTGTTCGACTTCGACGACAGCGGGCTCGTGTTCCCGCTTGCGATGGACCAAGCCGAGTGGGAGCGACGACGCGAGGACTTCCAGGAGATCGACGCCGACGAGCTGCCGGAGAAAGCCCACAACAAGATCGAAGCGAAGTTCGACCGGCGGAAGTCGATCAGCAAACTACTGCCGGACGGTGGACAGACAGCCGCCGAGAACGCCGAATCGTTGAGTTTACATTTCAGCACAGGAGGCCCTATTGAGCTTGAAGTGTGGGACTACGAGAACGACGAAGCCACCCACATTCTCACTCAATACCCGGACGATTCGCCAACATCAATCGACCTTACGAAGGACCTCGAACGGGCAGGCTTCCGGCTGGAGAGGATCGACGACGAGGGGAAAGTCGACACGCAATATATCCTCACAGACGCCGCAGACGAGCCGATCGAAGGCGAGGAATACGACACGCCCGGTGCAGCCATCGACGCCCGTGCGCGACTCATGGCGACCCACATGGACGGCGACGATGTGACTGTCCAGGAGGTAGATCAATGACCGACGACCTCGATCTCTCGAAGCCGCTGACGCTCACCGACCCGCTGGCCGCGGCCCGCTCCAGGACGGTCGCCGAGGACGGCACAGTCACGATCGACGTGGGCAAGGAATACGCAGGCAAGATAGTCGACGTCGGCGTGAGTCGGGCGGGCAACGGCCCACGAACCGACGGCGGCGAGTCGCTGGTCCACCCTAAACTCGACGACGACCTCCCGGATCGTCCGGAGTACGACACTGACGCCGAAGCGGCCATCGACGACGCACTGGTCGACCTCTTTGTAGCCGCCCGCGACGGTGGCGACGAGTACCACCACGAACTCGCGGCGAACCTACTGGGGTCGCACCGACTCGGTGATGCGAAGACGTTGGTGACTGACGGTGGACAGACAGTTGCGCCGGGGGCGGAGGACACCCCACCGGCTCCGAGCAAAGACATTACCGTTCGGCCCGGCGGCAACGGCGACCAGTTCCTCGTCTTCGACGACGCCGACGAGTACAGACACGTCGAACTGTTGAACGACGCCGACGCTCGCGAGCTGTACGAAAAACTCGGCGAGGCCCTCGACAGCGACGGTGAGGAACTCGTAACCGACGGCGGCCAACCCGACCCGGGCCGTCGACGAGACCTCGTGAAACAAGTCCTCGATACAGGGTTCGAAGACCCACTGTGGCTACACAATTTGGCGGCCTGTAGCCGCTTCGACGACGACGCATACGACGACCTCCTGGATACAGCCGAACAACTACGACACGATGCTGAACTGCTCGAAGACGCCCACGAACAGATCGAATCTGGCGAGATCATCCCGGCAGAGGCGGCATTCTACATCGCCACCAACGTCGAGTTCTGGTTCTTCAAACACGACGAGTACGGCGACACTCGGACAGACCTGTTCGATTCGGTCCCGATCACGGAGGAACCATGACCGACGCCCAAGAGACGGCTAACGTTTCATCGACCCGCCGCCAGAAAGAACGAGAAAAGATCGGCGACCACGCCCACGTTGAGGGGCTCACCCGCGGCACGATCGTCGAATACGACGATTGGCAGTGGGCGGTCGTCAGCGAGATCGCCACCGACGAGGACCCGACAAAAGTCGGCTTCGTCCTGCTCGATGACCTGGGCGATTCGATCATCGGAGTCTTGGAGTCGGCGTGGGGATGTTGGGAACACTACGAGGCCATCGAAGGCTACCGTGGCGGCGAGCACGAATACTGGACTGACGCCGAGTACATCCGCGAGGACGACATTTGGGCGGTGCTCGGACCGATCCATCCCGATGCCCGCAGCGAGGAGGCCGCGGCTGGCGAGACGCTTGTCACCGACGGCGGCCACCGCCCGCCCTGCGACGGCGTGAGCCACATGAGCCCGACGGCCAACTACGCTGGGCTCGAACGCCGGGTGTGTCCGGCCTGTCGGTTGTACTTCGACGTGGGCAAGGAATCCGAGTCGGTGTTCTGTTCGGCGGCCTGTCGACGGCGTCACCGCGAGGACGAACTCATCGCCGACGGCGGGATACAACAGGATCAGGTAACGGCCTGCTGTGGGGTCGAGCCAGACATCCGGGAGACAATAACCCGGTGTCCTCAGTGTGGCCGACCAGACCCGCGGACGGTTGACCGCCCCATTGATAGTAGCGATAACTACCAGAAAGATGAGTGAAGCCGAAGCCACCGCCGAGGAGTCGTTTATCGCGTCGAATCGTCGTCGACTCCACCGTGGCACGCCCGACGACGGCCCCGACTGCGGTACCTCGCAAAAGGGCGAGTGGGGCCGTGTTGATGCCGCCGACGCCGAGGAGGCCGTCATGGGCTACAACCTGATCCCGTGTATCCGCTGTCTTGACGACCACTACAAACTCGAACAGTGGCGTAAGGACGTACACACGGCGGCCGTCATGGATCATGTCGACGACACGCCCACTCGTTGGACCGCACCCGTACGGGAGTGGGACGGCTCGAAAGGCGCGACGGGGGTGGTCGACGGTGAGTGAGTTCCGCATCGAGTGTCGCGGCAGTGAGTTCGTCGAGACACGCGAGACTCACGACGAGGCCGTCGACCGCGGGCTCGAACACAACGCGACGACCGGCCACTTGGCGACGGTCACTGGTGGTGGGGCCGATGAGTAGCGACCGAATCACGGTTCGACTCGGCGACGATATTGCGGCCGTCGACCAGCTCGTCGGCAGTGGCCTCTACCCGAATCGGAGTGAGGTGATTCGGACGGCGACCCGTGGACTACTCCGGCGACGGTCTACTGATCGGCGACGCGTGGCGACCGACGGCGGTGACACCGACGCGGAGGCCGTCGAACTCCCAATCGAGGCCGTCGACAGCATCTTCGACGCCCTCGAATCGGCCATGCACGCAGGCAAACGGTCGCTGGCCCACGATGAAGTGCGCCCGTCGACGGTGCAGTGTGCCCACGGCGCACGGGATGCCTACCGCGAATTGGTGGCGGCCCACCCTGATTACGAACTGACCGAGGGTGGTGAGGCCGATGAGTGAGGCCGCCGATCTCGATCCCCGTGTGCCTCACTGGTTCACGTTCAACAAGATAAACGAGCAGCCGAATTACTGGTCGTTCGAAGTCGTCGACCGAGACGCGGAAACAGGGGCCGAGACCGCCCACGTCGAATCCGGTGACGGCAACCACCGATTCGTGATTCGGACGTGGCTAGTCGAACGCTCCAGGACGCATGATCGGTACTACTCGGTGGCCTACGAGACGACGAACCAAGACGGCGAGGCCGAACCGCTGGCGTTCTACCTCGGTCAGACTGACGCGATCGCCCGGAACAACCTCAGCCATGCCCGCGAGACGCTCGACCAACAGTCCATCGATCCACACCTTGTCATTCGCCGAGATCGGTCGACGGGTGAGCGTGAAACCTTCGAGTTCCCCAACGAGTACATGGCCGAGAAGGCCGCCGATGTACAACACGACGTGAATCTTCGGGACGACGACCGCGACTACCAGATTAACGTCCGGTCGAAAGCCGAGTGGCGCGAGTACGTCGAGCTACAACAACAGGTTGCAGCACATGACGACGGTGAGACCGAGTGACCTACATCGACTGGCTGTCGGCGGTTGTCGTCGCTGGCGTGGCCGTCGTCTACGTCGTCGACTACGTCCGCGACAGACTCGACGACGAACCGCCAGCGGGGACGACCGCCCACGCCGAGTGGTTGTTTGCGACCGACCAGATCAGCCACGCCGAACTCGAACGGCGAGTCGACGTCTACGAAGACCCAGCGGCCGACCGGATCCGGTCGACGGTCGAACGAATCAGTGGGATAGACACGAAGACGAGTTTCGAAATTGCCGCCCGATATGATACACTCGATGACCTACAGGCCGCCGATCAGACAGAGCTCGAAGCCATCCCGAATGTGGGGCCGAAGCGCGCCACGGCCATCCAGGAGCGATTCGTATGAGTGATAAACGTGAGGTGTCGGTGACACACCATCGACTCACCGAGATCGATGTCGACCGCCTAGAGGAGTGGATCACTGCGAACTATCCCGACGGCGGCGTGCAAGTGATCGACACCGAGACCGGAGAGGCCCTGCATGATTCGCTCTAAGCCGACGACGGTTCGCGGTGAGCTGGTCGAAGCCCGATTCGACAGTTCAGTAACGGCCGATCCGACGCCCTTGATCGACCTGATAGACGGCCGCCGAACAAACGACCACCTCGCGCCCGGTGAGTGGCTCGATGGCCTCGAAGTGACCGGTGGACGGGTAGCGATTTACTTCGGACTGCCTGCCGATCACGAATGGTATCTGGGCTACGATCCGGCGTTCGAGGGCGGCGGCGACGAGTTCGAAGGACCGTTCTGTCGGTGGTCGACGTATCCGTCCGGCGGGTGGGACTTCGAGCGTCAACGCCGTGGGACGCTCGAAATGGTGATCGAGGACTTTTCGATCGGCATCGAGGACAGTGGGATTCGACGCTCGCGTGTGGTTCGGCTCCAGGACGCCCCGGAGTTCGTTCGAGACGAGTTAGAATAGTCGACTGTTTGCTTCGGGTTTGTCAGTCGACACGTGCAGTAAGGCTGTCCTAAAGATACAGTAAGCTGATGTTACCGGCTCAACCCTCTAATTCGTCTATCTTGTCTTTGACTTCTTTGATATCTAAACTGTCTAAACTATCTAATCCGGCTTTAACGAGTAGCGGGAAGTAGTGACGGTTTTTCTCGAAGTCGACGTCGAATTCATACTCGTACTCGGTTTCAAGCAGCCCGAACTGCCGGTTCATCTCTCGCTGTAGCTCCTCCGGCAGATACATCATTTGAGCCGGGCGGTCATCTTTCACAGACGTTTGGGCTGTCTTCGCTGGTTTCTCTGTCTTATCTGGTTTAGATGGATTAGACTGTTTATCTGCTTTTGCTGTATTATCTGTCTTGTCTGTCTCATCTGTCCCAGATTGGGCTTTCTCGCGGGTTTTGTTCCGGCGGTCCCGAAGTCGACTGGCGCGATCGTCGCCGTCGCTCATTGGCCTACCCCCGCGGTGGCCCGGCGGTCGGCTACCTGTTCGATCTCGGCGGCGACCTCCTCGAAGACTGCGACCATATCACACTCTGGGTCGAATTGCGAGAGTGACTGGCCTGATTCGAGGGCTTTCTGGATGGCCGCGCGTTCGCGGACCTGCCACGTTGGGCGATCCTCAAAGGCGCTGTCGATCCATTCGATCATCTCGTTGGCCTGCTTCTTTCGTACGTCGATCCGGTTGATCACCACGCCGATGTCTTCGATGTCGATCTCGTAGTCTAGTTCGAGGGCGTCGACGTGGTCAAAGAGTAGCTCGAAGGCCCGTTTCGACGTGGACTCGGCCAGCGCCGGGATCAGGACGTTCTGGGTGGCAAACAGGGCGTTGTCCATGAGGTTCCCCAGGAAGGGCGGGCAGTCGACGATCACCACGTCGTACTCAGTGTCGAGTTGATCCAACAACAACGACAGTTGCTCGCCGCTCCGGCGGCTCAGTGTGAGCTCGGGCTCGGCCGCCGTCATGTCGATGTTTGAGGGGATTAAATCGAGTTCGTCGTGTTCGAAGACGATCTCGTCGACGCGGTCGCGTTGGGTCGAATCCGTGAGACAACTGAATAGGTTGGGTGATTCGTCGTCATAGCGTTCCATCATCCCGAGGTTCTCGGTGGCGTTGCCCTGCGGATCGAGGTCGACGAACAGCACGTCGTTTCCCCGATCGGCCAGCGCCCCGGCGACGTTGATAGCGACGGTCGTCTTCCCGACGCCGCCTTTCTGATTTGAGACTGCGATTTTTAGCGGTTTAGACATACAAGACAGTCTTACCAGTTTATCTGTCTTAACCGTTTGTGTGGCAGTCGGTTTAGCGTCGACATCTCACTAACCAAGAATTAGAGTTTCCTTCAAATGGTTTTGCCAAATTTGGTTAGTGAGATCAATGCTATATCGTGGTAGATTGATATCCATACTATTATGATATTATACTCTGTTGTCTATTCGTGAACCGAAGATCACTGTTAGTTGGCGCAGGAACGTCGTTTACCGCGCTTCTTGCAGGTTGTGCCAGTAGTTCGGACGTAGACGGCGGGTCGCGAGAGAATGAAGATTCGGACGGCGCAGAGAGTTCAAATAATTCGGGAGATTCAGAGAGCTCACCAGAAGAGTCGGCCGAAATTGAAATCCTCGACCATGAATTAGTCGTCGAAGAAGGCGATTTCTCAACCGATGTCTATGTCGAAGCTACAGTAGAAAACACTGGCGAGATTCCAAGTGGAGACATTAGACTCCAATCTGATTGGTACGACACAGATGGGAACTATCTTGATAATGACACAGGGCGTTTAGCCTCGCTTGGAGCGGGTGAGACGTGGGCAGCACGTGTCTATTATCTTGGCACCGATGCAGAAGATATTGAGAACTACGAGATCCAGGGTGAATACGACGAAAGTTCTTATGAAGAACCAGAGGGCGTCTCGCTTGTCGAGAGTTCTATGACTGTTGAGGAAGGTGATTTCGGCGGTTCAGAAGTTATTATTGAGGGGAGAGTAGAAAATGAATCCGACGAAGATCAGGATTACGTTGAGGTCGTGGCAACCATCTATAATGGCTCCGGCGACGTGATCGGTGACGAATGGGCGAATGTGACAGATCTACGTGCTGGTGAGACTTGGGCTTTTGACTTTTCTGGCTTCAGTGCCCCAGTTAGAAACAGAGCTGACCAAGCTGAAGACCACAATATTCGCATCAAAACCTCGCCGTGGTGAGCTGTCAATTATCCCACTGAGACTTCTGGAGACCTATCGCTCACTGGTATAGAACGCGAACGCCGCCTGCTACGGTCGAAGAAGGCAAAATCGCGGGTTGATTCGCGAGGATCGAAGCCAAGTCGACCGTCCCGTTGGTTTGGGCTGCGGCCGGGGCAGCGAGGATGGCGAGCGTGAGGAGGGCCACCACGATCGGTCGGTAGTTCATGGGTGGCCTCCAGGAGTGGTGGTCGGATGCGGTACGACTGGGTGGGAGGTAGGGTTTGGGTCGGACATACGCGAATCGACGGTGGGGGCCGTCAATCTAACCTGTCGGATTGTACGAACTCGAATCTACGGGTGGCAACGGCCGACTAGAGATTCATATACAACTGGATTGCTGCCAAAGAGACAATCAAAGCAGAAAGAATAGCAGCGCCGTATTGGGCATACCGTGGTCGAAGATAGTTGACTCGGTAGTAGTCTCGGTCGTAGACCATAAACGTGTATAGTTGGTATATACCATCCCGCTTTTTGAATGATATCTCCTCGCGGTTGTCTCTTACAAATACCGTGCGGACACCGACTGAAGCAGTCCCCTGATATGGTAACATATTGGTAGAGAACTCGCCAGTGGTTGATTCACCAGGGTCAAGGTCAAAATTTACCGTTTTTGATTGGCCGTACTCATGATCACGGTCTGATTCTTGGTAGGACAAATGTAGTCGGAATTGTGTGGCTATGTGTTCGTCTGAACCATTTGTAATAGTATACCTGAATGTCGGTGATTGGTCTGTGAAATACACAGTTTTTGAATCCGAAATTGGAGACCGTGACGGTTCCAAGTCCCCTTCAATCTCGATAGTGACTGGATGGTCGTCGTCGGTCGTGTACGATCTACTCGCTGGCATCTAGTGTCGACCTGATTAGTTGGCGACCGTGTAAGTCTGCCGTCCACCCTAACTAACCAAATTTTCCACCGATCCTTTGAAGGATTTAGACGTATTTGGTTAGTGCATGGAGTACGGATCGAGCCCCGACTCGGAAAGCGAGTCGACCACCGTCGGCCCGAAGCCACAACCGCCGATCGACGCGCCGAAGTATGCCGTCGAGCCGTTGGATTCCCAATCGCCCGGCCTGCTCCGGGAGATCGGCCAGTACGCCCGCAAATTGGCCGAGTGGAAAGAATCGAAGCGCGCCGCCGAGCTGGCCGCCGTCGATCGCGGCCGGGAGACGCCCGACGACTGGGACGAGGAAGAGTGGGACGACGAACTAGACGAAGCCTTCGATGAGGCCGGGATTCCGCGGTCGAAAGGGTCGATCACCGTGAATCAGATCGATGGCCGTGGCTATTTCTATCTGAAATGGTCCGAAAACGGCGAGTTCAAAAGTCAGTATATCGCGCCGGTCGAGCCGAAAGAGCGCGGGAGTTCTGACTAACCAAATTTTAGGCTTTCTTTGAACCAGATTCCAGTATTTTGGTTAGCGTAAGATCATCGGCCTCTGTATTTTTGGTTTCGTGAGCTACCCGTTTTTGATAATTTTGAGCGCATCGCCAGCGCGGCGGCACTTCCGAATAGCGAACCAATCGTTGATGAGAGTAATACCAATCCTGCTGCCATGATTTAGGCAACAGACAGCGTTCGATAAAAAGACCAAGGGTGGGTGAGATCTTCAACTGGGTCAGTCATGGCGCTCACACAACTCCCGCAGTCGTTCCTCACTGAGCCCCTCGACCTCACTGTCGGCGTACAACCCGGTGTCATAGAACGCCTCAACGAGGTCGACGTGCCGCCGGTTCCCGAGGATGGCGACTACAACTGCGGCGAGTTCGAGACCCAAGAACAGACCCAGTACGTCTTAGAGAACGAGTCGGGAGGTCCGCACGGGCTCGATGGCGATGGGAACGGTGTGGCGTACGAATCATCACTGTGAATATGTTGTCTACACATTGAGATACTGTCGACTTGTGTGATTTGAATTACACCGGTGGGAATATTGCTGTCATTATCATGTTGGCGAGAACCCAACCTGCACCAGCTGCAAATATGATACCCTTGCCACGAGAATTAAATGACTCCACTGACACAAGTGAGGCAATTGCCGCTACAGCTAAATCCACATAAATCGCCAACTCACTCGCCGGAAGCACACTGTAAATGAGTATAATAATTCCATTACTAACCACATCAACACTAGCAGAAGGATCTCCAGCGCTCGCACGAATATTTGGGAACCAAATTAGACCCGCATATAGTAGAGCAACAACAAGCCCACCCATCATGAATATCTCTTTGATGTCTTTTACCATAATTAACAAACAAGTCACAGATTTATAAGTAACCTGCTGTTTATCCATTACACTCATAATCATTCAGACAAATCTGATATATGAATGTTTAATTGGGATAGCTTATTCTGGCTCATTGTATGTTCACAAAAATGTTGATCATAATCGCAGTAAGGGAGCATTATAAAAATTATTACACTTAATGAGATATACATATGTTTAGCAAAGGTGGTTCAACACACACTTGTATGAGTATATATTGTCACATGTTCATCTGACAATAAAAAATACTAATACCACAAAGTCCCACAATGTGGTATGGAACGAATAACGGTCAACCAGTCCGACCCACATCTTCAGGTTAACTTAACAGAGGAACACAAAGAGTACATCAAAAATGTCGCTGACAATCGAGGGATTACCATGGCAGCGTTATGTCGGAAGTGGCTAGCAGCAGGAGAACGAGCAGAGGCGGCAGTAATCCCAGATTTTGACGACCCAGACTCGACTCACTCAACCGTTCAAGATCCAGTAGAACAACTGTTCCTCGACGAGCTGCCAGATAGTGCAGAGGAAGCCGTGTCGGTCGATGAGATTCGGGAGAAAATGAAGGATCGAATAGATGGAGATGTTATGAAGCTCTACCGCAGTTCAGACGATATTATCGTCACAGAGGGGGGTGACATCTACTATGCCGATGAGTAGTGACGTGGACGTGGAATCCCAAATTCAGGAGACAGCGGAGGATGCAGTTGCCAAGGATGGTCCGTTTGTTCCCGGTGTTAACTGTACCAATATCAATGATGTGAGTGAATTCGGTGATGTTGAGTATTATATGTGGGAAAGATACTATATTCAAAACAAATCTCGCGGCACGATTATACAATTATCTAATGCAGTGACAAATCTTGAAAAATTCATAAAACAGTCAGATAGATTTGATTGTAGTGTAGAGGACGTTGACAACCGAGTCGCTAAACAATTCAAGATGTGGCTCGTTGATCGGGTGCAACCAAGTACGGCTGCGAGTTATATTAATGAACTTGACAGTATGGCTCAATTCTATTTGAGCGATGGCTACTACCCCGGAAATCCATTTGAGAATCTTACTGATGGTATTAATACAAGTGCTGATGATAACTCGGCTTCGTATCAGACAAATGAACGTATAACGGTAGACGATACTAAACTTCGAGAAGCAATTAGGTCAACTCACGGAAGCATGAAGATTGTTCTGCTGGCCGTGCTAGTAAAAACGGGGATCAGATTATCAGAAGCCTGTAATTTAGACTGGGAAGACATCAATATCGACCATCCGCTTGCAGACGATCTACTGCCCGACTCCCGATTCGAGTTATCTGATGACCCAGACACCATATATATCGATTCTGATAAGACTCATACTACAACGGACGTGTACACAGCTGGAAATAAACGAAAGGTAGACAGTTGGATACCGATTGATAACGAATTAAAACGGTTACTTTTATGGCACGCACTAACCCGTGAGCGACGTTTTGACGGGGAAAATCCGGTTCTGATGGTAGACGACGATCCGGTAGATAAGCCGTCCAACCGACTTCCAACTACGACTGGATGGAAGAGGGTGAAAGAATTTGCAGAAGATTATGGCTGGCATGGGTCTGAAAATGAAAAAGAGAATGTCACACCACACTGGTTTAGAGCTAAAGGGAGTTCATATTTGAGCAATCAGTTAGAGGCAGATGATGACATTGATGTCGATGCAGAGGCCGTGGTGAAGGGGATTCGAGGCGATAAAGGCGACGACGTGATCCAACTATACCGACTTCGAAAAGAGAGTTTCAAGGATCTCGTTCGATCAAAGATGTTCAAGATCGGATTAGAGGGGATCTAATGGTAGCCCGTACCAGAATATGCGTCAGGATGGCTGACATAGTAGTATTTGACCATGACTGAAACCGTCATCGAGGAGTACGCCCACAGCTGCCGAATCGTCAAAGAAGAGCGCGAAGGCGATTACAACAAGTACCACTACGAAGTCCCAATGAGTCGTGTCAAGACCTTCGAGAACCCGGACAAAGCCCGACTCTACGCCGACGTACAGACGGTAACAGGCGGCTTCAGAGAGGAGAAGACCGGCGAACGTGGCGCACCACCAGCGGTCGCTCGCTCGCGTGAGGACGTGCTGATGGCCTATTACGTAGCCCAACCAACCATGTCGATGCAATGGGTGGCCGCACAATTCGATCTTCCAGAGGAGCGTGTTCGAGAGTACATCCGGTCACTTCGAACCCGAGCCGAGCAGCAACGAGCTGCCGACGATCAGGATTCGTCTGGGTTTGATTTCTCCTGATCGGAGTCGCCACCACGAGAGCAGCGACAACGAATGCCCCCACAGCGTCCTCGGGAAGTCTTGGTACAATCTCGGCAGTACAATCCAGATCGTCTTTTAGCCGCCCGAACGCTACCGCTGAACGTCTGATTCTCCATTGAACGCCGATACAGCCCCGAAAAGCTCTCTGTCGACAAGCGATCAACTGCAACAAGATCAGAACTAGATATGTCTGACGTACTTATTTGAACGCACAGAACGCACAGAAGAGTAGGAACGCAATGACACAGAAGATAGGAATCACGAACCAGAAAGGGGGTGTCTCGAAAACCACGAATACGATCAATATTGCGGGTGCGCTGGCTGCTCGCGGTGTCGACGTACTCGCTGTCGATATGGACCCACAGGGGTATCTCACCCACCGACTCGGCTTCGAGGACACGTATGCAGCTGATCCACCATCACTGTACGATGCCCTACAGTCGCCAACAGACCACGCGGTCGAGGAGCTTGTCGTAGAGCATGATGAGTTCGACCTCTTGCCAGCAAACATCGATATGTTCCGCTTAGAGCAGGATCTCATCGCTTCGGGAATGCGGCCTCGAATGCGACTGAAGACGTTGCTCGATGACGTGACCAACTGGGATGTGATCGTGATCGATGCACCACCCAGCCTCGGACCGCTAAATGACAATGTGGTACTGGCAACCGAAAATCTGCTCGTCCCTGTTGAGGCCGACGAAAGCTCACAACTCGCGTTGAACCACTTGCTCCGCCAACTCGATACCCTCGAAGACAACTACGGCGTTGAGATCGATATCAGTGGTCTCATCGTCTCGAATGTGTCGTACCCACTCGACAACGAGCAACAGGAGGCAATCGACTGGTTCGGGGATCGGTTTGGCGAACACGTCCCCGTGTGGATCGTCCGAACGCGAGCCGCGATCAAACGGGCTGTAAAGAACGGTGGATCGATCTTTGCAGCGGATGCAGAAGACACCGACATGGTAGATGTCTACACCGAGATAGCGACGGAGATAGAAGCCAATGAGTGACGATATCGACGACAGACTGAGCAAACGGTTCGGAGATGAGGCCGACAGCGACGAGCCACAACCTGAACAGACCGACATGAGCAGTACATCACAGAACGATAGTACCGAACAGAGTTCACAGAACGCACAGAACAACAGTAACAACCAGATTTCAAGGAACGCACAGAACGTCAAGAAAGAATGGAATGTACGGAGTTTTTATTTAGATGATGAGCTCAATAGTGAGCTGACGACCGCATTCAAGCGGCTGGATCTTGGCCTCTCGGAGGCAGATATCGATCTGAATCTGAAGAAAACACGCCACTTCTACCCACTGATAGTCGAACTCGGGTTGGAGCAGTTGGAAAGCATGGACACCACAGAAGTCACAGAACGATTGGAATCTGAGTGAACTAGTTTCGCTCTGGCTTCAGCATTAATCTGAGGTAAATGTTGAACTAGTCGTCCGAGAGACTCTCTGGATCAGCATCCCACTCTCCGTGACCGACCTTCTCGATGCCAGGAAGATCATCGAAGTATCGTTGCGTCGACTGCCACATCGAATGAGCATCGGTAAACTCGGCTTCGAACTCTGGGTAGATCGTCTCTCGGAGCTCCTTGGTCTGCAGTGGTCCGTCCTCAATCAAGAGTTTGAAGACACGGACGACCGCGTTCTCTCCATGCTCGGTCGTCGGTGGGCGGCCCTCCAGTTGAGCTCTGAACGTTGCCACTACATCCGCATCCGTGTCGTCGGAGTCATCAGCAGTAGTACCCGAATACGGATCTGAACCATGCTCAAGTGCGTCGAGACGGTCCTCTATCTCTTCGATCCGCTCGACTAGGGGCACAGGTTCGAGAGCGTCGTTGTCACCAGTATGCACCAGTCCGATGAACTTTGCCGTCTCGACGGCATCTCGGATGACCTTCGCCTTCGATACCCCCCGGTCTTCTGCTTTCGACTCGATCCACGCTGCGAGGTCGTCGTCGATGGAGATAGAGAAACGTTGCACCAGTATTCACCACCCTGATTTCTTTAGAGCGAATATAAAACCCACGTCAGACAGCTAGGCACCACTCTTCACCATATCGGTGAACACATTCCACATCTACTTTCACCAGACTACACCATACCGGTGTATATTCAATGGGTCATAGTGAGAGTTGAGAAGTCTGATTTCGTCTTAACTGCACGTACAGACCGTTAGACCACTTTCAACGTGCTAGGCTGAGTTTTATTCATTCGGCAGTGGATTGTTTGGACATGGGAAACCTAGATCCAATTGCCTTCGATATCGAGACCTCGGGACTCGACGAGGACGCCGTAATCACAGTCGCGGGTTTCGCCCACGACCTCGGAGAGTCGATTATCCTCAACGTCGACGGTCGTGATGCACCTGAACATCAGACCCTCACCACGTCCCTTGACGAACACTCTGCTGGTGCAGTGTCGTTGAAGATCGTCGACGATGAAGCAGCACTCCTCGAAGCGATAGCGGACGTTGCGACCAGCCAGATCGACGGCGACCGACACTATCTCACCGCCTACAACGGCGAGACCTGGAACGGCGGCTTCGATCTCCCGTTCTGCCGGACTCGATTCCTCGATCACGATATGGACTGGCCGTTCGGCGACCTCGCCTATGCCGATATGATGGAGATGGTAGATCGGTTCGACACACAGGACCAGCGTGACCTAGTGGGCGTCTACGACCACCTGCTCGGAAACGAGACCTGTGACCCCTTCGAAGACAGCGGTGAGGCTGTGGCAGCGTTTGAAGCCGCTGAGTGGCTCCCATTGCTCGAACACAACCTCGCCGACATCCAGAGGACTCGTGAGCTGGCACTGCTCGCAGGGCGGTTTGTGCCGAAGTCTGACTTCTCAATGAAGAATCTGCAACCACCACGGCAGTAATATCATAAGAAGGAGTGAGACCATCTTCTAAGGATAGCCTTTTGAATCCATATCAGAATTGGTCTGCATCAACAATCACTGCTGGAATACGTTGGACAGCAGGGTTGAAAAGTAGTTGATCAGTATGCCAGAAGACAATTCACTTACTCCCGTTGAACAACGAATTCGGAATGTAGCTGAGAATTATGTTGATGAACTCAACGACCAGCTTGGTACACAAGATCTGGAGGCCGTCTTACAGGGAAAAAAAGACGACCTGACTAGTCGGGACCTCGGCTCAAAACCAGAAACACACGTTCAAAATAATCTCATTTATCCACTTCTCGAAGCAGCTGACTTAGAGTATACCGAAGAGCCCTACGGCGGCGGTGGTGGGGGTGAAGATGAGAGAAATATCGTGTGGCCAGACTTCGAATTAGACGGAATCACCGAGTACACGATTGGAGAGAATAAAGCCCCCAACAAAATTGATGAATCACACTCACAGGTACTAGACTATTTAGACCGTCGTTCGATTGGGGCGGACTACGCCATTTCTACTGATGGTCTCAGATGGCGAGTATACCGTGTTGAACAGGGAGGAGACAAGACAGAATTCCCGATCATCCGTGAACTAGATCTTCGAGGTCTCCTACGCGAAATAGCTCATAAAAAGTCGTATATCGCAGCAACAACACTCAATGAGCTCGATATTGTCGAGGAGGTATCCAAGTTTGGAGATTTATTCGAAGCTGAAGCATTTGAGAGATTCGTTACCCAGACTGCACCACAGGAACTCCGAGACACTCGACGACAGGATGTAGAGGAATTCTACGAATTATATATTGAATACCTGTTCGGCGAATCCAACGAATATGATGAATCTACATGCTTGATGGACGATATCACTGCACCAGAATTTGCCACAGATCACGAAAAACGGAAATTTGCAATCACGCTGATGAACCGGCTTCTATTCATCAAATTCTTAGAAATAAAAGAAGTCGTTCCGCAGGGTATCCTGATCGACCGTGTGACTGCATACGAGGCAAACGAAGACGGTTTTACAGGAAATTTTTACGAGACACAAATTAAGCCACTGTTCTACGATCTGTTCAATCGCCCAAAGCCAGATCGGGAATCGAAACACCAGTCTAGTTGGTTTACTGAGATTCCGTATCTAAATGGCGGCTTGTTCCGACCGAATGTCGACAAAGAAAACAAATACAGATTAGAAGATCGGACACTGCCTGATATTATCCGTGAAGTTATTGAGGGAGAGCGATTGTCCGATCCAGATGGTACGCTTGACCCAGCCATCCTTGGGTCTGTATTTGAAATGACCATCAACCACATTGGTGGTGAATTCGGGTCACAGAAGGATATAGGAGCCTACTACACACCAGGAGACGTTACTGACCACATCACAGAGGAAGCAGTCGACCCCAAAGTCAAAGAAGTCGTAGTGGATGCCTACGCTGAGGGCTACGATGAATCAGTACGTGACCGAATGGAATCGTACACATTAGGAGAGATTCTTCGTAAGGTAGAGGAGGGTGAAGGTTGGTTCGGAGATCCCGAGTCGACACAGCAAGCATATGACCAGCTCGGTGAGTTGCAAGTTGTTGATCCAGCATGTGGTTCCGGGCACTTCCTTACCACCGTGATGGAAGAGATTCACCGGGTTCGTCGTGGTCTTTTGCGTGGTCTAAACCGTGGTGATCCACCAACACCAAAAGAAAACTATGAGTCAAAAAAGGAACTCGCACTGAACAGTATTTACGGGGTTGATGTCGACCCCATCGGAGTCGAGATCGCTCGCCTTCGCGTCTGGCTGAAAATCGTTGAAGATGAGTGGCACGAAGAATTTGGTCGCTTGCCGAATATCGAATTGAATATCGTGGATGGCAACAGTCTCGTTGGTCTTCCAGTCAGCCAAGGGGGTCAGATGCAGGCGGACGTGTGGGATGACCGGTTAGACGACCTCGTAGAACTACGGAAACAATACAAAGACGAGGATGAAGAAACAGAGAAATCAGAGGTTATAGACGCCCTTGACGCTATCCGAGATGAATTGGATGATGAATATCTGAAACGGCTAACACACACATATCAAGACGAAGTAAAGTCAGTTGAGGATTGGAAGAGTATCGTCGAAAGCATCGATGGTGCTATGCTTCATCCAGTCATCGAGACGATTCAAATTCGCCGTGAAGATGAAGAAGAACTCACAGATGATGAAAAGGAATGGCTGGATGAGATGGGGTGTCGGACGTACAAATATTCAGCACGGTTAGATGTACAGAGTCAGCACGAAGAACAGAGAGAAGGTGACGGAAAGACCACACGATCACACGCAGAAGTACGCGACAAAATAGTTGAAAATCTTACTGAGCTGTTGGAGAATGGATTCGTGTTTTCCGAAGTCGAGCGCCAACCGCTTGAATATGACCTCAATCAGATTCTCGGAAATCCTTTCCACTGGATCGCAGAATTCCCTGAAGTAGCAGCTGAAGACGCTAACGGAGACCATGATGTCCAGTTTGACATAGTAGTTGGGAACCCACCATACGGCGATATAATGAGTGGTTGTGAGAAAATGTTAACAGATAGTTTCAAAACAGCCGATATCAATGACATTTCGGCTATGTTCGTCGAACGACAACTCCGTCTGCTTGACGATAGTGGAACGTTCGGAAATGTCACAACATTACGCCTTGTTTATCAGTCTAGCCTGCAAGATCTGCACGATTTTATCCGCGACCGTTTCAGTCAGATGGATATCGCCTGCTTCGCACATCGCCCGCAGCAGGTATTCCCGAACGCTATCGTCCGTGTAGCTATAATGACCGGTCAGCAGACTCACCCAGACAGGCCTGGGTCGATTCGAACATCAAAATTCCTCCAATTCAATGAAAAGAATCGTAAAGAGGTGTTCGACAAGATCGAATATCGACCCGTAGAAGATCTAGAATTGCGGGAAGAGATTGGAGGAGATGATCGGAGTTACGAAGTAATACCCAAAATCGGCGTCGAAGAGATCGAAGTCCTACTCAAGACACTCCGCGATAGCACAGAGAAATCCCGTACCATCGGAGAAGCGGCAGTAGATGATGAAACAGATTATCCAGTGTACCGTCGACGGGGCGGTGGGTACTGGTTGAACGCTGTCCCAGAAAACATCCATGGCGATGCGACGACTATTGAGGATATCTGCTTCGAGACAAATCTGGAACGGCAAATTGTATTCCTTATAGTAAATTCATCGTTGTTCTACGTATATTGGATCGCCTACGCCGACTTTCGACACCTCAATACAGGGCATATCACGCGATTCCCACTTCCAGATACAGAAACACTGCAAGAGTTCGAGGATGAGATATTAAATAAAGCCGACAAGTTGTGGGAAGCACTACAGCGGGTACATGCAGGTGGAAGTCGTTCCCAGTTTGATATGCCAGTTGTCAAGCCCGTAATCAATGATATAGACAAGCTACTCGGCAGGGTGTATGGACTCAATGATGAAGTGGTCGAATATGCAAAACAGTACAATTCAGAATATGGGAGGAAACAGAGTAAATCAAAGTCTTTGTCTGATTTCACCCCTGTTAGCAGTAATGACTGAATTACTACCTCCCAAAGATATCGCTACCACCGCGCACGTCGGAGTCGCGCGCGAAATTCAACGCGTCACGGCGACCGGGAACCACAGGAAACCTGCGTTCCGCTCGTCGTGCAGGCAGGGTAAAGTAATAGCGCAGTAACCGAGTTGTTACACAAAGCGGTTACTCTCACCGCTATAGCCCCGATATCAGGGGTGAATTGGGCCGATAGAGCCGAACCCTTAACCGCATACTACTGAATAAGCGGCTATGGTTCGAATCAAAGACGACAGTGGGACCCACACGAAGTGCCTACTCGACCCCTTCATCCAGGAGGCCGACCAACTCGAATCCGCTGCGAGAGCAACCGACTGGGAACGCGAGATTGCTATCCAACTCATGCTCCGCTGTGGGCTTCGAGCCGACGAAGTCGGCTATCCAACCCGAGATCGACTTCGTTGGTCATCTGGAGGTGACTGTTGGCTCCTCGAAGTCCAGGGCAAGAACACCAAAGGCGGCTCCCAGAAGACCCGAGATGCATGGGTTCCCGAAGCAGTCGCAGAGAACATCCAGCGGTTCGTCAGCGAACGTGGTCGAAACGACACCGAACCTATCGTCTCAGTCGCTACCTCCTCGGTTCGCCGGTGGGTTCGAGAAGCTGCCGAGCAGCTGGCCGATGACGGTGAGGGTGATCGATGGCGATCCGTCTCTAGTCACGATCTCCGCCGTAGCTGGGCCACCTACCACATCGTCGAGCGCGGCGTCGACGTGCGTACCATGATGTCGATTGGTGGGTGGTCAGATTACTCCGCCATTGAGCCGTACCTTGGAGAGGCGACCGAAGCGAAGATTGGGAGAAGTATGGGAAGTCGTGAGTCGGTCAGCTGAATTAATTGTTCTACTTAGAGG
>Ga0208138_100266_pt1 | contig 28056 bp, 18 predicted proteins | sample AntRauMetaRauer3_FD_184786 | JGI IMG/M metagenome (GOLD analysis project Ga0208138, IMG submission 184786) | Saline lake microbial communities from Rauer Lake, Antarctica, in enrichment culture - Antartic Rauer Lake 3 Metagenome Rauer3 (SPAdes)... ...
TCGACTTCCTGAAGAGCAAATGCGTGGAGGACCGTCGGCGTAATGATGATCGGGGTGTACGGCTCAACGAGAATAACAGGCTCTGCAGTGAGCTGTTGTGGACGAGTCGAATCGTCACGCTCGACGAAGCCGAGATCAACCAACCGGTCGACGTAATCATAGGCGGTCGATTTCGAGAGATCAAGATCGTCCATAACCTCTGGTGGCGAAACTGGTCCCCAGTAACAGACGTAGACGTAGACGCGAGCGAGAGCCGGTTGGTTGAGGAGCTTCACGAGTGTTTCGAGGCCTGGTGCATTCTCGGCGAGGAGCTCCGGCTTGAGCGTCTCCTCATTCAAGATATCTCTCGGTGGTGTATGAAGGGCCGAAGTGCCCCCATCTGGGCGAGGTGGCGTGTCGAGGTGATCGTCCATGACTACTAGTCCGAAGTTCACGTACTTTAGACTTGTCTCGGAAGAACTGACAGAACCACTTGGATCGTGAGTCCACTATGTAACACCCATCCAAGTGCTCAGCAAGCGTTAACGAGATATTGTGGAACAGCTATAGGATTCCCTATTGGTATCACTATAGTTTTCCCTATAGAATATCCTATAGTATTGCCTATAGACTTAGCTAAATAGATCTCTACAGGTGTAATCGCTATTTCTGCGGGCGTGAAGCGTGCAGAAGTAGTCCAGAGATTCTGGTCTGGAACGCCTACGCCGATTCAGCCGAGTCTGAACCCTCTCCACGTGGAAGACCGAACTCAACCTCGACTCGGACCGTGTCGTAGGGCACGTACGGTTTTTTTGCGCGACCGTCTTCTTCGAAGTGGATGATGTCATACTCAGCCAGCAGGTGGAGATCACTGTGGACATCATGGACATCTCGATCAAGGCGGTCAGCCAGCGCACGCATACTCTCTGGTTGGTGCTCCATCACCGCTTCGAGCAACTCCATTCGTCGGTCGGTGAGCAGCTGACGAACTCGGCTGCGGTCTTCGAAGTTGACAATGTGTGGAACCTCTTCGCCATCTTCCCACCGCTCGGCGCGCTTGAGGGCGGCCGCTTGGGCTTGCTCTTCTGGAAGCGACGTAATGCGGAGTGTCGAGGGGTACTCAACCTCGTCCGGACCGGGGGTGAACTCGTCGTGTGTTGGTTCGGTATCAGTCGGTTCGTTGCTCATATATATCGTTTACCTTGTTTTGAAAGTCGTTGATCAGTTCGGAGAGGCCTGTGAACACCAGCTTCGTAATTTCGCCATCGGCCGTGTGTCGATGATGTCGACCGATATCCAGGTGGTGAGTCGAGTTATTGTACCGCAGTAGTGTGTTACCGTCGGCGTCCATGTACTGGAAGCTGTACTTCAGCCCCTTTGGGAAATCCTCACTCGCTGGAACCTGCCAAGTGACCATCTCATACCGGCTTCTATCCGGCTTTTCGTTTTCGTCGCTATACACTACCTTCGCAGGCATCTCTATTCGATGTTGTGTATCAACCCCAACACAGTGTGGGATACTACCTATAGTTGCGAGATATGCACCGAAGTCAATTGCCAATAAACCACAGCTCGCTATACTAAAACTGGCCTACAGAGATTACTATATTATTCTCTATAGCTAATCCTATATGAATTCCTATAGAAGAAGCTATAGGCCTCTTGTGGCCTGTTTCCCGACAGCTTCACGGACAGCATCGAACTCGTCAGGTGCTGCCTCCTGGAAGCCAAGGCGCAACGCCAAGCGGAGGATATCACTACGATCGGCATCACCAACATCGACATCAAGGCGCTGCTGGAGTGCCTGACCGACGTCCTCCATCCGGTCAGGATTGTCCTCTAAGGCGCGGATGAATGCTGCAAGGCTCCCGTCCCATACGCTCACAGTCTTCTGCTGTTCGCCACTATCAATCGCTTCGAGCTCGGAAACGATATCGTCGACCAAGGCCTGTTTCTGTTCGGCTGAGCCAGCTTCATCAAGGCGATCTCCCTGCGAAGTTTGCTCCCGCAACGCTGCGAGATCGGCGTCTTCTTCGTCACCACTCATGGCTTCTGTTCCTCCAAGCGGATCATGAGTTGCTCAACGGCTGCACTGTACGCATCTCTTGCCTTCTGGGCAGTGGTTGAGGGCTCTTCCAACTCGAACGCTGTGACGCCGCGCTGAGCGGCGTTGCGTATGTCTTGTGAGTACGGAACGTAGGTTGGCGCGATTGTATCTCCGTACTCGTCCTCGAACGAAGCGAGATACTCTTCGGCGAGCTTTGTCCGTGTGTCGACCTTGTTGGGCAGCACCAATGAGAGTTCAATATCAACCGAGAAGTTGTCTGCAATCTTCTTGAGATCCCGGCGCAGGGCATCAGCCTGTTCAGCCTCAAATGGACCCATCTCAACCGGTGTGATAGCGTTCCGAGCGGCCCACAGACCATTGTAGGTCACGTTGTTCGTCATCCCCGGTAGATCGATCAGAACGACGTCGTAATCCAGCGGATCGACGTACTCGTCAAGGAACTGCTCCAGGCGACTATACCTCTCGCGAGCGTCGTCGATGTTCCCGAGCTCGGCATCGAGTGTATCAAGTCCAGGATGCGCCGGGATTAACGCCGGGCCCTCACCGGTGTCGATCACAAGATCTTCGACGGCATCGTCGCCGAGCTTCTTCGCGATCGTCCCCCAGGAGTCATCAAATACGGTGCTGATGTTCGGCCAGGCTTCGTCGTTCTCAATCTGGTCTCGGTACTCCTCCCAGACGCCGAAGTGTTTCGCGAGATCGCCCTGCTTCCCTGCGAGGTCGATCAACAATACGTTCTTCCCTAGCTGGTCGAGAGCGACCCCAAGGTGTGCTACTGTAGTCGTCTTACCAGTACCACCTTTATCTAAGAAGGCGGCTGCACGGTGTGTTTCTCCCATCAGATATCACCTATAGTATTTCCTATAGAGTTACCTATAGACTTGAATCTTCGTCAGACACGTGTCTACGAGGAGATGATAGAGTTGGTATGAGCGTCACAGACCAGTATTCGATGAGACATCAATGACCTCAACTCGAGCGAACAGATGATTAGAGAATCGAATTCGATGGGGAATCACACGCCGTTATCGATGTGTAATTCCGGATTTCAGTCCCTCAGTCTATTGTTGCGAGTACACGGATATCCGTCTCAGAGTGGTACTCTCGTTGGGTATAGGCATCATACTCTGTGAGAAATGATTCGATTTCATCAGCTAGTGTCTTGGCTTCTTCCCCGTCAATGTGGACGATCAGTGTGGGACGCTCGGAGCTGCTGGTATCGATAACGAGTGAAACGGTCTTGAACTCATCAGACCCTCTGTGAGATGCAAACTCGTCGTCGACCTTGGTAGCAAGATCATCAAGAGAGTCGACGCCATCAGTGGTCATGGACTCATTGTCGAGAGAAGCCGATTAAAAGATACGCTACTTGGTGTCCATCAATCCGGTGTAGATGCTATACTCACGAGATTCTAATCGAGTTCTCACATAAATCGGTTGATCGTCAAAGCACCGGTATCCATAGAAAAGCAGCGTGGGTATATTCTATAGATGTACTCTCAGCCATTGTCTTTTGTCCCGACCTTCTCTTGAGAGAACTGTGTCTGGAAATGGATCGACGCTGGTGAGTAGCGTCCCGAAACTCAGACTAGCTTTGACAGAAGAATCAAGATGTTCAGTCGAGAATCGAGAACCGAATGTCGAGCGACGAAAAAAAGGAAGAAAACAATTCGAGAAGTTCAAGTCTCAAGTATGTATTCTTCGGCGGCGCTGGACTTCTGTTTGTAATTACGATCCTATTGTTTGGCGTCGCTGCTTCAATCATATTCTGCCCAGACTCGGTTCTTTCGAGAATCACCCTCTCTTTTTTACAGTCTTCAACAGGAGAACAGGCTCAGCAAGGCACTATAACCAACGCACGAGGGTTCCTCGTCAGCACGGCAGGCACGCTCGGCAGTTTGGCCGTTTCACTTGCGCTAACTGGGGTGTACCTTAGCCAAAACAACATCATGCAGGACCAGGTAGAGACACAAACGAAGCAACTCCGAAGCATGCGCCAAGAGAAGTTGCCACTTCTGGGAGTCCATGAAGGTGGTGTCGAACTGCACGACACAAAGCCGGTCGTAGAGAATACGGACGACTCATCGCTTGAAGTGTCTGACGGAGAAGAAGGTTGCTGGGCAAGTGTCGCTGTTGAGAACCACGGAGACGAAATTGCCCAACAGGTCCATATGGCTTGTCTGATTGACTTCCCAGAGATCGCCGATAAACCACCCCTTGTCTCTGGATTTTGTGCGATGGAGTCGACAAAGACAGTAACCGATTCGCCTGTTGGGAACGGGGCGCTTGTCTCTTCTGAGACGGGGTTAGTGCTCTTACGTGGGATGCCAAGGCTCCGTGAAAACACACCCCATGGGTTCGAGAAAACAACATTCCGAGATAAAATAACTACGCAACTCTTGGAGGAAAAGCGGACCGTGAGATTCGGATTCGTTCTCATATATACAAACTCGATGGAGCAGACGTTCAGGGTAGCTCTCTCAAGTCGTACTGCGAAACCGGAGAACTTCGACAGTTACGATAAAACAGACGTTACATCAGACATACTCATAGATCGGTCCACGGAATACCGGATCCAACGCCTCATCGAAGAGAGTGGCTGGGAGATGCCCAAGGACGTTTTCGTCCCACACGACCAGCATACATGAGGCGCGTCTCGTGAGCAATCGACAGATTACTTCACTAAGAGGTAGTGAGTTCGGCTACTGAGACGTCTCGATCTCGTCGACGTCATCCAGGGATCCGTCTTCACTTGGTGGGTCGGGATCTGATTCGACATCACCTGCCGTGTTTCGATCAATGTCAACACCAAGATTAAATGCATACCGGAGATAGAGCGTTCCACGATGGGCTGCCATTCGGACCTTCTCGACCGTTTCGTTCAATTCCTTGAACCCGAACCGATTAGCATATGGGAATATCTTATACTGGACAATAAACTCGTGTGGCGCCGCTTCCTTGTCAGGGGAATTAACGATGTGCTTGACTTCTGCCCGGGTAAAGATCTTCGAGAGCTGGTAGACGAGTTCCTTTCGAACGTCGATGTCCACTCGCCTCAGGAGTTCGAAGGCACCGAGAACCTGTAGTCGCTTGTCTTCGTCATCGAGGTCATCAAGCGGCACCTCTGAACGAGCTGGGTGATCTTCCGGCACCTCTTCTTGGATGCTCTTAGGAACAACCTCCTCTGCTTCCTTAGGAGACAGCGCGGTCGCAAGATCTTGCCAGAGGGGATACGTAGATTGTACTTCGAAGTATGCTTCACTCCTGCGTGCGATAACCGCGAAATTAGGGCCAGCATCTACCTCGGTAACGATTACCTCTCCAGGACTTTCTTCCGATTCAGAAGTGCCGCTATCCCCGTCCGATTGTTTTTCACGCGGTGGTGGGAGTTCAACACGATTAGTCTCGGGATACCCGATAGCCTGAATTAACTCCTCAACATCATCAACGGTGTCTTCTAACTCAGTTTCATCCATCTTCATGCAGCTGTCGCCGTTCCTGAGTTACTAGCTTGTGTGAACAGACGAGTGTGATTATCGTTGTCGATGAAGTCTTCATCTGGTTCTCCGTTTGTAGCACGTGCTTGCTGGGACACGTTCGGGTTTCCAACCTGTCTTCCCGGACGATCCTCTTGAGCATCAATTCCTTCGACCGGCCGGTCCCGGAAGCTCCCATCCATCTCTTCTAGCAATTCGGACAATTGACTCTGAAGGTCGATGATTGTCTCTTCAGCCCGTTCCGTTGCATCGTCCTTCGTCGGCTCTCTCGGACTGTGTTCGTCCTGAATCTCTTTGATTACCTTGAGGAATCCTTCAACAGCGGGGTGACCCCGATTTAGTTGGTACTGATCGTGTCGGCCACTCTCTGTTTTGTCAACCACACCGATTCGCACAAGGATTGGAATGTTGTCCCCGACTGTGGAGGGATCAACATCGGCAGCCCGTGCGATATCTGCTGCGGTCAACTCCGTATCAGGCTGTCGCAGCAGCTCAGATAGGAGTGCCCCATTCGTGGGGTAGCGAAAGAGCTCGACGAAAGGTGACCCTTCATTCGAGTGAGCCATGTTAGGGTCGAACTCCTCGCTTGCCTCCTGAATTTCGTTCACGTGTGCGTACAGCGCATCGTATGCGCTGATCAAGCCCGTGGCTCCCGGATGCTCCATGTTTAAACGGAACATCTTGGGTGAGTCGTCTTTGGATTCCTCTATGATCCCAATCTCAAGGAATTCCTCCACCGTGCGGGAAACAGTTGGTTGACTCATCCCGGAAAGCTTCTCAAGACCTGAACGAGTTACCGGAATCTCCCGATTCCCAAGGAAAACCTCCAATACACGCACAGATCCTTTCTTACCCAGCAGGCGCTGAAACTCGTCCATATCCGAGTCTCTGTTTACGCCGTTGGCTGGCACCATATGTTATCAATGAAGGGTGGCAGTCATAAGTCTATGGGATTACTGAATATTGTATTGGACTAGTGAATATCGAAAGGCGGAGCGATGATATAAGTAGTAGCAGGCTAACCAAAAGACAGGGTGAGTTTCGAACAGCCACCGAGTCCGGACCCGAGGAATCCAGAAGACGTGGCTCGAATTGCGAGAAAGCTTCTTCAGAAACTTGCCGAGCAACCGGACGAGCGCTCCTCCGTCAAGGACCTCTACGACCGATACTTCGATTGTCTCGTTTCGGAACAAATCGTCACAGTCGCTGCAAAGGCGCTGGTAGTCCACCAACAGTCTCCTGTAGCGTGTGAAGGGCACGAACTGGTGCTCGAAGAAGAACACGGTGTCACTGACTATTGCGGCCTTCTCGATTCGAGCGTCCCTGGCGATCCTCTTGATTTACTTGAGGTATACGAGACGTACTCCGATGAAGTAGCTGACCTCCAGTTCGGCGGGCTGGTGAACACTGGGTGAGCAAGCGGTCGCTATCGACTCGCCGACTTCGTCGGATTCAGCACCTACTGGAAGAGATAGTGAGGATCTCGATGTGATCGACAGGGTATGCTGTAAACAAAATATAAAGTAGGCCGGTTTTGTCTATCGATACATGACACTCCTAGCCGACGGATCTGGGCCTCCGTTATCGTCCTTATCTGGGCAGTTCCCTCCAGATGTGGTCAGTATGGACTTGACCATGTGTGGCCTTCTCATTGAGCGTGCCGAGCAACTCGCCAATCTCTACGCAGAGAAAGGAAATTGGAATGATGTCAAGGAGGTCTGGTTTGATGAACGACTTTCGAATAGAAGCACACGGGGTAGTTCTCAGAAAATCTATCGTGTCTTAACATCACGCTTCAAAAATGCTCCCAGCTCTCTCCCTAACCCAAGTGCATTGCCCACCATATTCGAGATGTGCCAAACAGAGCGTGACAAGGCTCAGATCCTCTATCTATATCTCGTTGTTGACGATCCGCTCGTCCAGTATGTCGTTCATGAATACGTCTCACGGCTTACTGACGACCGACAAGAACCGCTTGATTTCTCTAATGAGGAGCTTACAGAGATCCTCTCTCAGCTAGAGTATACTGACGGAACCTCGTTTGAGTATGCGGACTCCACGATTGAACGATGGTGTGTCGGTTTCAGATCTGTCATGCGCGCGTGTGGTATCCTCCAAGACACACAGTCGACCGTCGGTGAACCTCCGTCAATGGGTGATATACCGCTTCTTGTTGCGATGGCCTACTCATACGAGGCAGACGATGAGTGGCTCACTGCACCACGTGGGCTACTCTGCCTGCTCCAACCGGAAGATCGGTGGGAGGAACTCTTTGACCGGAGCGCGAGTACAGATGCGTGGAAGTATCTCGAACTTCCCGGTGATCTTGAGTTACGTCCAACTAACGAACCATATTCCTGGATCGACAATGGGGGTGAGAGCTAATGGTCGAAGCAAGCTGGTTTGAGGACCTCCCGGATGATTTTGAGGAATCCGTCCGGATAGACCGAGCCGAACCCGATCACCGTGAGCAGGCGATTCAGTCGTATCATATGACGAAAGACTCCCAACGGTTCGTCGGAGACTTCACTGATCGAATGCTCGGTCAAGCAGAAGATATGCGGAGTGGCTCGAATTATTGGCTCTACGGCTATTATGGAAGTGGAAAGAGTCACCTCCTCACAGTACTTGATGGGCTCTTAGATTCTGACTGGGTCGACGGCCACCAAGACGAAATCTGGAACAATCTCGCACCATCGTCTACCAACGGATTAGATGAGTTGGGCGATGACTGGAAGACTCTCCATGATGAATTCTACATCATCCCTGTCTCGGTCAATCTCCTGAAGTACCAGGGCCAGAAGCAACGAAGCTTCAGCGAGATTGTCCTCAAGTATGCTCACCAGAACGCCGATCTCACTGGTGTCGACGATGGTATCTCGTCTGGACTATCGCCACAACTCGATGTCGCCTACTTCGAGAAGTGGCTTCGGACGACCGACGTCTGGCCTGAGCGACAGAGTCGTGCAGAAGACATCCTAGAGGACATCACAACAAGATCGAATGGGCATGAATGGTCCTCGGATGAGCTCTGGGAAGATATCCAACAGTATGGTGTCTTGGCGGACGCCGTGCTGCCCAGACTCTTCGAGGAAGTAAATGGAACCCAGGATGGGTATACAGATCTCCAACCTTCGGATATCGATCCAGAGGAAGTTGTCCAGCGATTAGAAGAACTCCGATCAGCACGAGAGGCGCAACTGGATAAGCCAGTCAAGCTCGTATTGCTTCTTGATGAAGTGAGCCTCTTCATCGAGACTGATTTCGAGCGGCTCACAGAGCTCCAAACACTTGCTGAGAATATCGACGATGTAGGCGATGGTGACATTCAGTTAGTGGCAACTGCACAGGCCAAAATCGAAGACGTCCAACCGAAGTTTGCAGCTCATGGGGCCGACTTCAGTATCGTCAAGGATCGATTCCCTCACCGATACCAACTCCCAAGCAAACACGTCGGTGATATCGCAAAACGGCGACTCTTCGAAAAGTCTGGTAACGGAAAGAAAGCCGTTCAACAACTGCTTGATGAGGCATCGGTCAAACCAACAGAATCCCTCGTCTATAACGAGATCAAGCAGAATACGCAACCGGAACTTGATCGCATTGACGCCGAACACCTCGTCGACTTCTATCCGTTCTTACCGTATCATGCACCGCTGTTTCTCGAAATTCTATTCAACCTCCGCCAGGAGGCCCCTGATCCCGCGAAATCGATTTTCTCGGGAACTGCCCGGGCAATCCTTGCACTCATGCACAACCTCCTGCAGGAGAAAGTAGAAGAGGGTGATCCAGACCAGATCGTCACCCTCGTAGATTTCTACGAACAAATTGAGCCAGAACTCAGAGAGATTCTCACCTCCGATATGCGGGTCATCGAAGGCTCAAATGCGGGTGACGAAGATTCAAATGGAGATGCTAAGTTAGACTCAGCCAATGGAATCGCCGACGAAGTCGACAATGGGACACTAACCGAGTTCGATCTCGATGTTGCGAAAGCTGTACTGCTACTACAGCATGTCCACGACATTATTCCGCTCAATGAGGGCAACATCGCGGTCTCTGTCATGTCGGATCTGAACGGGCGATCCTGGATCAGTACCCAAAACCGGGTCGAAGAATCACTTGATCGACTTCAGAAATACATCCGACCAACAGACGACGAGACAAAGGCTCGGTACCGATTTGCAACACAAGAGGAGCGGATCATCTACGACGATACCGAAGCGAGCGAAGCAAATCCAGACTGGGATGAGATCTTACACGCACTCGACGAACATCTCTGGGATCAGATTGTCCAGGATCTCTCGCTCCCGCAATCAGTTCCGTATGGCGAATCCGGAGAGGAGTATCCTGTCGGGTATAGCTTCAGTATAGACGGTACAGAATTTGGAACCACCGTCGACGCCGAGGATGGGCTTGAGATCGAAATTGAGGCACAAGGAATCCGGCCAGATCACACACCCGAGCAGACTGACGAAGAGACGCTGTATTGGACTATCGACACGGACGGGCTCGATGACCTTCGGAAACACATCATCGAGTGGTGGGCACTGAGAGATGCGATCTCGACACAGACTGCACCACCTGCTGTCGACCGTGATCTCGAAGAGCGAGCCCGTGCTGTTCGGAGTAAGCTCGTGAGTTCGCTGCAGCGAGGGACCTACACCGTCAAAGATAGAACGGAAATTCGTGGGCTCTCAACAGCAGTACAGACTGCTGTGGATGTCTCGTATCCCGACGACTTCCATCCAATGATGCTTCAGGTGACCGAGGACCGTCTCCAAGAGCTCGCCTCGCTGTCGCCGTCTGATCCACTTCCAGAGTGGGCGCAGACGATTCAGGTTCCCTTGTCTGATTCTGCGGCAAGCCAAGGACAGAAAACAATTCAGCGGAACGTCCTATCGCTTACCGGTCGACAACTGAAAGGTCGTGACAAGGGACTCAACTTGCACACGGTTCTTGATGGGATCGTTTCAGAGAAGCCGTTCTATGATGAGGCTCGGCCAGCACTCTGTGCAATTCTATGGGGCTTCTGTCAGAAAGGTCGGTTAGTCCCGGTCGACGAAGACGGAAATACATTGGAAAATTCGGCGGTACTTGATCAGAGCCGCCTGTCGACAATCCGGCTCAAACTGCTTCCACGAGAGTCTATCGGGAAACTGCTTCAAGAAGGTGGGTTCAAAGAGACGACAGAGACCGTTGCTGATGGGCTCATCAATCTCCAGGAGGCGAATCAACAACTTCGAGCATCGCTCAGAGGCCTCCAAGAGGACGTCCAACTCGTTTCCGACACGGATATCCAGACTGACGCTGTCGGTGGATTGCTTGATTCGCTTATTGAAGCATTATCGGGTCGGATTGATGCTACTGATGAGAGACTTACAGTCATCAAAGCACAGGATGAGGATCTTGGTGAGGCGATTGAGGAGACAAACCAAGCCCGAGAGTGGTACGAAGAGGTCGTTGATGTGTGGAACCGTCGACTCACGTCGCTCTATCAGTTTGATCTCCAACTCGCTGCCAGTGACAACCGATTTGGGTGGGTCAATCAAGATGTCTTGTCGGCTGTTGAGGCACAACGTGAGACGCTCGAAACCTTCGATGGTGACTGGTGGACAACGGATGGCTGGAACGTCCTCATCAGCGAAACTGAGACAGGACTGGCTGCGGAGATTCAGGCCTCTTGGGAAACCTTCGTCGACGAACAGGGGCTTGCTGCGTTTACTGATCGGATTGTCGACCATCCCTGGATTGTCCCCAGTACAGACCTTCCTGCTCATGTCCTCAACGGGTTCGAGCGGACCTACATCACGCCGATTCGAAAGGTACTGCGGTGGTACAACGATATACACGAAACAGTAGCTGTACTTGATTCGGACAGTGCAGATACATTGGTTTCGGCCACAAACCGGATTGCCGATAGAGATTCGCTTTCCGAAGCGACTGACTGCAAGATGGAAAAACTAGAGTCACGACTGGACCGGCTGACCAGACTTGTTGGTGATCAGACGCCGGATGGTATCGACCAGATCGGTGTCCTGCCCGAAGATAGGCAGGCCATCGATCACCGACTAGAACGGCTTGTCGAAGACCGTGAGTTAGACATCGAGGCAATCGAAGAGGGGGTGATTATCCAATGAGTGTCTCACCGTATAACAAATTCAAAGAGAAGCTGTGTACGTTCGCAACGGGTCAGGCCGGTATTCGGAACCCGTTTGTGATCGCCGCCGTCGACCCGGCGTACGAACACCGGATGACAGAGCGACTCAGTAGCTGGGCAGCGGGTGATGAAGTGAATCCCGAACCCGACGAGGGTGTGACCATCCAACCGATTTGGCTCGATGAGTTGCTTCCAAAGACCACTGTCTACAACCTCTCGGTCGCTCTTAGTAGCGAAACAACCACCGAGCAGATTGAAAATACGATGCAGGATCAACTCACAAAGGAGCTCGTATCAGAAATGCTTTCGAATGAGATTGACAACAATAAGCTCCAGACGCAGAAACATATTGTTCTCCTACTCAACCTTGGCAGTCTCTACCCCTTCACCCGGGCATCTGAGCTTCTTGACGAACTTGATCGTCGTAACGTAAAATCGACGATTGGAATTCCGTTCCCCGGAGAGGCTGTCGGTGAAAATCTAAACTTCTTCGGCGGCGATTCACGGCACTACTACCCAGCACACATAATCGATGGAACAGTCACCAAAAACTACTTCCAACAATGAGTATCACAAACCTATTCCGCAGCGATCCGACGCGACAGCTCGAAGAAGTCCAGAAGGTCAACGCACGACAGCGGACCGAGACCGATGTCGTGGAGTTCCACGAGACCCAAAGTGCACGACGTGTCCTGACTGAACTCGGAGATACGATCAAGACACACCCTGGTGAAGCAGGGCGATTTCTCTACCTACATGCAACCTTTGGGTCAGGAAAGACGCACCTGTTGAAGCTGATCGGCCTCGTCGCCGACAGTGAATCCGAGTTCGCCCATTTCGGAACACAACTCGCCAAACAGTGGCCCGGATTCGATACCCTCTCCCAGTCGATTGACGACTCACACGTCGACCGATTGAAGCCAGTTTTCCTGAATCTACTCGACCGAGACGCCTCGAAAGAGCCACCGATTCCGTTCGTCATTTTCGAAGCCATTGGTCGGGAGTTGGGGTATCCGACAGATCCCAACTGGCTGCTTGAGTGGGCCTGGACCGTCGATATGAACTACGATGGGATCTGGGAAGCGGTTCGTGAGTTCGAATACGAGGGGCAAACGTTCGACGAGGTCCTCGAAGAGCGGGCCACGCTTCGCCGCTGGCTCTACGAGGCACTCCCGGCAATGGGCGAAACCACAGGGACAGATCTGGATACAAAACAACGGGTGAAAGACTCAATTGAGCAGGCGGTTGCTGATGTAGATCCGGATTCGTTTAACGCTGATGAACTGGTCAACCGGGTTGAAACCGTCACAGCGGCTCTGAACAAAGACGGACCACGGACCGAACTCCTACTGGGGCTTGATGAGGTGGCACTGTTCGTCGGCGACAGCCCAAAGAGATATCGCAAATTCGAAGAAACGATAGAGGCACTCCAGCACGGTCCGAACCCGGTCGTAGTTACGACAGGACAGTACTCGCTACCACTAACACGCGAGCAGCTCATCGGCGAACCACCGGACGATCACTGGACACACCAGCAATTACTGCTTGAGGGGGCAGATACGGAGATCATTGTCCGAAAGCGGTGGCTACAGAAAGATCCCACTCAACAAGAGCGAGTGGCAGAACTTCTCTCCTCGCTGCCTGATCTCTCATTGGAGACGTATCAGCCGGTCGAAAGTGCTGATCCAGACCCAGTAGAATCCTATCCCTTCCGTGAGTATGACTTGCCCCTCCTCAGACAGATCATGCAGGAGCTGATCACACAAGGGAGAGATACCGATAAAGAGTATATTCAGGGGCGAGCACTCCTTGTGTTGGTCCGATCCTTATTCACCAAATTCGATTGGGCCTCAGCTGAGGAAGGTGAATTAGTCACATGGGATGAGTTGTTTGATCTCCTTGTCGAGGAGACGACCTATGTTCCATTGTGGGTCCAGGAGATGCTTGACAACACCCTGATTCCAACGTTCGATGGGGATGAAGATGCTCGTGAAGTTCGGGTTTCAAAAGCACTCTATCTTTTGAATCAGGCACCAACAGTTCCTGCAACACCTGAGAACGTGGGTCGACTCATGTTGGATACTGTTGAGGCCTCTCTTGAATCAGCCATTGAAGATGCCCGCACGGATCTCAACACGCTTGTCGACAAACAGAAGGTGCTTACCGAGACAAACGACCAGGGTGACGAGGTATACACACTGGTTTCGGAGGATCAAGAAAACGTTCTGAGTCGGGCACAAACAAAGGCCGAGCAGGTCTCGCCACATCAACTGTCTGCATGGCTCGAAACACGGCTTCGTGAAAACGACAGCTTCCTCCGGAGCGATAACAGTCTGCAACAAACTGACGTCGGCAGTGAGCGGCTTGTGCCACTCCGATACGAGTACTCGATTCTCGATTCGGTTGGACGAACACCGAACACCGAATACGACGCAGTGAGAGTTCGTGTCCTAGCCGATGAAGAGGAAGCAGTGTCTGAGCAAGTCTCGGTCTGGCAGGATGTAAACGATAGCAAGACAGGTGGTGAACATATCCTCATTGCCATCGATGTTCCTGAGCCAACTCTTGATCGGATTCGTACTGTGATCGGGATGGGTCAGGTCCTCGACGAAGAGACAGAGAACCACGAAGAGCTCCGACGTGAACACCGGACGGACAAGCGGAAACTGGAGGCTTCAATGAGTACTCTTGTCGAGGAGGCCTCAGTCTACACTGTCCAAGAGTATGAGGGTACTCGACCAACTGCACTCGAACGAGTCGTTGAACAACAAGTCCAGTCCGTCTTTGGCCCAACGCGAAAGACGCTCTCACGTCCCCTTGTTGAGGTCGACGACGCCAAGGATCTCTCGGCATTCTTCCGTGGCAGCGGTGACTGGCCGCTTGCAGATAGCGATGCCGTCATGCTCGGTGTCGATATGTCCACTGCAGAACTCACACCTGATGGGTGGTGTCAGGAAGTTATTGATGAGTATGCCCCGCAGACCGCCGTCGACGTTGAGACACTCCTTCAGCAAACTCGGACCGCTAACGGTGACTATCGAGGAACACCACAAGAATCGATAGCTGCTCTGCTCATCACGCTTGCAACATCCAACGAGAGAGTGGCACTCAAGAAAGATACCGACTACGTGACCGACCCTGCCGCAATCGGTCGAGAAGTGCGAACAAAAGGAGGTCTCACCTCACTCCAAGTGCGATTTGACAAGAAAGTCGTAGACTCGGGTGCAATTCGGAGTGTCGTGTCGACACTGCTCGGACATGACCCTACGGGAGACGATCCAGACGACTGGATCGCTGAACTCGGTAGATGGGTCGCTGATAACAGCGTATCGGTAAAACAGACGCTCAAAAGAGTCTCACAAGAGTTTGATATCACGCTGGATGTGCTCGAAGAAACACTCTCACCAGCATTCAGCGGTGATACAATTTCTGACGAAGAATTAGTTACAGAGAGCGTCAAATCAGAGGCTGAGACGTTTGTCACGGCTCGTGAACTGCTTGTTTCTGAAGACGGCGGGACTGCACTGTGGGACCAGTTTACCGACGCACTAGAGCGGATGGAGTCACTGTATGGCAGTGCAACGATTACATCGAGGATGCAGACCACTGCCGAGAGCGGCTCTGTCCCGACGAAACAGACTGTGAAAGCTCGACTTTCGGATGCCACCGGACACCGTGTCGACGTCCTCTCGGAGCAGTATCGTCGACTCACCGGTGAGAGTGCTAATGAATCGGAGCCTGCTGAGATATGTAGAGCTCTTTCGGAGTGGGTCCGAAATACTGAGACAGAGATTACGCAACTGGTCGATGATGCAACAGCCACGTTCGACGCTGTATCATTCGATAGTCTGGGTTCAGTGTTTGAGAAGGCATGGGACGGTGAGCAGATTAATGAAGCTACCCTTGTCGATTCTACGGTTCAACAACAGGCCGAGACGTACGCGACAGCTCGGGACGTTCTCGTTGGCGATCCAAGCCCATGGTCGCAGCTAGAGGCAACGCTCGACCCGCTGCAGGCAGAGTATGCGGATTCACCAACGACCGAGTCTGTCCAGACAGTACTCAATGCATCGAGACCGCCATCTCTTCGTCGTGTTCAGCAACTTATTGAAGAGGCAGACGATCCCCGGACAGGTGGCGATGTTTGGGAGGATCTCAAGGCAATTGCCGGAGAGCTCCAACAAGAGCTTCCGAATGCGACAGTCACAGACAAAGTAACAGAGGTGGTCGACAACGATGATCGTCCGCCTGAGGACCGAGCAACCGAACTCCTGGAGGAGGCAGAAACACTGCTAACACGGATTCGAGATGTAAAAGCGACTTTGGACGACGTTAATGATCGGAGTATCGTTTTGATCGAAGATTGATTATCTATGTCGCATAATGCAGTTCTACCTTATGTTGCCTAAGAGTGATAGTCTCGAATTACAGCCCGTCAACAAGTTTGAAGTCCCCTCTATGGGTTCGTAGTAGCATACGCAACTAAACTCATGTCTGGTAATTCTCTCTCCCAACGGAAGGCTCAGCTCGATAAAGCCGAACGTGAACATCTCGAAGACGTCGTCGCCGAGATGCGCGAACGTGTCGAAGACAACGTCCGGTTCCAACTCATGCAAGCCGATCTCGACACACGACCGAGCGACGACGAGACACTGGATAATGAGACCCAACAGCTCGTCGACGCCATCGAACTCGAAGCTGTCGACGACACTGACTGGGACGAAGCCTTCGAGGAGTACATCGACGGCGTTGGCTACACCATTGTCAACCGGCTGGCAGCCCTCCGTTGTATGGAGGTCAGGGATTTCATTGGAGAGGAAGTCACGGTTTTCAAAGAAAACGGCTTGACACCGGCCGCCGAGACCCTTGTTCACGATGAGTTCTTGCTGGAGGATGAGGCGATTTTGGCAGCCTACCACAACACCTGCGACGAACTAGCAGCGGAAATCGAGATTCTGTTTGACCGCTCTTCTGCGTACAGTCTTGTCGACCCGGACGACGACACCTTCGAGGAACTCTGTGGGATGCTCGACGAGGTGCCAGACGAAGTCTGGCGGGCTGATGACGTGCTTGGGTGGGTCTACGAGTACTACAACCGCTCCGTTGTCGAAGCACTTGATGCGAAAAATAAACTTGAACCAGAAGACGTTGGCCCGGCCAATCAGTTCTATACGCCCCACTGGGTCGTACGGATGCTCACCGACAACTCGCTCGGGAAATTGTATCTCGAAGCTACCAATCAGGAGTCGACCGTCCCCGAGGCTGAATCGCTCTCCGTCGAGGAGCGAAAGGAACGCCTCGTTACCCCCGAAGATGCGCCCAGCGTTGCGGAGTTGTGTACCTACTTGATTCCTGACGACGACGAACAGGAGGCCCCGGAGTTCGACCACCCCTCGGAGTTGCGGGTTATCGACCCCGCCTGTGGGAGTGGCCACTTTCTGCTGTATGCGTTTGATATTCTCGAACGAATCTGGTGGGCTGAAACCGATCTCGACCGGAGTGAAATCCCCGCAAAGATTCTGGAACACAATCTGTATGGCGTCGACATCGATCTCCGATCCTGCCAACTCTCGGCGTTCAACCTCTACCTGAAGGCCCGAACGCGGGCCGAAGAAGAGGACAACTCATCCTTCGAGATGCCGAATATCGGGATCGTCTGTGCGAACGCCCGCGTTGCCGAAGTCGAGGAAGCCGTCGACGTCCTCGACCAGATTGCAGGTGATGGCACAGAGGTTCGTGAGGCACTTGACGGGATTATCGGAGAGTTCCAGTCGACTGAAGCACTCGGGAGCTTGCTGGATGTTCAGGGCACGCTTTCTGAGGAGTTCATGGAAGCCCAATCGGATGTGATGGAGTGGAGTGGAGAGGGTCCACACACCCTCCACGGGTTTTTAAAAGAATTGCGTGAGGCGGTCAACGAGCGAGCATCTGATTCCTTTGGCGAGCAGAATCTCCGGAGCTTTCTGAATCTTCTTGTGGTGTTGACCCAAGATTACGATGTCGCGCTTATGAACCCCCCGTACGGCTCAGGTGGGCGGATGCCGGATAACGTACAGGATTATGTTGGAGAAAATTACGAATATACAACTGAATACTACATCAACTTCTTTGAAGCAGGGAACCGAATAGTTGGTGATGGTGGGCGTGTCGGGATGTTGGTCCCCCGATCATTCATGTTCAAACGGTCGTTTCAAGCGTTCCGTGAGGATTTCATTGGCGGGCTTGGCTCGTTCGACTTCCTCGCAGAGTTCGGGATTGGCCTCCTCGACAAGGCGACTGTCCGGAACGCCGGCGCCGTCGTCCGCGTTGGAAGCGAACAGACCGACGAGTCGACCGGAGAGTTTGTTCGCCTGCACGATGTAAATAAGGGGCTGAAGGAATCTGCGTTCCTACACGCAGCGTTTGTCGATGATATGGATGATGGAGTCCGTCGATGGTACTCCCGGAAACTATCGGAGTTTTCGCTTGTTCCGGGATCACCGCTCTCATACTGGGTACCGAAAAATTTGCGTTCGATCTACACCGCAGATATGGTCCTCGATGCAGACAATGCAGAAGTGCAGCGAGAGAGTGTAGGTCACGTGAAAGCAGGGCTACAGACCGGCGATGATGGTCGCTTTCTCCGGAAGTTTTGGGAAGGAAACGACACAAGGTGGAAGCCGTTCGCCAAAGGAGGAGAAGATGCTTGGATCTTTCCTCGGATTCCGTTAACCGTACTATGGGAAGAATCTGGAAGAGAGGTGAAACGGTACTGGGGATCGTATCCCCGTAACGAGCAGTTCTACTTCCAAGCGGGTCTGACCTACACAGCTAAAAAAGAGAACGGCCGTCGGTTCGGCTACCTTCCGGAGGGATCAATCTTCGCACACATTGGTTCGGCGGTTCTCCCCGACCGCGGAGTCTGGCAGCTGCTTTCCTTTACGAGCAGTGCGCTAGCGATTTACCTGATGCTCTGTCAGACACCAGAACGGTCCTGGGAGGTCGGGAATGTTGCTAAACTCCCCTGCGAAGCGTCGATGCTGGAGGCTCCTGAACTCAAGACAAAAGCTCAAGAGATCGCTGGGACGCTCATCGCTGAACGACAGACTGAGTTCCGTTCACCCTACTTCACCGGCCCAATCCTGCTACACCAGGTCGGAGAGCAGGAGTCACTCCCAACCCATGACGACCACCATCATCGAACCCTTATTGACGAGCTTCCAATGCCAGAGTTGGCTGACACGCTGGATGCTTCTGCAACCCTCGAAGAACTGGGTATCGCAGCGGCGAAACATCAAGAACGCATGGCAAGCAGAAAGGCGGAGCGAGCCGCTGCTATTGACCGAACCGTTTTCAAACAATTCGACATTTCCGATGAAGCCCAGGAAGTAGTACTACAGGAGATCGCCCTCCGGACAAACGAAGATCCCCGTGGGCGCGAAGAGTATGACCCCGAATCTATCACCGAACCCGGAGATGATTTCCCGGAAATGGTCAAAGACCTCCTGCTCCATCTCACGCTCAAAATAGTCGACCAAGACAGCGATGGCATTGTCCCACTTTCAGATGTCGACGACGAACCTGATCTTCTCACTCGACTCGAAGCTGAATTCGAACGTATTTGGGGCGACCACGCCACCGACCGACTTGCGGAGGTCGACCAACTCCTCGGAAGTCAGACAGCCGACGAGGAAGCCTACCCGAACCTCCGGTCATGGCTAGTCGAGGACCTCTTCGACTACCACGTCTCGAAATTCGACCGAACCCCGATCCTGTGGCGGCTCACCACCAGCCGCCTCGTTTCCGATCCGGAGGGTGAAGGCTTCGCCTGTCTGGTCGACTACCACCAACTCGACGCCGGTGTGTTCGACCGCCTCCAGAACCGCTATCTCGAACCGCGGAAGGCACTGCTCAGAGAGCGACGCAGTGCGGCCAACCGCCGCCGGAGCGACGACTCGCTGTCGACCAGCGAGAAGGCAGCTGCCGCTGAGGCATACGACCGCTGTGAAAGCGGACTCGAACAGATCGGTGTCTTCGAGGACCGACTCGCCGAGCTGGCCCAACCCTCACCTCGTGAGTGGCCAGCTGAAAAGCAACAGACTGCACAGGACGCCATCGAACCTGTAGCAGAGTTCAGAGACCAGACCGCCGCACGGTTGGAGACACTGGAAGAGCTGGCTGCACTCGATGATGTCGACATGGGAGAGCTATTCTCACCATCTTTCTATGACACAGTCCAAGAGAACCAAGACGAATGGCTGGATGCTCTGGCCGATCTGGAGGCCGCATTCGAAGCCTATGCCGCCGACGGCTCCGAACCAGTCGAAGCCCATCTTTACGATCTTTTTGACTACTATGATGATCTCGTAGGGTCGACACACTACGCAAGTAATGGAATCCTGTTTATGACCTACTACTTCGATAAGTTTGAGGACGCTGGACAGGCACAGATCGGTGACGGTGGTGTCTCGGAGCGAGAACACCTCTGTTCCGAGTTAGCAAGCGATCTTGAGGAATACGAAGAACTCGCTACCAAAATCTCGGACGTATGTGATGTGATTTCGAAGGATGTGTCTTCTGACTGGGCCGACCGTGCCCTCTCGGAGATCACCACCACTGGGTACGATCCAAACCGGAAGCATGGCGTTGTAATCAACATCACACCACTCGCCGAGGCCGAAATCGTTCCTAAAATAGTCGACAAACAGGTGATCTAATGCAAGCACACATTTTTTCAGAGGATTCGAACACAACCGCTGAAGAGCCTGATTTATCAGTGAAAGAATATTACGAAGGGCTCTTTGGAATAGTCGCAAGACTGGACACTGAAATTAGGGAGTTTGCCGAGACACATTTACATGTCCTCTCGGAAGATTATGGGGTCCTCAGCGGAGATGAAATCCTCTCCGATATCCGTGAAAATCGTAGGGTGCCAGTCGGTGAAGAAAAGATGGTAAGCACTGCACAAGTAGAGCTCCGTCGTGCTGCCGCTACTGCCGACGTGATAGTAATCCTCCTTTCGACAGATATGTTTCGTGCGACTGTCACACCAGTATGGGACGAGCTTGTCGACGAATCGAAATCAGAGTCAATCTGGTGTCTTAGTGCATCACGGAGTGCTCTGGATGAGATCGACGTTTCAAGACTCGAAGCAAAGGGTTGCTCAGTACTCACATATCGACGTGTTGGAGTTGCTCGAATCGGTACAGAAACACGAACAGAATTGCTTGAGACTGTAAAACATAGTACTGATCAGTAACTCATGCCAGCAACAACAACCCTCTACAAAGCGGCCCACGACGCCATCGAGAACGCGATCAGCGAGGCCGTCGACGACGAGCCGGTCGTACTCTGGTGGGACGACGGCGGCTACCTCGAACCCCTCGTCGAAGAGGCCGCCCAGCAGGCTGGCTGTCGCTTCAGCGCTGCCAAGACAACCCCCCTCGAACTACGGTCCGAAGCCCCACGCTGCCAGACGCTCTGGTACGTTCCGCAAGCTCGCCCTGACGACGCCGAATGGTTCAAAGACGTCGAAAGCTCTGGGTACGTCATCGACCAACACATCGGTAAGCTTGCAGCCCGCTGTTTCGAACAGGACCGCCTCCAAGCAGGGACGATCCGAACCGCCTACGAAGAGGCCACCGGAGAGGATCGAAAGCAGGTCGCCCACACACTCTTTGAGGGTCTCGACGGTGAGGGCGGACTGCCGTCACTCAAGGCTCTCCAGACGAAAATCGTCCTGGATGGCCACGAAGATGCCATTCAGTACGTGCTCGAAAACGATGCAGAGGCCCTTCCCGACATCAAAGACGAAAATACCGACTTCGTTGAAATTCGAGACCTGCTAGTTGACGAAGGCGTCGAAGCTGTCTCGGGAGTTACTGAGGCCCAGTCCCTCGTCGACCGGACCCGCCGATGGGCAGTCGCCGAGTGGCTCGTCGACGAAGGGCTGGACAACTCACTGCTCCCAGCGGAGTACCAGTCGGAGCCAGACACTGGGTTTGGGATTTCACGACCAGAACTCCATTCCCTACTCAGCAAAAACACAGGGAAGGCGGAACTCGCCAGTAGCTATCTCGATCCATCTGCGCAGTTCTGGCATGATGTCATCCGGAGCCACGACGACCCGTGGGAGCTCGTCGACTGTCCGGTCGACGCTTCGCTCGAACACCGCCTGTTCGACGACTGGACCCAGTCGTTCAACGATGGCGACTTCGAAACATGTGCGACGCGCGCAACGAAACGATATGACCGCCTCTCAGAGATCTATGGCGATGTCCCATGGACAGGGGTCTGGGAGCAGGCCACCGACGTAGCTACTCTCGCAGCAGAACTCGACAGCTGGGAAGACCGCGGAGATACCGACGATGTCGTCGACCTCTACGGCGACACCGAAACCGGGACCTGGCAGATCGACCATGCCGTCTACAAACTGATCGTCTCCGGCGAGCCTGAAGAGGATCTTCCCGAGGAACACCCGGCGACCGCGACACTTGGGGACCTACGATCTTCACTGGTTGAATCCCAGTATCTTGAGTACCTCAGTGATCTTGGAGACCTCGTCGTCGACCAGATCGACGGGGGATCACCACTTGTTGGTGAGAACCACGCCCACCAGTTTTTCGCCGAAGAACAGGAACACCTTCAGAGTGGCCAAAGTGTCGCCCTCTTCATCATCGACGCTTTACGCTTCGATCTGGCTCACGAACTGGCGGAGTCCATCCGACGAGAGCTCACTAATCTCGAAGTCGACGAGAACACCTGGGTTGGCACACTCCCCTCTGAAACTGACTTTGGGAAGGCCGCACTCACACCCGGGAGTAAGTTCAGTTTCAATATTGAACTCCAGGATGGTGAGTTGGTCCCTGAACGGAACGGTCGTAAAATCACGCATCATCGCCGTAAAACCCTCCTCGAAAACGACGGGTGGAGCTACATCACGCAAAACGATGACGAGGAAGTTGGGTGGAATAGTACCCGTGTAGTCTACTATTGGAATGATATCGATAAGAGTGGTGAAAAAGAACTCACAGACTTTGAGAAGGTGTTTAGCGACCGTATTGAGACGATTTCGAGTATCATCTGTGACAAACTGGACAAAGGCGAGTGGGACCGGGCCTACATCCTCTCGGACCACGGATTTGTCTCACTCCCACAAGGATTCGACAGTGACGATATCTATCCACCGGGTACCGCAGAACACGTAACTCGGCGGTGGGTTGCTGGGAGAGATCTTGATGACTCTGACCCTGGTGTGTTGCTCGACGAAGATGCACACCTCGGGTATCTCGATGATGACACCAAGATCAGCAGCCTCGCAGAGCCGATCCAACGGTTCCGGAATCAGGGACTTGGCGACGACCGGTTCACACATGGCGGCGTACTTCCCCAAGAGTTCATCCTCAACTTCGTCACAATCACTCAGGAGTAACACCATATGGAACCCCCCGAATCTGGAGACGAGATCCTCCTCAATGGTACCCCCGCAGAGGTCATCAAGACATACTCTATCGGCGACCTTGACTACCTCCGAGCCTACATCAAAGATGTCGGTGTCAAAACCGTCTGTATCGACGACGTCGACATAGAAGCAAAACAAGACTCTGTCAGTGCGTTAGACCCAGTGACTGCCAACCAACTTCATCCTGACCACGAAGCAGTGTCTGCTGACTGGTTCGATCTCCGGTCACAAGCCCTCCAACTACAGATCGCTCACGAACAGGGCCAATTACTCAGCATTTCGAATTCACTGGTCCGGCTCGAACCCTACCAATTGGCCTGCGTTAATTGGGTGATGCAGAAGCTTCGTCAACGGGCTCTCATCGCCGATGATGTTGGGCTCGGGAAAACTATTGAAGCAGGGCTCATTCTCAAAGAACTCACCGCACGCAATCGTGCAGATCGGGTCCTGTTTGTCGTCCCTGCCCATCTCCAAAAGAAGTGGATTCGAGATATGGATCGCTTCTTCGACATCAGACTCACACCAGCCGACCGGCAATGGGTCGAGGGCGAACGCCGCCGCCTCGGTGAGGAAGCAAACATCTGGGATCAGGATCACCAGCGGCTCGTCACCAGCATGGCTTTCCTCCGACGAGATGAATTCCAGGATGAACTTGATGATGCATTCTGGGATGTTGTCGTTGTCGACGAGGCTCACAAGGCAGCCAAGCGTGGTGAATCCCCAAGCCAGACGTCGAAAATGGTCGACCGGGTGGCCGACAACTCCGATTCGTTGCTCCTGCTGAGTGCAACTCCCCACGACGGAAAGGGAGAAGCGTTCCGCTCTCTAGTCGAGTACATCGACCCGTTCCTGGTTGCCGAAGACCAGGATCTCTCAAAGGACGCAGTCGACCGTGTCATGATGCGTCGAGGCAAGCAGACCATCTATGACGACAATGGGGAGCGTATTTTCCCGAACCGAGATGTGCGAACGACATCAATCGAAATGACCCACGAGGAACGCCAGTTCTACCGTGCGGTCACCGATTACGTCAAAAACGTCTACAACCGTTCGGAGAAGCTTAACGAACCCGCCGTCGGGTTCGCCATGGCACTCATGCAGAAACGCCTCGTCAGCAGTATCGGGGCGATCCAAGCCACGCTGAGCCGTCGTCTTGCCGACATCGTCGACGAACAGTCGACATCAACGATCCTATCCGAGGAGGCGAAGGCCTATCTTGACGGTGAAGATCTCGATGAAGACGATAAACAGAAGGCCGAATCCGAACTCGGGGCTCTCACAATCGCTGAAAGCGATGCCCAGCTCGAAGAAGAAATCGAGACGCTCCGAGATCTTGTCTCGCTTGCCGAGGGAATCCCAGTCGATTCCAAGGCCCAGAAAATTCGTCGGTATATCCAGCAACTCCTCGAAGAACAGCCAAACGAGAAGGTGTTGCTGTTTACCGAGTACCGCGATACACTCGACTATATCCTCGATCTCGTGAAAGACGAACCGTGGGCCGATGAGATTCTCGTTATCCACGGCGGTGTCGACAAGGAAGATCGGGCTCGTATCGAAGATGAATTCAACCACGGCCAATCGCGGCTCCTCTTCGCAACGGACGCAGCGAGTGAGGGGATTGACCTCCAGCATAGCTGCCACATCATGATCAACTACGAGTTGCCATGGAACCCTAATCGTCTCGAACAGCGTATCGGTCGACTCCACCGCTACGGCCAAGACAAGGAGGTCAAAGTCTGGAACTTCTCGTTCGAAGATACTCGTGAGGGTGAGATCTTCGAGATGCTACAGAATAAGGTCGAGGCCATCCGGGGGAAACTAGGCAATACCGCAGATGTCCTCGGGATGCTTGACGACATCAACGTCGACTCGCTCATTATGGAGTCGATCCAAAACGACGAGCCAGCGAGTGCCACTAAGGAAGAACTCGAAGAGCTGATTGACGAGCGGCAACAAACACTCTCGGAGTGGTACGAGCGAAGCCTCATCGATACGACGACCTTCGATGAGGAGAGTCGCCGCAAAATCCAGAACGTGATGGATCAGTCAGAGGATGTCTACGGGACAGAGGCCGACATTCGGACCTTTTTCGAACAGGGAATATCAGTGCTCGGTGGCAACGTCGAAAAGGCCGGTGACAACCTCTTCCGTGCCGATCTTCCTGAATCCCTCCAGCAGTCGCCGAGTTCCGATCAGTACGGTCCATTCACATTCAATCGTGAGTTCGCTATGGACCACGACGGAATCGAGTACATCTCACCCGATGCTGAGCTCGTACAGAAACTCATGCGCCAAGTTCTGGACAGCGAGCAGGGTACTGTCGGGCTCAAGCTACTCCCCTTCGTCGACGAACCTGGAATCACCTACAGCTACCGCGTGACATTTGAAGACGGGAAGGGGGAAGTCATCCGTGAAGAGATCATCTCCGTGTTTGTCGACCTGACGCATCAAGATCCACAACAGCGGCTTGGTCGACGGGTCATTGAGGGAGACACAATCAAAGGCTCACCTGATGAGAGTACAGTGCGTGGCCTACTTGAACACGAAAATGAGATGCGGTCAGTTGCTGACCAATATATCAGCCAGCAACTCTCGTTGCTTCGAGATGATCTCCAGGAGCGGAGACACGAAGAAACACAGGAGGAGCTCGACGATCTCGAAGCGTATGCTGAGGCCGAACGTGACCGGATCGAACAATTCATAGAGAACTACCAACGCAAAGCCGAGGCAGGCGACAACATGGATATCGCCATACGTGGCCAGCGAGATCGGCTCTCTAAGCTTGAAGAACGGATTGAGAAGCGTCGACAGGAATTACAGCGGAAGGCACAGGTGATTTCGTTAGCACCTAAAATCGAAAACTACTGTCTCACGCTTCCTGTCTGATTTATTTATATCTGGATAGGTCACAGTGTCTATTGCTAATCATCCGGCAGTTGTGATCCGGTGTCAATGAAGAATTCCGACGATGATGCACCTCTCCTGCTCATTACCGATTGGAAGGTTCAGTAACTCGAACTCTGTGTACTCCACATCTCGGTTGGCCAGCCGTTCAAGCACATGGCGTTGGACCCCGGACACACGGTCGTCTCCCCACTTCTGCTTCCGCAAACCGTCAATACGCCGGGAGTCCTCATCAACACCCCATAGGAACACCTTCTCATCGTGGTCTCGAACCTCCTTCTCAATGTTTTGGACGATGCTGGCTGCGGTGTTCTCTTTGCTGAGGTCGTCTTTGTCCTTGTACTCAATCAACCCATCACCCTCTTGCTCCTTCGTCGTCACAACGTCATGCTGGCGGGTTGATCCGTAGTTCAGGTTGATGAGTTGCTTGATACCATTCTCGAAGCCGACACTGATGTAATCGGATTCGGAGAGCACGTGGAGGAAAATGAATCCGAGACAGCGGCGCACTGTTTGTCCTGTTGCATTGTCCAAGTGATCATGAATGGTTGTGAGCAACGAGGCCCTTTCCGGAGCGAAATCAGCTTTATCGATGTTTAGAAGCGATAGCCCATTGAGTTTGAGCTCTTCTGATGCAAATGACTCTGATGGGTGATAAAAAGAGAAGTCGGCAGTATCGATCAAGTCACGGAAGATGTCACCCGCGAAGTCAGCACTCAACGCGATTGAGTTGTTCGCATACATCACGTGGATGTGATCAGGAACTTCTCCTTTTGGCTGTACCTCTGATTCACCGTCCTCATCCCTAACGATTACTTCGCTCTTGTAATCGGTCAAAGTCACGTCGGTGTTGTAGGCTGAGGGTACGTCGTCTCCAGGGAGCCGCTTCAGATCGTTGTATCGCCGAGCTTGTCCTTTGAGTTCGTAGCTATACTCTTTGAATTCACTCATGAACTTTTGTGGCGTCTTGTAGGAGTCACGTCCCCACCTGATTTCCTTGACCTTGTGCGAGCGGCCGTTTGAGAGGTTGAACGTCCCACTGGAGAAATCAAGCGAACCTTGCTGGAGCCACCGCTCTTCAATCTGATCATTATTGAACTCGAACTTGCACTCAATGCCGTTCTTACCCTCGTAGTAACAGATAATCTGAATATTCTTCCGTCGATAATTGAATCGTTTCTCAGAGACGCCAAGGAAGTCACGGAATGAACCAGAGTCGGTATCTGTAAAGTGTGAGAACTGAATGTCGTCTTCTAGATCCTCGAAGTAGGCGGCACTGAGGATGTTGTCGACATCGAGAAATCGGCGGACAAGTTCTACGTCGCCACTCTCCTCTTGAATCGACATCCCACGTTCTGCTTTGACGTGTGCAAGTAGGAAATCGTTCTCGTAACAAACTAACATCGCATACTTGTTTTTTGTTCGTTGCTTGGACTGGAGAGAGTCACAAAAGTTGGCGAGGAAGAGTTTGACGTTCGTCTTCCTGTCGCCTACTGCTTCTACGAGATCGACGGCGTAGTTGAAAGCGACCTCGCCCATTTCCGCGTCATTGAGGCTAGTTGGATATTTCAGCTTGTCTTCCTTGATATGGCTAAGGAGCTCATCGACTTCGGCAGCCTGAGGGATGCGTGTAGTATCTGGCTCTGGCATACCGCGTGTATCGGCTTTGATCGGTCTGTAGAATACTAGGGCCTCTGTAGGGGCAGATTCCTCACCGAAAGTTTGTTGTTCCGACATATAGTCTATGCGTTGGGACGACACTTCCATTTACAACATCATTACTGTTACGTAACTACACTTTCTATTCACACTTCGTTAGTAGGACGATAGATAATCGGCGACCATCTCCAATAGTTAGAGATCGTCTCTAAAAATTAGCCGTAATCGAGTTATACGATAAACCGATTGAGCCGATTTAGATATACAGGATACTGCACGGAATCGACCGGTGTCGATATATTATCCAGTGGCCGCACAAACTGATTACTGATTCAATACAAATACCGTG
>Ga0208138_100267_pt1 | contig 27993 bp, 27 predicted proteins | sample AntRauMetaRauer3_FD_184786 | JGI IMG/M metagenome (GOLD analysis project Ga0208138, IMG submission 184786) | Saline lake microbial communities from Rauer Lake, Antarctica, in enrichment culture - Antartic Rauer Lake 3 Metagenome Rauer3 (SPAdes)... ...
CCGGTCAGGTGTCGGTGGTGACGTACGTCGTCGCCGGCGGGCTCGCGCTGGTCGGCGGCTTCTTCGGCGTGCTCTCCGCGTCGGCCCTGAGCGACGCCCCGGCGCTGGTCGAGGCGGTCGAGTTCACGTACGCCGCAGTCCCGTGGTTCGCGGTCGCGGGCGTGACCGCAGCGGTCGGGCGGCTGCTCGACGAGCTGATCCGCGACGAGGGGATCCGAACGCCGTACCTCAACCTCCCTTTCGTCATCGCCGCCGTCGCCTTGGTCGTTCGCGGGTTCGCCGGCTACTTCCTCGCGCAGGAGGCGATCCACGAGCCGTTCGAGGTGGGTGGCCTCGCCGTGAGTCCGGTCCAGCAGCTCGCGGCGTTCATCGTCGGGGGTATCGTGGTCTCGCTCGTGGGAGTCAAGCTCGCCAGTGACGTAGGGACGGAGACGCTGGAAGACGTGATCGACGCGGACCGAGAGACGGACGGAAAATAAGGCGGGACCGTTCCGACGAGACGGTGTCAGGCGAGACGACCCACTCTTTTTTTGAGGACGACCGCGCCTCTTTTGTCGATCGCGGCCGCCTGAGCGGGCATGGATGTGTACGGACTGATCGGGAACCCGGTCGGCCACTCGCTGTCGCCGCCGATGCACGAGGCCGGCTACGGGACGCTCGGGATCGACGCGCGCTACGTGACGTTCGAGCCGGCCCCCGACGACGCCGTCGCGGCGATCGAGGGGGCCGGCGCGCTCGGGGTCGCCGGACTCAACGTTACGGTCCCGTTCAAGCAGGACGCGCTGGACGCGGTCGATCCCGCGCCCCTCGCCGAGCGGATCGGTGCGGTCAACACGGTCGATTTCGCGCCGGTCCGCGCCGGCGACGCTGATCGCCCACGAGGTCATAACACCGACGCAGCAGGCGTGAAACGGGCCTTTTCTCATCACGATGTCGAACTGGACGGGCGGGACGCGGTCGTCGTCGGGGCGGGCGGCGCGGGGCGGGCGGCCGCGTTCGCGCTGGCCGACGCGGGAGCGACGGTCCACGTCGCGAACCGTACCGCGGAGCGGGCGGTCGAACTGGCCGCGGCGGTCCCCGGTGCGACTGGCGGGGGGCTCGACGACCTCGGCGACCGCATCGCCGGCGCCGACGTGTTAGTCAACGCCACCAGCGTGGGGATGGACGAGCCGGAGGCGACGCCGGTGCCCGCCGACCACCTCCACGGCGACCTCGCCGTGCTCGACGCAGTGTACGCGCCGATCGAGACGCGACTCCTGCGGGAGGCGGCCGCCGCGGGCGCGACGACTATCGACGGGGCGTGGATGCTGCTGTTCCAAGGGATCGAGGCGTTCGAAATCTGGACCGGCGCTGACGCGCCGGTGGAGGCGATGAACGCGGCGCTGCGGGCCGAGTTGGAGTGACGCGGTAGCGCGTCAGAACAGCGTCGGACTCGCGAGCAGGCCCGCCGTGACAATGAGCACAACGGAGAGCCCGGCGGCACCGTAGAAGAACGGCTTCGCGTCGCGGGCGGGTTCGCGGAGCTTTCCGGCGTCAAGCCCGTCGGTCAGCTTCCCGCTTCCGACCTCCACGAGACCGGTGATCAGGAACCACAAGACGATCATCGTCAACACGAGGTGCCCGCGGGCGCTGCCGGTGAGCGAGTCGAACGTGTAGAGGGTACCCGCCATGTGGCCGCCGGAAGCGAGGAACGCGACCGCGGCGATCCGGGTGATCCACCGGAGACGGTCGACGATCGATCCGAGAGCGCCGCCGTCGATCTCGCCGCGAAGCGCGGGGGGAAGCACCGCCAGCGCGACGAACAGCACGCCGCCGGTCCACAGCACCGCAAAGCCGACGTGGACCGACCACATCACCGGGTTGAGAGCGTTCATACCGTCCGTACAGACTGACGATCCTTATAAACCGGCGAGACGCAGTCGGCGGAAAATGACGGCGATCGGCGGGGAATGACGGCGGTCGGTGACGACGGAGAGAATGGAAGGGAGAGAGCCGATGAGGAGTGGCGGCGGCGACAGAGAGCAGCAACATGTCCCGTCGGCGACGGCTTTTAAATACCCGACGTTCGTATCTGCCGTCGATGGCCCTACTGCAGAAGATCAAAGAGAAGCTCGGGTTCGGGAGCGGTCCCACCGAACGCGAGAAGACGGACCCGGAAGTGACCGTCGAGCGCGAGTCGGAACCGGAGCCAGAATCGACGGACGAGCCTGACGAATCAACCGAGGACGAGGAGTCGGCCGGTGACGACCCCGTCGCCGCCGAGACGGAGGCGGCGGCCTCGACCGACTCGCTGGTCGACGAGGAGGGAGCCACCGAGGACCCGTCCGAGGCGGCCGAGCCGGCGGAAGCCGCGGGGATCGCCGATGAGGAGATCGCGGTCGACGACGAGGAGACGGGCGCGGGTGACGAATCGGCTGCGGACGACGGATCAGCCGGTGACGAGCCGGTCGCCACCGACACGGAGGCGGCGGCGTCGACCGACTCGCTGGTCGACGAGGAGGGGACCGCCGAGGACCCGTCCGAGGCGGCCGAGCCGGCTGAGGCCGCAGGGATCGCCGATGAAGAGATCTCGGTCGACGACGAGACGGGCGTCGACGTCGAGGAACTCAAGGGCATCGGGCCGGCCTACGCGGAGCGACTCGCTGAGATCGGGATCGAGACCGTCGACGACCTCTCGGCCGCCGACGCCGAGGCGGTCGCCGAAGGGGCGAGCGTCGGCGAGAAACGAGCCGCAACGTGGATCAAGCGCGCCAAGGAGTTCTAACTCCCCCGACCGCAACTGTTTCGTCGGCCCCGCCGAACCGAGAGGCATGCAGCGATCGGTACACACCGACCGGGACCGGTTCCGCGCGGTCGCCGCGGCAGCGCCCGCTGGCGCCCGAGTTCCGGTCGAGCGCCGGGTCGCCGTCGACGACCCGTTCGCGGCCTACCGTCGCGCCCGCGACGGCCCGGGCGGGTTCTACTACGAGACCACCGGCGGCCAGTCCGGGTGGGGATACTTCGGCGTCGATCCGGTCGAGCGGCTCACCGTCTCCGGGGACGCGGTGGTCGCGTCGAAGGGAGGAAGCTCCACCGGCGACTACCGACGCCCGAGTCCCAGCCTCGCGGCGCTAGAGGGGGTAATCGACGGCGAGGCACTGGCTCGCGGCGACTGCGACGTGCCGTACCCCTGCGGTGCGTTCGGCTGGCTCTCGTACGACGTTGCCCGCGAACTGGAGTCGTTCCCGGAGTCGGCGCCGACAGGTTCCGGAGCGGTCGACGACCGGGGGCTCCCGCGGCTTCAGATCGGCGTCTTCGACCGCGTGGCGGCGTGGGAGTGTCCGGTTTCCGCGGGCTCTACCGACCCCACCCTCACCCTCCGCGTGACCGCTTGCCCGCGCGTCCCCGGGGGTCTCGACGACCCGGTCGGCGACCGCGACGCGCTCGACGCGCTGTTCGACGAGGGCGCGTCGCGCGCGAGCGATCTGATCGACCGAATCGAGGCGGGTGACCCGGGTGTCGGCCCCGCCCCCGATCCGGGCGCGTCGACGGCGACCTTCGAGAGCGACGTGGGTCGAGAAGGGTACGCCGAGGCGGTCAGTCGGGTGAAAGCGTACGTCCGCGACGGCGACACCTTTCAGGCGAACGTCTCCCAGCGGCTGCGCGCACCGGCCGCGGTCCACCCCGTCGAGGCGTACGACGCGCTCCGAGCGGTGAATCCGGCGCCGTACTCCGGGCTGATCGAGTTCTCACGGGAGGGGGGCGCGGGCGGGGACGACGCCAATGACGTCATCTCCTCCGGCGTCGACCTCGTGAGCGCGAGCCCGGAGCTACTCTTAGAGCGGGTTCCGGCCGAGGACGCGGCCGGGACGGGCGCCGACCGCGACGCGCCCGACTCCGGTGCCCGCCTCGTCACGGAGCCCATCGCGGGCACCCGTCCGCGGGGGGAGACGCCGGAGACGGACGCCGACATGGAGGCGGAGCTGACCGGCGACGCGAAGGAGCGCGCGGAACACGCCATGCTCGTGGACTTAGAGCGCAACGACCTCGGGAAGGTCTCGCGGTTCGGCACGGTCGACGTGGCGGAGTACCGCCGGGTAGACCGGTACAGCGAGGTGATGCATCTCGTGAGCCTGATCGAGGGGGAGGCGCGGCCCGATGTGGGGCTCGCCGACGCGATCGCGGCGTGTTTCCCCGGCGGGACGATCACGGGCGCGCCCAAGCCGCGGACGATGGAGATAATCGACGAGCTGGAGGAGACGCGGCGCGGTCCCTACACCGGCTCGATGCTCGCGGCCGGCTTCGACGGGCGGGCGACGCTCAACATCGTCATCCGCACGCTGGTCCGGCGGGCGGCCGAGTACCACCTGCGCGTCGGAGCGGGAATCGTCCACGACTCCGAGCCCGACGCGGAGTACGAGGAGACGCTCGCGAAGGCCCGGGCGCTCGTGACCGCGGTCGACGAGGCGCTCGCCGCGGGCGGGATGGCGGTCGAGGAGGCGGCCGAGAAGGGGGCTGACCGATGATGGGGGACGAGTGGAAGCCGGCGGCCGGCGAGTCGATGCCCGAGGCCAGCGAGGATCGCGACGACGCCGGCTGGCGCCCCGGCGCAGGGGAGTCGGACGCGCGGGTCCTCGTCGTCGACAACTACGACTCGTTCGCGTACAACCTCGTCCAGTACGTCGGCGAGGTCGCCGGCGCGGTCGCGGTGCGGCGCAACGACGCGGTCGATCTGGCCGGGATCCGCGACCTCGACCCCGACGGCGTCGTCGTCTCCCCGGGACCGGGCACCCCCGCGGAGGCCGGAGTCTCGATCGACGCCTTCGCGCTGGAGCGTCCCGTGTTCGGCGTCTGTCTCGGTCACCAAGCGCTGTGTGCGAGCCACGGGAGCCGGGTGAGTCACGCCCCGGAGGTCGTCCACGGGAAGCCGTCGACGATCACCCACGACGGCGAGGGCGTGTTCGCGGGGCTTCCCGACCGGCTTCGCGTCGGGCGGTACCACTCGCTCTGCGTCGAGCGCGAGAACCTCCCCGACGAGCTGGTCGAGACCGCGCGCACGGAGGACGAGAGCGAGGTCGTGATGGGCGTGCGCCACCGCGAGAAGCCCCACATCGGCGTGCAGTTCCACCCCGAGAGCATCCTGACGCCGCGAGGGAAGGCGATGGTGGCGAACTTCGTGGAGGTGTGTGAGGATGAGTGAAGAAGCCGCAGACGAATACCTGCGCTACCACGTCGACGGCGAGCTTGTCCCCGCCTCGGAGGCAACCGTCTCGGTCGAGGACCGCGGGTTCGCCTACGGCGACGCCGCCTTCGAGACGCTGCGCGCGTACGGCGGCGAGGTGTTCCGCTGGGACGACCACGCCGCGCGGCTCGCGGACACCTGCGAGACGCTCGGGCTCGACCACGGGCTCTCCGAGATCGACCTGAAGTCCCGGATCGACGAGACGCTCGCGGCCAACGACCTCACGGACGCCTACGTGAAACCCTCTATCACTCGCGGGGTCCAGCCCGGCACGCTCGACCCCCAGCCCGAGGTCGACCCCACCGTCGTCGTGATCGCGAAGCCGCTCGCCCGCGGCGGCGTCGACTCGGAGCCGGTCCACGACGGCCCCGCCGCGATCCAGACGACGAAGACCCGCAAGCCCTCCTCGCGGGCGCTCCCGGCCGACGCGAAGACGCACAACTACCTCAACGGAATCTTAGCGCGGCTGGAACTGCGCGTGACCGGCGCGGACGAGGCGCTGATGCTCGATCCGGAGGGGAACGTCGCCGAGGGAGCGACCGCGAACGTCTTCTTCGCCGACGGTACCGCCCTCAAGACGCCCTCGCTCGACGGGCCGATCCTCCCGGGCGTGACCCGGCGCACCGTGATCGAGATCGCCGAGGAGGAGGGGATTCCGGTCGAGGAGGGCACCTACGCGCCGGACGCGGTGCGCGAGGCCGACGAGGTCTTCCTCACCAACTCGACGTGGGAGATCCGGCCGGTCGAGACGGTGGACGGCATCGCGGTCGACGGCGACGGGGAGGGCGTCGAGGGGCCCCTGACCGCGCTGCTCTCGCGGCTGTTCGATCGGCGCGTGGAGGAGCGGTACTACGACGGCGAGCGGTTATAATTCGTTGCCGTCGGCGGAGTGGCGACGGATGTCTTCAGTGATAGTTGACCGTCTATAACAGCGCAAACGTAGCGACAAATCCCAAGGCGGTAGCGAACGCAACTGACGGGCCACCGCCATCGTATGCGTCAGGCATAATTTCCACAGCCAGTGTAGCCAGAACAGCGCCACCGCCCATGGCCCGGATGAGGGCCAGAGTCGTCTCGCTAACCCCGGAGAAAACGGCATACCCGATGACAACCGCGAGTACGAGGCCGATCGCTGTCGCCGTCCAGAGGCTGAGAACCCACTTCGCTGACCGCCCGCTAGTGATCATCTCCGAGGTGCCAACGACCGCTTCGGGAAAGTTGTTCGCCGCGATTCCAGCAAGAAGTGCGAGCGGTCCACCGACGGGACCCCCGCCGATAAGAACCATACCCAGCGTGACGTTCTCTGCGAAACCGTCGATGACGACGGCGATGAAAACAGGAACGCCGTCCATGTCGGTTTGCACACTTGCAACGTATCTCACCCCGACGTAGAACCCGGTCCCAACGAGGAGGCTAGCAGTAGTGAGGCCGAGCCCTGCGGTCTGGAACGCTGGTTCGAACAGCTCGAACGAGAGGCCTGTGATGAGCGACCCACTCGCGAACGCGAGGGCGACGGCAGTGATTCGCTGTGACGGTCGCAAGTAGACGCCGACTGTGGCTCCAACGACCAGCGGGAGCCCCGTCCCTACTCCGTAGAGGAGGGCAGTGAAGAGATCCATCGATTGGCATACCGTACGCACTCAGAAAGTAGAAACTGTGGGGGCATCAACGCCCTCGCTGTTGGACTGTTTTCCGAAGTTTGCACGTTCTCCTGTCAACGGGCCGACGGCGAACGCGTCCAACGTCCCAGTTGTCGACGGCGAAGCCGCCGGCGATGCCACCACACCGCTGTTTATAACGAGTATTACCGATCGATCCCGCCAGCACCGTCGACGACGCTCTCGACGTCGCCGGGCGTGATCACCGCGAGGTCGCCGTCGACGGTGCGCTTCAGGGCGGCGGCCGCGGCGGCCCACTCCAGCGAGTCGGCCACCCCACCCCCGTCGATCCGTTTCGCGAGGTAGCCGGCGACGAACGCGTCGCCGGTGCCGATCGCGTCGTACGTGTCGGCCTCGAAGACGCCCTGCTCGTACACCTCGCCGTTTCGGAGCGCGACCGCGCCCTCCGTGCCGCGAGTGACGACCACGGTCTCGAAGTCGAAGGCGGACGCGAGCCCGTGAGCGATCTCGACCGCGTCGCCCTCGCGTCCGAGCACCGTGCGGGCGTCCCGTCGGGGGACGAACAGGATGTCGACGTGCTCGAAGAGGTCCTCGTAGGCGGCGCGAGCGGTCTCGGGCTCCCAGAGCTTCGCCCGGTAGTTGAGGTCGAACGTTCGCGTCGTGCCGGCCTCGCCCGCAGCGCGGAGCAGGGCCGTCGTCGTCTCCGCGGCCTGCTCCGAGAGCGCGGGCGTGATCCCGGTCGTGTGGAAGTACTCGGCCGCCTCCAGCGCCCCGGTCGGTAGCTCCGCGGGCGTGACCGTCGTGATCGCGGCGTCCGCGCGGTCGTAGATCACGTTCGTCCCGCGCGGCTCGCCGCCGTGTTCGAGGTAGTACGTCCCCAGCCGGCTCGTCTCGGGGTCGGCCCACGACACGCCCGTCCGGACGCCGTGGCTCCGCAGCTCGCCGATGATTCGTCGCCCGAGCGGTGACTCCGGAAGCTTCGAGAACCAGACGGCGTCGGCGCCGAGTCGTGCGGCGCCGACCGCGACGTTGCTCTCCGCGCCGCCCGCCTGCACGTCGAGAGTCTCGGTGGTCTCCAGCCGCTCGCCGCGCGGCGGCGAGAGCCGGAGCATCGTCTCGCCGAACGTCACGAGGTCCGTCACGCCGACCACCCTACCGGTGCGGTCGTCGCGGTCGTCGCGGCCGACGCAGTCGCGATCGCCGCGGTCGTCGCGGCCGACGCAGCCGCGGTCGCCGCAGTCGCGATCGCCGCGGTCGTCGCGGTCGCTTCGGTGTGCATACCGAAGCGTCGGCGAGGCAGTACAAAAGGACCCGCGATCGGCGGTGAGTTGCGTGAGTCGGACGAGTCGGCGGGTATCGAAACGGCGGCGCTTACCGCAGCGCCGCCCGTCACCGCAGCGCCGACGCCAGCGCCACCGCCCCGAACAGGAGCAACGCGAGTGCGGCGACCGGCTGGTTCCCCGCGGCCGCCAGATACACACCGTAGACGACCGCGACCGAGAGCCCGCCGGCGAGCAGGTTCGTCCCGGCGTGGACTGCGACGTTCCGGCGAGTCCGCGTCTCGCGACCCACCTGCTCGCCGACGGAGATCCCGTGGTCCGCGAGGTCCCACGCGAGCGCGAGCGCGACACCGGCGGCGAGCAGCGGCTCGACCGCCCCGCGGAGGTATCCGGCGAGCCCGATCCCGATCACGCCGACTCCCGCCGCCAACGAGAGGATCCGGGGGGACCGCCGGAGCGACCCGGCGAGGAAACCGACCGTTGCGAGCCCGACGAGCGCCCCGCCGAGCGGGGCGGCGAGGAACGCGGACAGCGCTGCGACCGCGCTGGCGACGAGGCTCCCGACGACTGCGAGCGTCGGCGGATGGGCGTCGCGCTCGCGGTCGTCGGCCGCACCGCGTGATTCCGCACCGTCGTCGATCGCCTCCCGTCGGCTCACCGCGACCACCTCCCAGTGGCTCGTGCGACCGCGACGGGAAACGACCGGTCGCCCCACTCGACCGCGCGGATCCCCGCCGCGCGCAGCTCGCGGAGTCGCTCGCGGCGCTCGAACGCGACCAGCCGCGTTCCGGGCGTGTCGCCGGCGGTCACGTCGGGCGAGAGGACGGTGACGAGGTGACCGTGGGCGTCGATCCGGTGCGCGAGCGACGCCGCGGAGTCGTCGAGGAGCGGGGTGAAGAAGAGCACCTGCGCGTCGGCCGGAAGCCGCCGGCGGAACCGCCGGAGCCACAGCGACTGGTAGAACCGGCCCTCGCTCGGCGTCGGCGCCAGCGCGGGATCGGTCGCCAGCGTTTCGCGCCCGCGGGCGGCGTGCGTCGTGCCGGCTCCCGGCGAGAGCCAGCAGTCGCGCGGACCCAGCGTCGCGATCCCGACCCGGTCCCCGCCGTCGAGCAGCGCGGTGAACGCCTGCCCGGCGGCCTGGACACTCGCCTCCACGGCGGTGTCGGCGTCGGGCTCGGCCGCGGCGTACGCCGACTCGCGGGCGTCGATCAGGAGGACGACGGTCGCGGCGCGCTCCTCGCGGAGTTCGAGCGTCGCCAGCTCCCCCGTCCGCGCCCGCCGGTTCCAGTCGATCCGCTTGACGGGGTCGCCGCGGCGGTACTCGCGCGTGGCGTGGAACTCGACGCCGGCGCCGCCCACGTCGGTGGGAACGCGGCCATGGTATATCGTCGTCAGCCCTCGCAGCGGGAGGTCGCCGCCCGCCGAGAGCTCCGGGGTGCAGACGATCCGGGTCGGCGTCGCGAGCTCGGTCGTGCGCTCTTGAGAGCCGGCGGCGTCTCGCGTGATCCCGCGCATCGGCTCCCACTCGTGTTCGCCGCGGCTCGCCCGGACGGTGTACTCGAAGGCCGCGGTCGCGCCCGGTCTGAGCGCGGTCGCGATCCGCGCTGGGCCGTCGACGACCTCCAGTCCGGGCGGCACCCCGTCGACGAGTCGGAGGTCCGGGAGGGCAGCGTCGCCGACGTTGTGCGCCCGGACCGTGACGACCACGTCGTCGTCCGGTGCCGGGGTGTCGTCGCTCACGGTCCGCTCGACCTCGATCGTCGCCTCGGGCGCCTCGCCGATCCGGGCGTAGACGGCGTATCCCACGCCGACGGCCCCGGTCAGCACGAGCCCGGGCTGCCGGGCGACGACGCCGACCCCGACGAGCGCGAGGGCGACCCCGGCGATCCCGTCCCACCGTCCGGTCTCGGACCGTCGGAGAGGCGTGCGCTCGGTCTGATCACCCCCGCGGTTCGCGGCGTCATCGTCGGGCGAGTCGCCGTCGGCGGTTCCGGCGCTCATCGCGCCGCCTCCGCCGGATTGTCATCGTCGAGCCGCCCGATCGCGTCGATCGCGGCGCGGAGCCCGTACCCGTACCGTGACCGTCCCCGAATCCCGGCCCGAAGTCGGACCCCGATCGGGTACGACGCGTCGCTCGCGAGGAACGCGGCCGCGGTCGGGTCGTCGGTCCACGTCCCCACCTCGACGGCTCGCTCGGCCGCCGCGGTCGAGCAGTTCCGGTCCCGGGCGACCGCCGCGACCGCGACGGTGCGGACTCGCTCGCGGAGCTCGCGGCGGGAGGCGTACCCTCCGTGGGACGCGGCGGTCATTCGGCCGATCCGCTCGTCGAGGTCGGCCCCGGGCACGGTCGCGGGCGCCCGGCGCTCCGGCTCGCCGGGGTCGGCGGCCCGCCGGTCGCGGCCGCGGCGCTCGTTCGCGTATCGAACCCCCTGCACGACGGCGAGCGCGCCGATGAGGGTGACGACGACGGTGGAGGGGTCGATCGCGGCCGCGATCGAGCGGTTCACGACCGCGACGAACCCGACCGCGACCGCGGCGACGCCGACGAGCGCGAGGGGGCGCATTACGGCTTCCCTCCGGAGTGTGTCGAGTCGCCGTGGCTCTCACTATCTCCGGCCCCATGCCGCTCCTCAATCTGACGCAGCGCTGCAATCGCCCGCTGCTCACGATCGTCCGTCGCGTCCGCGCCGCCGTACCGAACTCGCTCGAACACCTCGGTGAGCGTCTCGACGGGCTCCTCGTCGACGCCGGCGTCGACCGCCGCGGCCGCGAACTCGGCGGGCGTCGAGGACGCGGGCCGGTCCACGTCGAGGACCGCCGTCATGTCGCGCCACGCCCGGTACACCTCGTTGTCGGCGTCCGACGACTCGATCCGATCGGCCGCTTGCCCGGCGGTACGCCCGACGGTGGCGAGGTCGGGCTCCGGCTCGTCGGGGTCGTTCTCGGCGGCGGCTCCGGAGCCCGGCGTCGCCTCGTCGTCGCCGCCAGCGAGGAGGAGGACTCCGACGCTCGCGACGAGGGCGGCGATCACGACGAGCGCGAACAGGAGCTCCGGCGCCGAGGCCGCCCCCTCGCCCCCGCCGGCCCCCGTACCGCCGGCGGCGCCCTCGGGAATGAGCCCCTCGTCGGAGCCGGCGATACCCAACTCGAACTCGCTTTCGTCCGACACCGACCCGCAGGTGGCCAATCCCCACCAGATCAGTCCGATCGGGAAGCCGACCGCGCCGGCGGCCGCGAGGGCGGGGAGCGCCGAGCGCGTGTCACGGTAGACGATCGCCGCGATCCCGACGAGGGACCCGAAGAGCACTAACAGCGCCGGCGGCTCGCGGAGGAACTCGTAGCACAGCGGCTGCGTCGCGAGGGCAAAATCGCCGCCGGGCGACGGGGAGAAACCGGGATCGCCCGGACCATCGCCGGCGCTCGGCGTGTCGCCCTCGACGCCGCCGAACCCGCCGCCGCCGAGACTGACGGCCGAGTCGAGCGTCGCGGCGGCGACGCCGAGCGCGACGACCGCGAGGAGGGCGAGGGCGACCGCCAGCAGGGTATCCCGCTTCACGTCCGTGGATACGCCGTCCCGGAGGAATAGCTTTCGGCGGGGGAGGGCGGTGGGGAGGAGGAGACCGAACGCTCGCTTCCCGAATTTCCCGGACTACGCCTCCGAGCCGTCGACCGCGTCGTCGAGGGGAGTAGTCGGAAACAGCGCGTCGACATCCGGCTCCGGATCGATCAGTCGATAGGCGGTCCCGTCGGGTTCGATGATACCAGCGTCGGCGAGATGATCGAGGTGTGCGAACGCCTCTCCGGGGCCGTGGAGGACGTGGATCTCCGAGAGGTCGCCGAACAGCGCGGCAGAGACCTCCCACGCGGTTGCGGGCCCCTCGTCAGCGAGCACGTCGAGCACCCGCCGAGTCCGGTGCCGGTGGTGGTCGAGGATGGTCGCGGCCCGTCGGCTCGGGTCGTCGATCCGGTCGCGGTGGCCGGGGTGGGCCGCGTCGAAGTCGCGCTCGATGATCCGCACGAGGCTCTCGGCGTATGCCGCTAACGGCCCGTCAACGCGCACGTCCGCGCCGCCGACGTTCGGGGTATACTTCGGGAGGAGTGCGTCGCCCGCGAACAGCTCTGCTGTTGCGTCTGCGCCGCCGACCGACTCGTGGTCGGGGACCTCGCGCGGGTCGAAGGCGAACCCCGTGAGCCCGGCGGTGTGGCCCGGCAGGTGCATCGCTTCGAGGGCGACGCCGCCGGCGTCGATCACGTCGCCGTCGCCGAACGTCGTCACGTCGGCGGGCCGACCGCTGAGGTCGGCACTCACCGCGTCGAAGAAGGCGGTCAGCCGCTCTCGGTCGGGCTCCGGCATCCCCCACCGATCGAACGTCTCGCGCTGGAGGTCGCGATCGAGGAACAGCGGCGCCTCGCTGCCGTCGACGAGCGACGCGTCCGCCTCGTGGACGTACACGTCCGCGTCGCTTTCGGCCTGAATCTCGCCGGCCAGTCCCGCGTGGTCGGGGTGCCAGTGGGTGAGCGCGATTGCGTCCACGTCGGCGAACCCGAGCCCGTACTCGGCGAGACCGGCCTCTAACTCCCCGCGTACGTCCGGGAGCGCGACGCCGGTGTCGACGAGCGCGGTCGTCTCGCCGTCGAGCAGGTACACGTCGTTTTCGCCCTCGAAGACGGTGTTGCCGAGTTGGATCCGTTTCACACGGAAACGTCGTCGGGAGCCCTTTTGAGGGTTGCCACCGCGGAAAGCAGGGACGCGTGACGGGTCGGGTGACGGCGACTCGGTCGAGCGTGACTCAGTCGAGCACGTCGACCCCGGTGAACTCGAACCGGGCGCCGCCGCCCGCGGCGTCGGTGACGCGCACGTCCCAGCCGTGAGCCGTCGCGACGGCCTCGACGATTTCGAGGCCGAACCCGGTCCCGTCGTCGCTCGTGGTGTACCCCGTCTCGAACACCGTCTCGCGGTCGCTCTCGGGGATCCCCCGGCCGTCGTCGGCGACGTAGAAGCCCCCCTCGACGTCGCCGACCGTCACCGTGACGTCCTCGCCGGCGTGCACGACCGCGTCGCCGGGCTCTGCCCGGCTGCTCGTGGAATGGTTCGAAAACTCCGTCTCGGAGTTTTCGTCATCGCGAGAGACGGTATCGCCGTCTCTCGAACGACCGTGTTCCACGCTGTTCCGCATGAGGTTCTCGACGAGCTGTCTGAGTCGGCTCCGGTCCGCGCGGATCGCGCGGTCGGTCTCGATCCGGAGCGAGGCCGCTGCGGTCTCGACGCTCTCCCAGCACACCTCCGCGAGTTCGCGGAGGGGAACCCGCTCCGTCTCCTCGACGCCCTCGCCGTCACGGGCGAGCGTCAGGAGGTCGTCGATGAGCGCCGCCATTCGCTCGTGGGCGTTGGCGACGACCTCCAGGTGCTCGGAGTCGTACTCCTCGCGGGCGAGGTCCAGCCGCCCCTGCGCGACGTTGAGGGGGTTCCGGAGGTCGTGCGAGACGATGCTCGCGAACTCCTCGAGCCGTTCGTTCTTGCGGCGGAGCGCCTCCTCGCGCCGCTTCCGCTCGCGGACGTCTCGGATGACGCCGACGCGGTTCAGCTCCTCGCCTTCCTCGCCGGTCACCCTGTTGAAGCGCATCTCCGCTGGGAATCGCTCCCCGTCTGCCGTGAGGAACTCGTACTCGACCATGCCGACGTCGCGATCGCCCGCGGCCATCTCGTTGCGGACCTGTGTGGCCTTCTCCGCGGTTTCCTCCGTGACCCAGTCGTAGATATCCGTCCCCAGCAGCGCCTCGCGACTCACGCCCTTCATCTCGGCATACCGATCGTTGACGTACGCGATGGTTCCGTCGGGACGGACGGCGTAGACGGCGTCATCGAGCGAATCGAGAATCGTCTCGTACCGTCGTAACTCCCTGTCCCGAGGTGACCCTTCCGTCATAGCGTCTCTTGGACGCTCGTTTCAGCCGTTCAGTAATAAATGGGCCGTCGTGGTCGTCGATCGAGTGGCCGTCTCTCGGTCGCCCGCGACTCGCCCGCTCATCTCGCCGGGAAGAGCCTGATTCCCGCGCGAATTCGGTGTGTTTTCGTCGGCCCGCACCGACGATATCGTATGGAGTACCAACCGGGCGTGTGCAACATCGGACCGGCCCAACAGCGACGGCGGCTCCTCCTCGGCGTCGGGTCGCTGCTGCTCGCGGTCGTCACCGTCGCCGTGATCCTCGCGATGGGGTGGCCGCGCTGGACGCTAATCGCCTCGCTGTTCCCGCTGTACGGCGCCGCGATGGGCTACTTCCAGTACCGCGAGCGGTTCTGCGTCGGCTTCGCGGGGATCGGCGTCTTCGACGTCGGTGACGGGACCAACCGGGTGCAAGATGAGGCGGCGCTCGAAGCGGACCGCCGACGCGCGGTGCGGCTGAACACGAAATCGCTGGCCGTCGGGGCGGTCGGATCGTTGGTGATCTACGGCGTGTCACTTGTGGTTTTATAAGTTGTTAGCGGGCGTGTCGTGAGTTCCGCTACGTACTCGATCGATCGTTTATACGTGGTTGCTGGCAGATCGACGGTGACCACCTCCAAAGCCCCAGTCGCCGAGGACGGCGCACGCTCGCTGTGCTCCTCACTCGGTCGCTACCGCTCCCTCGTTGCGGTGTCGCCGGCGGCAAAGCCGCCGGCTGCCCGTGGCGCGTAGCGCCACGCTGCTTACGTCACCTGCGCCGTCCTCGGCGACTGCCCCTTTGAGTCCCACCCGCCCGCCAACCGCACAGCACCTCACTCCTCCCCAGCCTCGCCGCTCGCGCCCGAGGGGCGCTCGCGGCGTCCCTCGCACGCGCTCCTCGCGACCTGTCGGCCGCTCGGAGGCGCGCGCCACCGCACAGCACCGCAAGGCGTGTCGCCGTCGATGTCGTGTCGAACCACACGAACGTGCACATAGAAAAGCATTAGAACCGGCTCGATAACCACGTAAGTGAATGAGTCTGTCCGAGCCGGACCACGAGCTCGTCGTCGCGGAGCTCGGCCGGGAACCGACGGCGGCCGAGGTCGCGCTGTTCGAGAACCTCTGGAGCGAGCACTGCGCGTACCGCTCCTCGCGGCCTCTGCTGTCGGCGTTCGAGAGCGAGGGCGACCAAGTCGTCGTCGGCCCCGGCGACGACGCGGCGGTCCTCGCGCTGCCCGAGCCGGACGCCGCGGACACGCCCGCGGCGGAGCGCGACGCCGACGATTACGGCGATCAGTACGTCACCTTCGGCGTCGAGAGCCACAACCACCCCTCCTTCGTCGACCCGGTCGACGGCGCGGCCACCGGGGTCGGCGGCATCGTCCGCGACACGATGTCGATGGGCGCGTACCCGATCGCCCTACTCGACTCGCTGTACTTCGGCGGCTTCGACCGCGAGCGCTCGCGGTACCTCTTCGAGGGCGTCGTGGAGGGCATCTCCCACTACGGCAACTGCATCGGGGTGCCCACCGTCGGCGGCAGCGTCGCCTTCCACGACGGGTACGAGGGGAACCCCCTCGTCAACGTCGCCTGCGTCGGTCTCACGAACGAAGACCGGCTCGTGACCGCGACCGCACAGGAGCCCGGCAACACCCTGATGCTCGTCGGCAACGGCACCGGTCGCGACGGGCTCGGCGGCGCCTCCTTCGCCTCTGAGGACCTCGCCGAGGACGCCGAGACCGAGGACCGCCCCGCGGTGCAGGTGGGCGACCCCTACGCCGAAAAGCGGCTGATCGAGTGCAACGAGGCGCTGGTCGACGAGGACCTGGTCCTGTCGGCCCGCGACCTCGGCGCGGCGGGCCTCGGCGGCGCCTCCTCCGAACTCGTCGCGAAGGGCGGGCTCGGCGCCCGACTCGACCTCGACAGCGTCCACCAGCGCGAGCCGAACATGAACGCGATGGAGATCCTGCTCGCCGAGAGCCAAGAGCGGATGTGCTACGAGGTCGCGCCGGAGGACGTGGCGCGCGTCGAGGCGCTCGCCGAGCGGTTCGACCTCGGCTGCTCCGTCATCGGCGAGGTGACCGACGGGAACTACGTCTGCGAGTTCGCGGGCGCCGGGAAGGGCGAGGACGATGCGGACGACTCCGACGCGGAGTCCGAGGTCGTCGTCGACGTGGACGCCGAGTACCTCGCCGACGGCGCCCCGATGAACGACCTCGCGAGCGAGTCCCCGACCCAGCCTGACCGAGACCTCCCGGACCCCGAACCGTCCCTCGACGAGGCGGTCGAATCGGTCGTCTCGGCCCCCTCGACCGCGAGCAAGCGCTGGGTGTACCGCCAGTACGACCACGAGGTCGGTGTTCGAACCGCGATGAAACCCGGCGACGACGCCGCAATCATGGCGATCCGAGAAACAGCGTCGACCGACGCGGCCGACCTCGCCCCGGCCGATCAGGGCGTCGGTCTCGCGCTCTCGTCGGGCGCGAACCCGAACTGGACTGAGACCGACCCCTACGAGGGCGCCCGCGCCGTCGCCCTCGAAAACGCGACCAACCTCGCCGCAAAGGGCGCGGTCCCGCTGGCCGCAGTCGACTGCCTCAACGGCGGCAACCCGGAGAAGCCCGAGGTGTACGGCGGCTTCAAAGGGATCGTCGACGGGCTCGCCGACGCCTGCGCCGACCTCGACGCCCCGGTGGTCGGGGGCAACGTCTCGCTGTACAACGACAGCGTCGAGGGGCCGATCCCGCCGACGCCGACCCTCGCGCTGATCGGCACCAGAAAGGGGTACAACGCGCCGCCTGCCGCCCTCGACGCCGACAGCGCGGGCGACTCAGAACTCCTACTGATCGGCGCCGGCGGCGCCGACGGCGGCGCGCTCGGCGGCTCCGAGTACCTCGCGCAGGCCGGGGGAACAGACCGGTTCCCGACGCTGCCGGACACGGAGACCAAGAGTCTTGCCGACCGCGTCGCGTCGCTCGCAGCGGTCGCCCGCCACGAATCGACGTTCGCGACCCACGACGTGAGCGACGGCGGGCTCGCCGTCGCGCTCGCGGAACTCGTGACTGACGCGGCGGGCGCCGACGTGACCCTCCCCGACCGCGTGGCCGTCTTCGAGGAGACGCCCGGCCGCCTCGTCGTCCAGACGACTGACCCCGAGGCAGTCGCCGAACTCGCCGGCGAGCTACCCGTTCTCCGGCTCGGTGAGGTGACGACCGACGGGGCGCTCTCGCTCTCAGTCGGCGACGACGAGACCGCGTTCGACGCCGACACGATCCGGGAGCTCCGGGGCGTCATCGACCGCGAACTCGCCTGAATCGGTTTCGTCGACCAACAACCAGCCGAGCCGCTCATCGCTCCTCACGTTATCGCCGAGGGGGAGCGAGCGATACGCTTTTAGGTTTTCCTAAAATACATAGTCTCAGTTACGGGACGCCGGCCGGTCCGGCGCTCGACACATCGATGGCTCACACGCAATCAGTCAAACCGACACAGTCGGCTGGGGACGCAAGCGAGTCGCCCGCAGAAGCGAACGAATCGCACGCCGGCGCGACCGAGTCGGCCACCGACGCGTCGCCGGATCCGGTGTTGTCGCTGTCGGGGGTGACGAAGGAATTCGGCCCGGAGACCGCCGTCGACGGCGTGTCACTCGACGTCAATCCGGGAGAGTTGCTCACCTTCCTCGGGCCGTCCGGCTGCGGGAAGACGACGACGCTCCGGACCATTGCCGGGTTAGAGGAACCGACCGAGGGACAGATTACGCTCGGCGACGAGACCGTCTCCGGCGACGGTGCGTTCGTCCCCCCCGAACAGCGCGATGTCGGGATCGTCTTCCAGAACTTCGCGCTGTTTCCCCACCTCACCGTCCGGGAGAACATCGCGTTCGGGCTCGGCGACGGCGCGGACGCGACCGCAGACCGCGTCGACGAGATGCTCGACCTCGTCGATCTGCCCGAACACGGCGAGAAGACGCCGGACCAGCTCTCCGGTGGGCAGAAACAACGCGTCGCACTCGCGCGGTCGCTCGCGCCGGAGCCCGACGTGCTCCTCCTCGACGAGCCGTTCTCGAACCTCGACGTGCGGCTCCGCGTCGAGATGCGCGAGGAAGTCCGCCAGATCCTGAAAGCGGCCGGCGTCACCGCGGTTTCCGTCACCCACGACCAGGAGGAGGCGCTCTCCATCTCTGACCGCGTCGCCGTGATGAACGAGGGACAGATCGAGCAGGTCGGCCGCCCCGAATCGGTGTTCGAGCGCCCCGAGTCGAAGTTCGTCGCCTCCTTCCTCGGGCGGGCGTCGTTCCTCGAAGGGCACCTCCGCGACGGGAAAGTCGAGACCGGAATCGGCCGGTTCGACGCCGTCACGCTGGAGGGCTACGACACCGTCTACGACGGGACGCCAGTCGACGTGCTCGTGCGCCCCGACGACCTACGGGCGAGCCCCGCGAGCGCCGAGCTGGCCGACGGGACCATCGTCTCCCGGCAGTACGTCGGTCCCTCGTTCATCTACCGGGTCGAACTCGAGTCCGGGGACGTCGTCCACTGCCTCCACAACCACGTCGAGGAGTTCGACCTCGACGAATCGGTGGGCTTGGAGCTCACCGCCGATCACCCGCTGGCCTGGTACCCGCGGTAGGCGAGTCGCTGTCGGCTGTTCTCGATGACTATTAAACCGCGAGCGACGCCGTCGCTCAGAACGTGAACAGGAACGGAATGACGTACGCGACGAGCAGACCGACGAGGAGCACGGCCGCGCCGATGCCGACCTCGCGGCTGCCGAACCTTTGCATGGGAGAGGTCACGCGTTTGTCCGGATCGGGCTCGTGGGAGTGGTCGTCCATGTGTGGGGATCGGTACGGGAGACACATAAGGGCATCTGAACGGCTCGAGGACGACTTGACGCGATCGGGACCAGAGTAAAATCTCAGGATAAACGAGACCGACGTAGCTGGATCTTAGTCGTCCTCACTGGCCCCATCGCCATCGGCGTCACCGTTGTCCTCCCGAGTATATACGACCCCGCCGATCGTCAGCCGGGTAATTCCGCCACCGGCCCTGCCCGGTTGGAGAACGTCCGATCCATCGGTGGAAGTGATGGAGATACTTTCTGTGTTACCGTTGAGGTACACCGGAAGGTCACTAAACTCCCCGTAGATGTGAACTGCTCCGCCTCCGCTGTCGTTGCTTTCGCTCCCCACTCCGTTGTTCTCTTTAAAATCGACACGTATCGGTGAGACCGTAAACCTCCGAGTCTGTTCCACCGTCGTCCCGCCTGCGTTACCGTAAAAGCCGAGTGTGATCGTAGCGGTGCCAGTATTATTCTTATCGAGATCGATATCACCGAAATCAACGCCGATCGACGCCGAGTGGCCGGGATCCAACCCGCCGTCTCCGTCCGGGATCTCGTCGCGCAGGTCTTCTCCCTTCTCGATCGGGTCTTCGACATCGATCTCGATCCCTTCGAAATCACCCTCCGCTCCATTGAGGGTCACGCCGAGTGCGAGTGGTGCGGTGAACTGGTTCGTCACCGTGAGAAAGCCGTTTCGGCCGTTTCCTTCTTCACCTGGACTAGCGTCCTTGTCGACCGGGACTACAGTTCTGTTCTGCTGTAACCCCAGATACGCGTTCTCGTCCTCGACGACGTTCACCGCCACGCCGCGCTTCGCCTCGACGCTACTGAACGCGCCGGTGCCGATGCTCATCGCACCGGAGCTCGCCCCGCCGAGCAACAGGATGAGGTGTCGTCGTTTCATTTGCGATGGCGTCTCACAGTTCGTTCACCCTCCACAACGCGCTCTGACCCTATGGTTATACGGCGCCGGAACTCCCGTATGCGCCGCCTGAAACCCCGCTCCCTACGTCAGTTCCGGCGGTTCATCGGGTTCGCCGACCTTCATCTCCGCGGTGTAGTACTTGTGCGTGATCGCGGAGAACGCGAACGCGACGACGATCGCGACCGTCCACGCGAACTCGGGCAACAGGACGAACGGCCACGCGCCGAGCCACACCGCGCCGACGAGCGCGACGGCGACGCCCGAGAGGCCGAGGTAGTAGTCGCTCCACGGGATCTCCTTCCCCTCGACCACGTCCATGTACACGTCCACGTCGGTCATCGCGGGCATGGGCTCGACGATACCGCGGTTCTTGTTGAAGTCGACGACGCCCGCCTTGTCCATCTTCGGCAGGTGCGACTGCTGGAGCGCGGTGTACACGCGCTTGCGCTCGGTGCCGGTGATCTCCGCCGTCTCGATCCCGTTTTCCCAGGCGGCGATCTGCTCGGCCATGTCGCCGATCGCGATCGAGTCGTCCGCCTCGCGCTTCAACAGATGGACCGCGAACCGCCGGCGCTGATTGGACAACACGTCGAACAGCTCGTCCTCGGACACCTCCGTCGTCGGTTCGGTACCCCCCTCCACAATCTGCTGTACCGACGCCATTTCTGTCAGACACATATGAACACGCCAACATAAATCCCGCGGTTATGATAATCTGCTAAACTGTCTCGCCGTTCAAACAACGGCTTGCACAAGAGCGCTATTCTCCCTCAAAAACCGCCCTAAAACCGCAGAAACACGCGTTTGGGTGGGTCGGAGACGCCGAGATACGAATCGGCGTCTGTCAGATCTATCAGATCGAACAACATTGAGATCGCAACGATTGCCGGTTCAGGACGGGCCTGAACACGTTTCGAGCGGATTGCAGGTCGAGCCTGAAGCGATCGGATCGGGGTTCAGGGTCGGGCGGAACCCTCCGACCGGATCTTCAGTCCCGCCCGGAAGTGTTTCTGCAAATTCATAACGATATGGGATAGGCCCCATGGGTGAAGTAGAGCGACCCCGGGTGACGCGGGATGTCGCGTCGTCGACGGCCCGCGGGTCGTGTGCGGACAACGAGGTTACACAACTATGGCAAACCGACGCAAGTTCATCGCCGGACTGGGCGCATTGGCTACGGGTAGTGCGGCTGCAGTGGGTACGGGCGCGTTCACGAGTGTGAGCGCGGATCGTACTCTAAGTATCGACACGGCGGGTGACGCTGACGCCTTCCTCAGTATCACGAAGGCGGAAGACGATAACGACGATGTCTACGCGAACGCCGCCGAGTACGTCGAAATCAATAACGGGCAGGTCAGCCTTGATTTCACCCAAGCGGACGATACCACAGGTTCGTCGGCGTCAGGGATCAACGAGAATGCCGAGACTATCTTCGATCGCCTGCTGGACGTAACGAACAACGGCACTCAAGACGTTGAATTTTGGATCGAATCTGACCTGGTCGCATCCAATGGAGGATACCTGGGGATTTACTCCGAAGACGACGACAAGGGTATCGGATTCTATGTCGACGGTAACGGCGACTGGGGGAAGGTTACTCTGAGCCCCGGCGAAACGCTCGAAGACATCGGCGTCTACATCCCCGCAGGAGTCTCTCCGTCTGACGTTCAGGGAGGGACTATCACCTTCATCGCCGACAGCGGGAACTAGGACTAACTCCCCTTCCACTTCCTAATTATGAGACGGCGTAGACTACTAACTGGCCTCGGAACGCTCGTTAGCGGGATGAGCCTCGCGCTCGGTACTGGGGCGTTCACTAGTGTGAGCGCTGAGCGTTCAGTCACCATCGACACTGCGGACGACGCCTACGCGTTCCTCAGGCTGAACGAGCGCGGCGGCGGTGAACGCTCCGAGATTGACGGCGGCACTTTGGTGTTCAATATTCCCGGTGACGATGAGTCCGGGTATCCGAGTGAAAATCCGACGGACCCAGAAGGCCTCGGGACGGACTCAGTCTACCGCTTCGGTGAGGATGCTGCCCACGACGAAGCTGGCTTGTTCGCCATCCGGAACCAAGGCACCCAACCAGTAAATGTGTACAGTACCCAAGAGACGACCGAAGGTGTGCCGTCGGTCACAATGTACAACGTCGATACCGGAAATCTGCTCACCGAGAGCAGTCCGTCGTCACAACTCGGTGTCGGATCTGCTCCACTCGTCTGCGGTCTAGAAATCGACACGCACGGTGTCCCCATTCGAGACGAAGAGTACGATGTCGATCTCACCATCAACGCAGTTGCTACCGGAGACGACTGACGGGCTAGGTTAGCGCGCGGTGTCGTCGATTATGTCGGCGGCCCGCGTTGCTCACTCGGCGGTCAGTTCCGAGTAATTACTACTGCACCAGATACGCCAGTACCTCCCGCGTGTTCAGCCGCGCTTCCGCCTCGGTCTTTTCCTCTCTCCACACCTCCGCACCAGCCATCTCGGCGGCGTGCAAAGCGAAGTGCTCGATCACCGCTTCACCGCCCTCCAACACCGCCTGCTTCCGCCGCACTGCTCCGACCCACTCCATCAGCGTGCGCTTGTACCCCTGCAATATCTCGGCGTCGTACTCCCCCAGCCCGAAGTGCGCGAACTCCAGGATCTCCGGCTCCGGATTGGCGATCGTCGACGCGTCCCGCCGGACCTGATCAAGCTCGGACTGCGGCAGCGGGCTGGTCTCACTACTGTCACTGCTCGCCGACGGCGTCCTTGATACCGGCGATGAGTCGATCGGCCATTTTTCATTTTGGTTCGTTTACGGAGAATCAAGGAGAAAGCCTCGCGCTTCAGCGCGGGGATGAATCCGACATTGCAAGGATTTAATTAGCCGCTTGTTGTCTTAACGATAAACCGAGGCGGCCTGCCCGCCCAATCAATCGGACAATATCGGGATTCGACGGTTCCAAGCAGAAGGCACCCCTTCTGTGTCGGAATCGGGTGCAGTCAACAAAAGTATCTCCGAATCCCATGCCGGGATAGGAGTAACGGCTGATTGGCACAGCCAGTAGCCGCCCAATGTGGTCGCTACAAACCGTAACCATCCCAACCCAGCGGTGCGGTGCCGTGGGAATCCTCGCGCTTCAGCGCGGGGAGGATGTCAACCGACGACGATCTCGACGTTTGTCTGGCTGATATCCCGTTACAGGCAACCCCTTCAGTCGTTTCAGGCACCACGTAATCATGGCCTTTGAGCTATAACAGTCTGTAGACACAGACCCATGCCCACCGCCCGTCGCACCCTGATCTTCGCCCTGCTGCTCGTAGCCGCGGGCTCACTCATCTTCACCACAGGCGCGGCGGTGGTCGACGGCCCGGCCGACACCTTCGCGGACGACGACCTCGCGGTCCAGCCGGCCGACGGTCCGAACGGGAACTACGCCTATTTAAATGACGACGACGAGATCGTGGTCGACATCTCCGCGTCGAACCCGAACCTCGGGCCCGACTTCGAGGGCGTCAACCCCGACGCGCTCGCGGCGGCGGACGGCGTCTTCGAGATCACCTACACCGCCGACGAGTATGCGCGCGTCTGGATCGACCACCCCGGCGAGAACGTCACGTTCACCGCCGACGGCAAGTCGTTCGAGGGGCGGGACAACAACGTCACGCTCGCGCCGAACGAGTCGGTCGCGGTCGGGCTCTCGCTCGACGCGCGCGGCGAAGTCGCCGGGACACAGTTGGGCGCCGACGAGTTCTCGATCCGCGGGGAGGTCGCGGAGCCCGAGTCGGTTCCATCTTCATCGGATTTCTCGACCGGAGACGGCGGTCCGACAATAACGGTCACGTCCCCGAGCGACGACCGCCGCGAGTTCGTCGCGAGCGACATCGACCACGACGACACGGTCCGGTTCGAGGCCGACGGCATGCACCTCGACGGCGAGAACGTCACCCTCGACCGGCTCGACTTAGCGGGCGTCCGAAACGAGCACATCGAGGTGAACGCGGCCGGGAGTCCGGAGCCCTTCGCGAACGGAAGCGCGCTGGACGCACCGACGACCCCGCGGCCGATCGCGTACCTCGGCGTCGAGCACGACTTCGACCCCGACGAGGTCGACGCGATGACGATCCGGTTCAGCGCCTCACGGGAGACGCTCGACGACGCCGGGATCGACCCGAAGAACGTGACGCTCTACCGGCAGACCGACGCCGGCAACTGGGCCGAAAAGGGTGCCAGCGTCGCCGACGAGGACGTGGTCCGTATTCGGGGGCTCTCCGAGGACCGCGTGCACTTCCGCGCGACGACCGACGGGTTCTCGACGTTCGCGGTCGCGGAGCGCGTCCCCCGCTTCGACGTGACCGAGACGGCTCTCGACACCCCGGCAATCGAGCCGGGAGAGGAGGCGACCGTCCGGGCGACCGTGGAGAACGGCGGGGGCGCGGCGGGCGAGCGAACGGTGACGCTGACGGCCGACGGCGACCCGGTCGCGAACGAGACGGTCTCGCTGGCGCCGAACGAGACGGCGACCGTCGCGCTCTCGGGCGTGTTCGAGACCGCTGGCGAGTACGATCTCGCGGTTGCCGGGACGGACGCCGGAACCCTGCTCGTTGGTGACCCGGCGGGCGACGACGGGTCGGCGGACAACGCGGGCACGAGGGCCGGAACGGGATCGGGAACCGACGAAGGTGCGCAAACCGGTGACGGAGCGGCAGAGGGGCCCGTCGGTGGACCGACCGAGGAGCCGGGCGCCATCGACCTCGTCGAGCTGGGAGGGCTGCTCGCTTTCGTCGTTCTCGTCGTCGCCGGAATCGCGCTCGTTCGCCGGATGCCTCGATCGTGACGGCGACCGCGCCGACAGCTCTTAACCGCTGGTCCGAGACGGTCGGGGCGTGACGGCCTCTCCGAACGCACGGAGCGACGGGACCACGGCGAAACGGGACGCCGACGGCTCCGGCTTTCGCCGCGAGTTGGTCGCGGGGGTCCGACTCGTCGACCTGCTCGCGCTCGCGGCGGTGCCCGTGGTTCTCGGCGCCGTTTTCGCGCTGCCAGAATCAACCCGGCGGTCGCTCGCGTTCGCGTACACCGATCCGACGGTGCGGACCGCCTTCACCGCCCACTACGTCCACCTCGATGTCGATCACCTCGCCGGCAACGTAGCGGGGTACGTCGTCCTCGCCGGTGTCGGGTACGCGCTCGCGGTGTTGGCGGGGTGTCGGCGGTTCTTCATGGTCGCGCTCGCGACGTTCCTCGCCGCCTTTCCCGTCGTGTTGTCGGCACTGAACCTCGCCGTCCCGCGGAACGCGATCAGCTTTGGATTCTCCGGGATCAACATGGCGTTCGCCGGCCTGCTCCCGCTTCTACTGGGAGTCTACGCCCGCGAACGGTTCTTTCCGGAGGCGTCGATACGCGCGCTCCCCGCGGTCTTCTTCCCGCTCGTCGGCTGGATGGCGTTTCTGGCGCTGCCGGTCTCGCCCGGGAGTCTCGACGAACCCGGACTCGCTGGACTCGCGACCGCGGTTGCGGGGATCCTGCTCGGTCTGCTGTACGCGTCGAGCACCGGGGTCCGGATCCGACGGGCGCTCCGAGACGGGGTTCGGGCGGCGATCTCGAACCCCGGCTACGGCGACCTGTTCGCCATCGGCGTCGCTCTGGTCGTCGGCTACCCGGTTGTCGGGTTCCCCGGCGATCCGACGGGACCCGACAGCGTAGTAAATCTGTACGTTCACCTGCTTGGGTTCTGTCTCGCGTTCATCGGGCCCTTCATCCTGCTCGCGGCCGGGACGTTCGAGGAGTGAACTGCCCTTCGGTGCCCCTCGCCGCACCCCGCCCTACGGCATCCCATCGTAGCCCACCGCGCTGCCCCGAACCACGAGTTTATAACGCATCGATGACATTCTCGGATTGACGACTGATCGACGACCGACGATAACCGAGCGACGACCGACTGCGCCGTCCGACCATTGAGACACAACTCATGTCCTTCAAACGCACCCTCTCGATAACGCTGCAGGTCGCGGCCGTGCTCGTCGTCGCCTCGTTGATCGTCGGACAGTACCTCGGACAACCGGTGCTTCTGAGCTACGTCGAGACCGGAAGCATGCAGCCCGTGCTCAGTCCGGGCGACGGGTTCATCGCGATCCCCGCCCCGATCGCGGGCGGAATCGGGGTCGGCGACGTCGTGACTTTCGACGCCCAAGAGATCGAGGGCGGCGGGCTGACGACTCACCGCGTCGTCGAGGAGACGGAACGCGGGTACGTCACGCGCGGCGACAACAACCCGTTCACCGATCAAGACGGCGGCGAGCCCGTCGTGCAGGAGGCCGACATCGTTGCGAAGGCGCTCACGGTCGGCGGGGGCGTGGTCGTCATCCCGCACCTCGGGACCGTCGCGATGGGGTTTCAGTCGGCGCTCGACTCCGTCCAGACGTGGCTGGCGGTCACGTTCGGCGTCCGGTCGCTACAGGGCACGCAGGGGCTCGCGTACATCTTCTTCGGGCTCTCGGCGGTCGCCTACGCGGTCGACTGGTACCTCGACAGGGGGAGCCGCGAAACGCGGGAGCGCGACCGCTCCCGCGACGACGGCACCTCGGTGTTCGCGATCGTCGGCGTGCTCGCGTTAGTGTTGATGGCGACGGCGACCGCGGCGATGGTCGTTCCGGGCGGGAGCCAGGAGTACGGCGTCGTGAGCGCCGAGTTCGAGTCCGAGAACCCGACCGTCATCGAGCGCGGGACGAGCCAACAGCTGGAGTACGTCGTCCCCAACGCCGGGCTGGTCCCGGTGTACGCGTACGTCACCCCGCAGAGCCCGGGCGTCGATGTCGACCCCCAGCGCGTCGCCGTCGGCAGTCGGGGCGAGGCGTCGACGACGGTGACGCTCACCGCACCTGACGAGACGGGGTACTACCGGCTGTTCGTCGTCGAGCACCGGTATCTCGCCGTGTTGCCGTCCGGCGTGATCGACGAGCTGTACGAAGTCCACCCGTGGGCCCCGCTGGTCGCGATCAACGGGCTGCTCGGGGGCGGCATCGTCGGGATCGGACTGCTGTTGCTCCGAGGCGAGCCCGCGCGAATACGCTCCCGGGAATCGCGCGCCAAACCGCCGCTGTACCGCCGCGTCCTCCGCGAGATCTACAGGTGACCGAATGAGCCAGACTCCCCCTAGCGAAACCCGACTCCGCCTCCGAGCGGTACTGAACGCACAGTTCACCGTGATCCTCGCAGTCTGCCTCGTCGCCGCCGCGGTCGGGGGCGGGCTCGCCTACACGACCCACGTCGATCCGGGGACCGAGACCGAATTGCGGACTGTCTCGTCGCTGACCGTCGAGTCGGAGTACGTTCACTCCGCTGAGGTGACGGAGCCGAACTCGGTGTTCGACACCGGAACGGTACTCGACGGCCGGAACACGTACTTCACGCGGGTCGCACCCGTGCTCGACGTCGACGTGGAGACGAGCTACGCGGCCGACGCCGCGAGCGACATCGATATCTCCTTCGAGTCGGTGCTCGTGACACAGAACGTCGGCAGCGACGACGGGACCGTCTACTGGGACGAGCGGGAGACGCTGACGACCGAGACGGTCTCGGGCGTCGAGCCGGGCGAGACGGCGACCGCGTCGTTCGCGCTCAACAGCTCCGAGGTCGACGCGACGGCGAGCGAGATAGAGTCGGATCTCGGCGCCTCGCCCGGCGAGACGGAGACGTTCGTCACGACGGCGGTGACCGTCGAGGGCACGATCAACGGCGAGTCGACCTCGTACGCGCGGACCATCGAGATGACGCTCGATCACGGCGGCGATACGTACACCGTCTCGGAGCCGGGACTCCAATCGGACACGACGGAACAGACCGAGCCGGTCACCGTCGAGCAGAGCTACGGACCTCTCCGTTCTACGGGCGGACCGGTGCTGTTCTTGGCGGGGCTTGCTGGGGCTAGCGGGCTGGCGTACGCCCGCCGCGAGGTCGATCTCGCGCTCACGCCGGCCGAGCGGGAGTACCTCTCGTACCGGGACGACCGCTCCGAGTTCGCGGAGTGGATCACCGCGATCCGACTCCCCGAGTCGGTCCACAACCGTCCCGAGGCCGAGGCGTCGAGTCTCCGAGATCTGGTCGACTTCGCGATCGACAACGACACCGGCGTCGTCGAGGACCCGGGGACCGGCGCGTACCACGCCGTGACCGACGAGTTCGTGTACACCTACG
>Ga0208138_100269_pt1 | contig 27791 bp, 23 predicted proteins | sample AntRauMetaRauer3_FD_184786 | JGI IMG/M metagenome (GOLD analysis project Ga0208138, IMG submission 184786) | Saline lake microbial communities from Rauer Lake, Antarctica, in enrichment culture - Antartic Rauer Lake 3 Metagenome Rauer3 (SPAdes)... ...
ACGGCGTCTTCGAGGGGCTCTGCCCCCGGAGTAGCGTCTCGCTGAGTGGAATCCATCTTCTCGGCTTACCCTACAGCGTCGCCCCTAGTAAATCTACTGTGTATTACCGGAGTAATGCACAGTGGCCCAAATTCAGTATTCTGGTTTTGTAGAGTTGGAGTAGAAGCGTTATAGCATGAGAATACGGCATTTGAGTGGTTCCAGTCGTGTGCTATAAATCGTATGCCGCTATATGGAATCTCCGAGTTCTGTCACCAGACCTTGGCAGTTTAGAATACTACAAACCACCAATCTAGTTACATAGACGATAAGCAGATGGTCAGATAATTGGTTAGGTAGCAAGTCACCTCACTACAATCATTATGTACAAAATAGACGTTGGGCAGGATACTGATAATATGCGATATAAAACTACAAAAAAACACTTATGTTTTCGGAATATAATAAAAATATGAACAGTTGCCGTCGAAATACCCTCTGCCTAATTGGCACTGGTCTGATGGGCGGGCTAGCAGGGTGTAGTTCGTTAACTTTCGGAGGTAAGCAAGAATATGCACCAGTCGTACTGAAGAATAATCACAATACACCGCATATGATGTCGGTTTCGGTTACTTCGATTCCTGACGAAGGACTAGGCTTTACAGAATATTTTAGTGACACGTGGTTAGTGGACACTGGTGGGAAACATACTTTTGAGGAGGGGATAGCTTTCCCAGATTTTGGACCAAAACTAATGGCACTAGTGGTATTGGAAAACGAAACTGCAAAGAGAGCAGATTTTTCATTGAGTTCCGACCTCACTGAACTCCGAGTTCTCGTCACCGAAAACGGTGAAATCAAGGTAGACTCACAAAATAAGTAGTTTCTAAATCCATATATCTCATTTAATATATAAATCGTCTTGCATTTATTGCCGCATCCATTGTATCTTATATATTAACTATTCAGCCATAAAAAGTGGCGGATAAACTCTTTTCTTCTGTTAATAACTATTAGATAATTCATCATCTCTGCTTCCTACGATTGCACCGATGGCCGCGCCGAGAGTTCCACCAATAGCCGCGCCGATTACACCAAAAAGCAGAACACCGAGGAAAGTGAAAACTATCATCGGAAATAAGATGTCAAGTGGACTTGGCCCTGAATTTCCGCTTGGATTAGATGTGTTCATATGGATACACATGGAGAGATTTTTATTAATACTTTCCTCTGTATCGAGCGGCTGATGCAGGCGATTTCCTACGAAAAAGTCATAATCTCAGCACCATTATAGAACAGAGTGGTATGTGCGCCTGCGATTGTGGCCTTCAGCACGAACAAGGTTGTAGCGTTCCATCTTCTTGAGGTAGTTGCGAACCGTTCGGTCAGTCTTCGGGTCGTCGGCACGCTTTCGATACTCGGTGTACAGGTTTGTTTGACCCCGGGGGATGAGCGTGATGCTAGTGTTCTGAGTCAGCGGTTTACGCCGAGCGACAGCAGTATTCTTTTGAGCGTATTATCGGCATCTTGCGGCAGTTTCTAACCAGTGAATGAGTATCTGGCGTAGGTTGAGAGTCGGGCACGATAGATAGGCGTGTATCACGACAAGAGCAGGCCGAAAATCCCGTGTTCGTTTGTAGAATGGACCAAACAGTCAGCCTCAGTGTCACGGCCTAGCGACGTGGTCGACGGGCGTTCACTTCAGGATCGAGATACCAAAGTGCGCCCATACCGAGGAGTATCGGGGCTGCGGCCCACGCTGGAATCATTCCAACCACCGCCCACGGCGAGAACCCCTGCATACCTCCGAGTCCGCTCAACTCAATCATTAGCACTGCGCCGATCACGATCACTGCCACTACTGCCATGTTTGTTCTGGATTGACCCATGCCGACATGTATTCGTGATTGAATATAAAGAAACGGTCGTGTAGGTACAAATGTAGGTACAAATGTGTCCACATCTGTGGCCACATGGGTAGTGACTCGACTGAGAGAGTACGTTTCGTGTGTTCTGGCCTCCCGGTCGACACCCCGTGTTCAAAGTGTGGATCACTGAAAAACAGCCGCCAGAGTGCTTGTATCGGACACACCACACAGCAGTTTTCACGAGTAATCTGCGGTCGACCGACACCCCAGATTGTAAGTGTTCTCGCTGATCTCAGAAATCAGCCGACTCCCCCCACGTTGTAAGTGTAAACCCGCGTTAGAAACTTAGATCCCGCTGAATTGACGAGGTTTCTTCGGATTGCAGTTTACCTAATAGCATATCAGTTCGTGCAGGGAATGCTGGTTCCCACCGATCTATCTCTCGCAGTGTTTCAACGACGATTTGGATTTCGTCGACCAGCTCGTAGATGTAGGCCCGCCCACCGCTCCGACCGAGATTCTGCTCGCTGGCTTCGATCAGCCCAAACATATCGAGTGTATCGAGATGGTCTCGAACGCGGCTCTCGGAGAGTACGTCAGCGTCGACGCGCTCGCAGACGCTCTTGTACATCGGATAGATTTGTTTGACCTTTGCTTCGGTCTCTGGGTCCAAGACCGTCAGTGTGAGCGCCACCAAGACAGCCTGCATTTGGACGGTGAGCCGATTGTTGATGATACGCTCGGTGTTGGCCCGGTCGACCTTCGTGCGGGCAAGCGTGACGTGTTCTTCGAGGACAGTCTCGGATTCCTCGTGGCGGGCGATATCGCCAGCCGTCTCTAGGAGATCCAAACCCATTCGGGCGTCCCCTGTATCTTGGGCCGTCAGTGCCGCACACAGCGGCACCACGTCGTTCGACAGCACCCCATCGTAGAACGTGAGGTCGGCATAGTAGTTGAGAATCGAACGCATTTGGTTGGCGTCGTAGGGTTTGAACTCGATTTCTTTCTCAGTGAGAGTGCTTTTGACACGCTGAGAGAGGCTTTCACGGAATTTAAAATTGTTCGAGATGCCAATGATACCGACCCGTGTTTCGTCGAGTTCGCCCATCGAGTTGGCCCGTGGGAACTCATACAGCAGTGATTCATCTTCGCCGAGTTTGTCGATCTCGTCGAGGACCACCAACACGTCGCCGCCGATCTCATCGAGATGGTCGTAGATCACCGACCACAACGTATCGGGGTGAGTGCCTTGCTTGAACTCGCGGTCGGGGTGGAGGTCGTTGGCGAGTTTCGAGATTACCTTGTATGTCGTATCTCGTTTGTTGCAGTTCAGCGTAAAGACGGTGAGATCAATGCCAGCGGCCTCACAGTCGGCAGTGAGCAATTCGAGAATCTTGTGTGTCGTCGCGGTTTTCCCAACGCCGGTTTGGCCGTAGACAAACACGTTCGGCGGGCCGAACCCATCGAGAATATCCTGTAGGGCGGCTCCATAGGCTTCGATTTCCTCGTTGCGTTCAAGGATCTCGTCTGGTCGGAAATCCTCGTCGAACGGGCGTTTAGTTTTGAAAATTGTGTTTGGGCCTTTGAACGGTGAATCCATGTCGACACCTCGTATACTGTGAGTATTCACACCCACCCTTGTAAGTGTTGTATGTGTTCTAAGTGTTCCCGCGGTCAATCACCCACCCCCCGGATTGTAAGTGTTCTCGGCCTCACAGCCGCGTGGGTCGACAGGTTCGATTCAGAATGTATTGCTTATAAAGACAGACGTGGAAACACATTCCCACCCCCCCCAGATTGTAAGTGTTTATCTCGCCGTAGGCGTCTTGGTTGTAGCCTATTCTGCGTTTTGGTATATTTGCCGTCATACAAACCTATATGTAACACGTTTCAGGATTGGCGTGGGAATACACGGTCTGGCTCGTTATCCGCACAATCTGCCGTTTCAACACGTCTCTGAAACAGACACGCCCTCGGAGGCGTTTACACTTACAATCCGGGGTGGGGGGGGGTGGTACTAGATACTAGTACTAGACTAGAACAACAACACAACAACACAACAACAGTAACAGCATACAGCGGCACTGAGGGGCAGTCGACTACATCGGAAGCGTGGTGTGCTACTCGATGGCGTCGACTTCCACGGCCGCGCCTCAAAGTCGATGGCGAAACGCCTCGCAAAGGCGCTTGAACCCTACGACCCGATGTTCATCGAGGAGCCCGTACTCCCCGAACACAACGACTGCCTCCCAGAACTCGCGGAACACACTACGACGCCGATTGCGACGGGCGAGCGGATGTACTCCCGCTGGGACTTCAAAGAAGTCCTCGAGGACGGTGCGGTCGACGTGATCCAGCCGGACCTCTCCCACGCCGGCGGCATCACTGAGGTGAAGAAAATCGTCGGGATGGCCGAGGCCTACGACGTTGCGATGGCCCCGCACTGTCCGCTTGGGCCGATCGCGCTGGCCTCCTGCGTGCAGGTCGACGCCTGCTCGCCGAACGTGCTTATCCAAGAGCAGAGCCTCGACATCCATTACAACGAGGAGAGCGACGTCCTGGATTACCTCTCAGACCCTTCCGTCTTCGAGTACGACAATGGTTACGTCGAACTGCCGACCGACCCCGGATTAGGGATCGACATCGATGAGCAGCGCGTCCGCGAACTCACCGACGAGGTCGACTGGCACAACCCCGTCTGGCGACACGAGGACGGCAGCGTCGCGGAGTGGTGACTGTGCCGCCAGAAAGATTCACCGACGCAGTTGTGATAGTCACCGGATCGACACGCGGCATCGGTGCGGGCGTCGCGAAACGGTTCGCCCGGGAGGGCGCGAGTGTCGTCGTCACCGGCCGATCCCGCGAGGCCGGTGAGGCGACGGTCACCGATATTGAGGATGAGGGCGGTGAGGCCGTCTTCGTCCGGGCGGATATGCGCGACCCAGACGACATCGCCGCGCTCTTCGAGGCGGCCGTCGACACCTACGGCAGTCTCGACGTCCTCGTGAACAACGCCGGCGTGGAGACGAACACCGGTGTCGCGGAGGCGACGATGGACGACTGGGAGTTCGTCGTCGAGACCGACTTCCGGTCCTTCTGGCTCTGTGCGAAGGAGGCTGTAGCGCGGATGGACGAGGGTGCGATCATCAACACCTCATCGAACCACGCGTTCCTAACGATGCCCCAGATGTTCCCATACAACGCGGTCAAGTCGGGGATCAACGGAATGACGCGAGCGATGGCGCTTGATCTATGACCACAAATCCGCGTTAACACCGTCAACCCCGGCTGGGTCGCCATCGAGCGCACGCTCTCAGAGATGAGTAAGGCCGAGCGCCATGAGATAGAGTCGATCCACCCCACCGGGCGACTGGGGGAACCCGAAGACGTCGCCGCGGCGGTCGCGTTCCTTGCGAGCGACGAGGCTGGGTTCATCACAGGCACGAATCTCCTCGTCGACGGCGGTCGCTCGGCCGTGATGCAAGACGGGACGCTCCCCGACTACCGGGCGCGGCGGGAGCGCGGCTCCGGCGGGGGCCACGAGCAGACGCGTGCTGAGAGCGATGACATCGACCGGGAGGACCTCGAATGACGCGGGTCACCACGGACTCTTTGAGCGTCGACTACGACCCCGATACTGCCCGCCTCACGGTCGAATCCATGGGTGCAGACGGGGCGTCAATGCTCTTTACGGGCCGGGTCGGCGTCCGTTCCGCAGACAGACAGGACGCGCGCGACGTTCTCGATATTGAGGTGTCGTGTTCGGCTGCAACCACCACCGCGGACGCCTCCGACGCCGTCGACGTAACCGTCACCGTCGAAAACTGCTCGACGGAGCCGATTCGACTCGAAGCAATCGATGTCCTCAATGGGACCACGCCGTTCGGGCCGACCGATCAGGTGTTCGTCCACGGCTACCAGTCGTGGACGCCGACCGCAACGCTGCGACTCGACGAGTCGTTCCCCGAAGAAAAACCCAAAAATCGGCCGCAGATGGTCGATCTCGCTGCGCCGCGCGATGCGACGACGAGCCACGCTATCACGGCGCTTTCGGGCGACCCGGACGAATTGACTCTCGGCTTCCTAGAGCATGACGCCTACCTGACGCGGTTCGACCTCGATTTGGGGCCTGATTCCGAGCCCGACGAAACCTCACTCACCGCGGTCTGTCCGCTCGACGGTGTCACACTCGCCGCAGGCGATTACCGCGAGAGTGCGACACTCCGTATCGAAGCAGGCCGACCGGTCGCCGACGCCCTGGCTGACATCGCCGACGCTGTCAGCGACCGAATGGATGCTCGGGTCCCTACGTCCGTCCCGACCGGGTGGTGCTCGTGGTACCACTACTTTACCGAGGTCACTGCCGACGACATCCAGGAGAACGCGGCTGAGCTCAACCGCTGGGGCGTCGACATCGATGTCGTTCAGATTGACGACGGCTACGAGACGGCGTTCGGGGACTGGTGCACGCTCACGACGGGGTTCGAATCGATGGCGGAACTGCGCACAGACGTTGCGGCCGCGGGCTACGACCCGGGAATCTGGCTTGCACCGTTTTATGTACAGGCTGATTCGCGTCTCGCCAACGAGCACCCCGAATGGCTCGTCACTCAGGGCGGATCACCGGTCGACGCCGGCGCGCGCCACGGACCGATGTACGCTCTGGATACCACACATCCCGACGTGACCGAGTGGCTCTCGGAGACATTTCAGACGATCGTCAACGAGTGGGGGTTCGAGTACCTCAAACTCGACTTCCTCTACGCCGCGGCGCTGCCCGGCGACCGCCACACCGACGTGACACGCGCGGAGGCGTACCGACGGGGACTCGAAACCATTCGGAACGCCGTCGGCGACGCGTTCGTGCTGGGCTGCGGTGCACCGGGCCTTCCGAGCGTCGGCCTCGTCGACGCAATGCGGATCGGCCCTGACACCGCGCCGTACTGGCGGAAGGAGGGCGATAGCGCCAGCCAGCCAGCCCACGAGAACGCCGTCCGTAACGTACTCAACCGCCAGTTCTGCCATCGACGGCTCTGGGTGAATGATCCTGACTGCCAACTCGTCCGTGAGATGACTGATCTCACTACGGCTGAACGGGAGTCGTTCGCCGCGCTCGTCGCGCTCACGGGGGGATCGAACTTTCTCAGCGACGCCATCGCGGAGATAGACGAGGCAGGCCAGCGGCTGTTCGAACGGACGCTTCCGCCCGTCGCAGACGGCCGGATCGACGACTTCGGTGCCAAAGAGTTTCCCGAACGAGTCGTCTGCGAGCGCGCTGCCGACGGCGCGGTTGCCGTCGCGGCGTTCAACTGGTCTGACGAGCCCCGTCGCCTCCGAGTGGACCCTGACGAATACGTAGTCTACAACGACGAGAACATCGGCTCCAATGGAGCGAAAGCTGCTGTCGCCGACGAGCTGTCATCGCTGTCGTGGGAAGCACTTCCGTCGAACGACGGGGCTGGACGGCTGCACAGCGGTCCGGTCGAACGTGAGGTCGACCCTCACGGCTGCCTCCTCGTTCACTGTGTCCCCACCCCCGCGGAGTCCCGACCGACGCTCGTCGGCACGGACCACCTCGCGAACGGGGCTTCGCAGGTGGCCGGCGTCGACTGGACCGACGGAACACTCTCGGTGACGCTTGACGCCGACGAACCGATGACACTATACGCCGCGACCCCCGGTGGGTGGCGGACTGAAGGGACATCCGCGGACGACCGCGTTGCTCGCCTCAAGGCTACGCCGGAGGCCAACGTATTCGAGTTTTCACACTGATCTATGACTGAAGACACCGAACCCGAGACGAACCGAGGAGAATCGACAGAAAAACCGAGCGAATCGATGGAGGAGACGGTAGCAGCCCACTCCATGGGGGATGACGGACCCGACCGAACTCCGATGTCGGCCGCCTCGACCGCACGGATCGGCGTCTGTTACTTCCCGGAACACTGGCCGCGTGAGCGTTGGGCAACCGACGTCCAACAGATGGTCGACGCGGGCATCGACGTGGTTCGAATGGCCGAGTTCTCGTGGGGGCGGCTCGAACCCGAGCGTGGCGAGTTCGACTTCGAGTGGCTCGATACGGTGGTCTCAATGCTCGGCGACGCGGGTATCGACGTGGTGCTCTGTACGCCGACGGCGACGCCGCCGAAGTGGCTCGTCGACGAGCACCCCGAGATCCTCCAGACCGAACCAGACGGGGCGGTCCGCGAGTTTGGGAGCCGTCGTCACTACTGCTTCAATTCCGATGTCTACCGCGAGGAATCGGCGCGGATCACCCGGCGGATGACAGAGCATTACGCCGATGTCGACGCAATCGTCGGCTGGCAGACCGACAATGAGTACGGCTGCCACGAGACCGTCCGCTGCTACTGCGAGGACTGCGCCGCGGCGTTCCGCGAGTGGTGTCGCAACCAATATGGCAATGTCGACTCGCTCAACAAGATGTGGGGGACGACATTCTGGAGCCAGCAACACAGTTCCTTCGAGGAACTCGACCCGCCGCGACACACTGCTGCAGAACATCACCCCTCGCGACTGCTGGATTACGCCCGCTTCGCCAACGAGAGCGTCGTCGAGTACAACGACCTGCAGGCAGAGATCATCCGCGAAGTCAACGACGAGTGGTTCGTGACGCATAATTTTATGGGTCATTTCGACACGCTGGACTCCTTCAGCGTCGGCGACTCGCTCGACTTCGCCACGTGGGACTCCTACCCGACGGGCTTCGCACAGGATCGCAACACAGAGGCGGTCACCGACGACCGCCTCCGCGCCGGCGATCCAGATCAGGTGAGCCTCAACCACGACCTCTACCGTGGCCCCAACGGCTTTTGGGTGATGGAGCAACAGCCCGGCGACGTCAACTGGCCGCCGCGCTGTCCGCAGCCCGGCGAGAACGCGATGCGGCTGTGGGCCCACCAGGCCGTCGCCCACGGTGCGAACGTCGTCTCGTACTTTCGGTGGCGTCGCTGCCGGCAGGGACAGGAACAGTACCATGCGGGGCTTCGGAAACACGACGGCTCGCCCGATCGCGGGTATGCGGACGCCGCCCGCGCAGCCACGGAGTTCGAGGAACTCGGCAAACTCGGCAGCGTCGACGCGCCCGTCGCGCTGTGTTTTTCCTACGAGGACCTGTGGGCACTCTCTGAACAGCCCCACGCTCCGGAGTTCGACTACTGGGGCCTCGTCGGCGCGTTCTACCGCGCGCTCCGTTCCCGAGGCCTACAGGTCGACGTGGTCGATACCAGCAGCGGTCGAAGCGTCGAACTCAACGGCTACGACGCCGTTGTCGCCCCAACGCTCCACCTCGCGGATGAGTCGCTTGCAAATCGTTTTGAGGCGTACGTTGCAGACGACGGTCACCTACTTCTCGGCCCGCGAACCGGGTACAAATCACCCGAAAATCGACTACAGCCGGACCTCGCGCCCGGCCCGTTCGCGGACCTCGTCGGCGGGCACGTTGACCAACACGAGAGCCTCCCGTCGTCAGTCGATACACAACTCTCGTACCGCGGTGACGAGTACGAGTTCCGGACGTGGGCCGAGTGGCTCGCTCCCGACGAGGCAACGACGGTTGGAGAGTACACCGCCGGCGTCGCCGCTGGCCGTCCTGCGATCCTCGAACACCTCGTGGGAGATAGTTGTGTCACCTACTGCGGTGTCTGGCCGGAGGGAGACCTCGCCGACGCGCTCGTAGCTGACCTCCTCGACCGCGCAGACATCGCCCACGCAGAGCGGTTCCCCGAGACTGTTCGCATCACCGAACGCGACGGATACGTGTGGATCCTCAACTTCGGTGCTGACCCCGTCGACATTGATGTTGATTCCGACGCGATGTGGCACGTTGGTGATCCGTCGATTCCAGAGTTCGGCGTTGGCGTCGTTGAGGTTGACCTGACAGCCGTGTCGCTCCAATAGCCATCCATGCGATGCCACCGACGCCGCTGGTCGAATGCCCGGAGTGCGGCGTCGTCGGCCTACCCGAACGGATCGCAGTCCACGAGTGTAGCAAATAAAATGGCAGTTGTTTCGCTCGCGCGTGCGAGCCCTTTTTGTCGGGGATCAATAGTCTGAATATGTGATGTAGACGATGACATCACCGGCGGTTGTGTTCGTCGTATAGAAGCTGCTTAGCAGTACGCGCGAATCCTCGATTATTTGCACACGCGATTGTGTCCAAAATATACGTGCCGTTTTTCACCGCTAATTAGTTCACAATTAACGACATATCTCATTTATGACCAAGGTGGAGTCTTACTAGTATGTGGGCGCAAATCAGATAGATTCTAATCGGGATATGTCATAACTCGGTTAGAATCTCGTGGGACTGGCGTCGACCACAGTCCAATCAGGACCAAGTAGCTCACTTTTTAATCGCATTCTCTCGTCTATCTGACTATGACTTCAGACTCAGTCGACTCTCTGGAGGGCCCCGCATCCAGAGTCGACGAAGAGTTACATCTTACAGGCGGTCTAAGGAGTTCAAAACGATCTCACTCGTAATTGATTCCAGTAGTTCTGTTCATCATACACTAATAGACTATATTGACGGGGAAGAAGCCAGTTCGTTAGCTGACCCTGTTGAGGTATCCTTGCTGAACATGGTGCACCTACGCAGCGTGAACACCATTCTGAGACCAATATCCGGGTATCAGCAACAGTCAAGTGAAAAAGTAAAACTCTCGCGTAACACATCGATAACGGGGTGTGGTCGACCGGATCAACGACCGAACTCAGTTTGTTGTTTACGCCGAACGTGGCCACCCAACGGTGACTGATGATACCGTTCCGACGCTAGTCTCTAAGAACCTACACACCACAGTAGACCTCGACACGTTCCTTGAGGAGTACGCAGGGATGACGGTCCATGAGAAAGCAATGGAGAGCACGCAACCGTCTGGTGGTATCGCTATTTTGGCTTCTGCTCCTGTTCGTCGGTATTGTTGTTGCTATCAGCGTGATCTAACTTGGTATTTTTAAATTATTTCACTGGCGTTGTCGTCTCCTACATCTTGGAAGTATTCCAATTCGGCCTATCGTGACTGTTCGCGATGAGGCCGAGGTATGGATAAGTGGCCCGACAGAACGTATTCGGTTCTGATTAATGGCGCTGACCCCAGCATGTAGACACCGACGAAGGTATCACCTACAGAAAGCTAATTAACAGTCTCGGCGGGGCCGGCATATCGTTGTAGTGCCAGTACAGTCGGTGTCCGTTCTGTTCTGTTGAATAGCGTTCTCTGAGAGTGGATGAATTGGTGGCGATTTTGTGACTACGAGCCTTGCCTGCTCACGGCCCGGCTCACATTCTACCTACCGACGTAATCACCGCTATTCAACAGAGCAGTCCATTCAAAGATGTAAGTACGACAACTGATATGTCAACACCGGTTTGACAGATGGTATGGAAGTCGTTTAACCACTCCTCTCCTCAGTCGCTCGCAGAGTCGACGTCGGGTGAGGATTCGGAGTCGGCGCTGGTTGCTGACGAGTTCGTGCCAGTAGCGACGGTCGACTCGTCGTCGGGGAAATAGCAGGCCGCCTGATGGGTGCCGTCGCCAGCCTCGTCCAGTCCCGGTTCGACCTCCCGACACTCCTCTTGGGCTTTCGGGCACCGGGGTGCGAACGCACAGCCGGACGGGAGATCAACGGGATCTGGCGGCTCCCCTTCGAGGAGGACACGGGTTCGATCTGCCGTGGGATCCTTTTCGGGCGCCGCAGCCAACAGCGAGCTCGTGTAGGGATGTTTCGGCTGGGATGCGATACGGTCGACGTCGCCTTCCTCGATAATCCGACCGAGATACATAATCGCCAGCCGGTCGGAGACCTGTACCAGGCTCGCCAAGTCGTGGGAAATGTAGACGATTCCGATATCTTCCTCGTCAGCCAGCCCGCGAAGGAGGTTGAGGAGATTGACCTTGAGCGAGACATCGAGCATCGACGCCGGCTCGTCACAGATGAGGAAGTCCGGCTCCAAGACGAGTGCTTTCGCGACCGCAACACGTTGGCGTTGCCCGCCGGAGAGCTCGTGTGGGTACTGGTCGAGGAATGTTTTCGCAGGCGTCAGCCCGACTTTCTCCAGGGTTTCGATGATGGCCTGTTCGCGTTCGTCAGTCCGGTAGTCATGGATCGTCAGCGGCTCTCCAACGAGTTCGCGGACCGTCTGTCGCGGGTTGAGCGAGTCGAAGGGATCCTGGAAGATGATCTGGACCTTGCGACGGAACTCCTGAAGGTGTCCGTCCTCGTAATACTCGTATGGCTCGCCGTCGAAGACGAGGCTCCCGCCGGTCGGTTTTTCGAGGAGGGCCATCGTCTCGCCCAGCGTCGACTTCCCGCAGCCGGATTCGCCGGCGATCCCGAGGACCTCCGAGCGACGAACCGACAGCGACACCCCGTCGACGGCTTTTACGTGATTCGGGTCCTCGCCTCTGAACTTACTCAGCAGCCCCTGGCTCTGCTGGTAGTGTTTTTCCAGCCCGTCGGTCTCGAGAATGACCTCACCGCAGTCAGTATCGAGTGTGCTCGAATCGGGAATGTTCCACGTCTTCGGATCTTTCGCATCCCGTCGCATCTGGGCTGCCTGATCGACGTGATGGCACGCCGACCGGTGGTTCCGGTTCGGTAGTTCCACGAGGTCGGGATGAGAGGTCCGACACTCGTCGGTAGCGAACGGGCATCGATCCGCGAACACGCAGGCCGAGGGCTCCTGGTTGAAATTCGGCGGTGAGCCGGGGATCGCCACTGGATCTTCGTCGCCCTCGTCGATCTCCGGGAAGGAGTTCTTCAGCCCCATCGTGTATGGGTTCGTGGGGTTGACGAGCACGTTGTCGACACTCCCCTGTTCCATTACTTTCCCCCCGTACAGGATCGAGAGCTCGTCACACGTCTCGGCAATGACGCCGATCTCGTGGGTAATCAACAGCAGGGAGCTATCCATTCGCTCCTGAATCTCGAGGATTTTGTCGATGATCTTGTCCTGGACGATAACGTCGAGCCCAGTCGTCGGCTCGTCGGCGATGATGAGGTCCGGTTCGAGCGCGAGTGCCATCGCAATCGTGGCGCGCTGTCGCATTCCGCCCGAGAACTCGTGGGGATAGTCGTCGGTCCGACGTGGGTCGAGGCCGACGATCTCGAACAGCTCACGGACGCGGTCGTTTGCCTTGCTGTTCGAGACGTTCCGGTGGTTGTGAATCGCCTGCGTGATCTGCTTACCCACGGCCATCACCGGATCGAGCGAGTCCATCGCACTCTGTGGGATGTAGGCGATGTCTTCCCACAGGACGTCCCGCCGTTCGGCGTCCGTGAGCGACGTCAGGTCACGGCCATTGAACTGGATCGTCCCCCGTTCGATGGTCCCGTTGTTCGGGAGGAGCCCCAGAAGGGCTTCTGCGACGGTCGACTTGCCCGAACCGGATTCACCGGCAAGGCCGTAGTTGACGCCCTCGTCGATACTGAACGAGACATCGTTGACCGCGTGGATGTCTTCCTCGTCGGTAGCGTACGTGACTTTGAGATCTTCGACTGTGAGTAGACTCATTGGTCCACCTGAATTTCGGGATTGATGACTTCCTCGTAGGCGCGGCCGATGAGGAACACTGATGTCGTCACTGCAGCAATCGCGATGGCCGGCGGGAAGACCCACCACCACGCGATTCGAATGTTACCGGACTCGAAGACTTGCCGAAGCATCCGTCCCCAGCTCGTCATCGTCGGGTCACCGAAGCCAAGGAAGGCGAGGCTCGCCTGTGCGGCGATCGCCCACGCGATACCGTAGGCAGTGTACAGGAAGCCGATAGGCAACACGTTGGGCGCAACGTGATACAGCATCGTTCGTAGGTTGCTGGCCCCGCTTGCCCGGGCGGATTTGACGAACGTCCGCTCACGGACCGAGAGCACCTCCGACCGAACGACGCGCGCTGGCATCTTCCAGAGGAAGCCGGCGATGATGGCGGTCATCAACCAGACGCTGGGCGTGACGAACGTGAGCAACAGCAGCGCCATCGGCATAAACGGCAGGGAGAACGTCAGATCCGTCAGCCGCATCAGGATCTCGTCGACCCAGCCGCCGTAGTAGCCGCTGACGAGTCCAACGAGGAACCCGATGGCACCCGTGCCAAGCCCACCGAAGAGGCCAACGATGAACGTCGGCCGTGCGCCGGCGAGGAACTGGCTCAGGATGTCTTTGCCGTAGGCCGTGGTGCCGAAGAGGGCTGCGCCGGTCGGCGGACTCAGCCGAAGTAGTGAGCCGGCGTTGTTGCGGACGGTGTACTCAATCGGATCGTGCGGCGCGAGGAACGGTCCGAACACGCCGAGGAACGCGAATCCGGCGACGACGATCATCCCGGCGAACGCCAGCCGGTCCTGTCGAAGGAAGGCAAACTGGTTTCGAATCAGTTTGCTGATCGTGTCGACGCGCTTGTACAACTCTCCTTTGGGCTTTGTTTCTGCACTCATGCTGATCCACCTCCGCCGGTCGAGACTGTCGGATCGAAGTACGCATACAGGACATCCGCGGCGAGATTCGCGATGATGACCGCGAGCGCCATAATAAACACCGCGGCCTGCACGAGCGGGTAGTCCTGCTGTTGGATCGCGAGCACTAGCTCGCGGCCGATACCGGGCCACCCGAAGACGACCTCCAGGAGGATGAGCCCCTGGAAGATCATCCCGAGTCGGAGCGCGAAGTACGTCAAGATCGGCAGCATCGAATTACGGCCAGCTCGGGCCAGCTGCTGCATCTCCGAGAGCCCCTTCGCGCGGTGGAGTTTGAGGAACTCCGAGCCGCGCTTTTCGACGACGCCGTTGCGAGCCAACAGCAGGAAGTCACCACTGTAGTAAACGACCGCAACTGTGAACGGCAGTATGTAGTGGTGGAGGAAGTCCAGCGAGACGAACGTATCCAGATACCCCTCGGGCGATGCGGCGACCGAGCGCATCCCGAAGGCAGGGACGATGTCCAGATTATACGCGAAGATAATGATGAAAATGATCCCTGTAATGAACACGGGCGTCGACCGAAGGAACGTCGTCGAGATGATGCTGAACTTCTCGAGGAAGCTGCCCCGGTTCCAGCCAACGTACATGCCGAGCGAGGAGCTCAGAACGGCGGTCGTCACGAGTGCTGGCACGAGAAGGATCAGCGTGTTCACCAGCCGGGGCTCGAGGACGCTCCAGACGGGTTGACTCCGCAGGATCGAGTAGCCGAACTGGAACGTCAGGATGCTGCTCATATAGCTGATGTACTGTGCCCATATCGACTTATCGAGGCCGTACAGCGAGCGGATCTCGGTGATCTGTTCCTGGTTGAGATTACCGGCCGTTACGAGCGCCTCGAACGGGCTCCCCGGGAGGAGGCGGAGGACGACGAAGATGACCGAAACAGCCACCAGTGTCAGTAGAATGGAGATGGCGAGCCGTTTGGCCAGGAACCGTTGAAAGTTGCTCATATAGTCTGTGCTCCGCTCTGTGTGCGTTCGTGCTGGTGCGGGGCACCTCTTCGAGCGGGGGACCCACCGACGGTCGCCCAGGCTACCCTCGTCGTGGTGCGAGCGTCGCTCTCGGGATGGCCTGCGGCAGGCTCGCTGGACCGCTGTCTCGGTCCGGTGGCCTCCGGCAGGCTCGACCCGTGGCGTACATCTGGCGGTGTTGTATTGAACGAAATATCGAAATCCATCTTTGGGAAGTTGTTACGAGAGTTTGGGAAGTTGTTACGAGAAGTCGGACTGACCCAGCTCCGAGCGGCGCATGTGGGTGTTTTCTGGCTGAATGCGCTCGACAAACGCTCCCCATGCCTCGCCGTTCGGATATCGGAGGTTATCGTTGCTATCCCAGGTGTAGCCGGCCTCCTGGAGAATGGTCCGGGCTTCCTCGACGTTGAAGGTGTAGTCCGTGGTCTCGGAATTGTGCCACGGTGTGAGCTCCGAAATCGGGTTTTCGCCCTCAGGAACGACTGCCTGACCCTGAAGAACACTCTCGGCGAAGCCTTCGGAATCGACCACTTTCGCGAATGCCACCCGGAACTCTTTGTCCCGTACGAGCGGGCAAGAGAACATCAGCTTCGTGTCGAGCGGTGCGAAGTTACCGGACGACATCTTCTCGATGGAACTCGTGTTGGCCGCACGATCGGCCTGGCTGTTCGAAAGTGTCGTTCCAACGGCGTCGATCTCGCCACCTTGGAGCGACCCGATCATCGAGTCGATATTCCCGACGTTTATCCAGATGACGCTGTCGATGCCTGGACCACTCTCCGCACGGTCACCGAGCGTTTCGGCGCGCCACTCGTCGTCAAACATCCAGTGGCCATCGTTGCGCGAGACCTCAAAGCGAGTTCCTTGCTCCCAGTTCTCGTACTGGAACGGTCCGGTCCCGATAGGGTTCTCGGGGTTATGCTGTGATGGGTTGTCGACGTCTTCCCACCGGTGTTTCGGGATAATCACACTGCGGACGACCCGCTGTGTCATAAATGCCGCGTCGGGGTTCTTGAGGTTGAACCGTACCTCGTGATCACCGAGCACCTCCACAGACTCGATTGGCTCGTAGAACGGCACCTGACTCGTCGAAGAGTACTCTTTGTAGAGTTCGACAGTGAACTTCACGTCCTCTGCGGTGAACGGTTCCCCGTCGTGCCACTCGACGCCTTCGCGGAGCGTGAGTTCGACCGTCGTATCGTCGACGAACCCACCCCCAGTCGCAAGCGCCGGCACCACCTCGAGGTCTGGGTTCGCATCGAAGAGCCCGTCGTAGATGTACGTGAGTCGCTTGGCCTCGGCACCGCCTGCAGCCCACGGCAGGTTCAGGGAGTTCATCGACGTCGTGACGCCTTTGACGTACGTGCTGTCGTCGGTCTGTGGCTGCAGATTGACCTCCGACCAGACGAAGGAGTCCTTGGTCGGACCGTTCCCCGGTGTCTTCACGTAGCCCGACCAGTTCTCCGTGTTGACTGCCGTAATGACATCTGGGAACAGCGTGATGAGCGCAGCCACGTCTTCGGCGAAAATCTCCTGGGCCTGATCGACGAGTTCCTCGCGTGCAGCACGGTCAGTTGTCTGGGCCTGTTCAGTGAGCACGTCCTGAAGCTCAGGGTGGTAGTAGTTATCGTAGTTCGAGAGGCTCTCCGCAGTCCGACGCATCAAAAGCGGGTTCGGATCCAGGCCGCGCTGTGGGTCGGGCCCGTGTGTGCTCATCGAGACGACTGCTTCGAGACCCTTGGTCGCCCAGCTCTGTGCGTACAACTGGTTCAGCGGGCGGTCGTTGAGTTCGACGTTAATGCCGAGATCGTTGAGACCGCGCTGCACCATCAGTGCGTGTTCACGCATCCAGGGGTCGTCTTCGCTGGAGAACTCGAGCGGAAGTGGCTCCAGTGCAGCACCGGCGGTCGCGCTGTAATCAAGCGGGGGAGAGTCAGCGTCGATTGTGTCCCACTCCCGCCAGTACTGCGTCTCGACCGTTTCCGGGGTTCCCTCTGGAACGTCCGGCGTGCTACTACTACCGCCGCCGTCTCCACTACCCCCACTACACCCTGCGAGAGCACCCGTTCCGAGTGTGGCCGCCGTCGCAGCGAGGTACCGTCGGCGGTTCATTCGCTGATCGATCCGATTGGCCGATCTGTCATCATTTTTCTTCGACATCGCGCTTCTCCCTTTCGGCCTATCTGAAATGTTTTTGTTCCCTATTCTGACCGATATCTACCATTCTTTAAATATCATCTCTGAAGTCGACAATTGATCTCCGTTTGAGAATAGTTGTCACAATAACAGGTCGTTACTCGGTTCGCAGACCGTAGATGAGTTCCAACAGTGCTCGTTCAGCCGTTCGAAGGCGTTCACTGACCGTCGACTGAGCGACATCGAGTTCATCGGCCAGTTTCGTCTCAGACGTTTCGCGAGGGATTTCGAAATAGCCGTGGTTGTAGGCCAGTTCGAGAATCTCCAGTTGTTTGTCCGTGAGCTTCGAAACGAGGACCTCGGTCAGGCGCCCACTGTCCAGGGGTTCGCCCGGATCCTCGTTCTGGCTCACCGACAGCAATTTGAACTCACCCAACGTCGCTTCGATCTCGTCCGCCAGAGACCGGAACTGTTCCCAGTCACGGGTTGTTGTTACGACCTCAAAGGAATCCCCTTGCATCACGATCCGGTTGGGAATCGCTTCCTGGCGAAGGATCAAGCCCAGAATAAACGGGTACGATTCATTCGCCAAGATCGTCACTCGCTGGATGTCGACACCAGTCGATCCTGTGGGTATCGAACTCGTATAAAACAACGAAACGCCGGAGATCTGAGATACTGCCTCTTCGATATCAAACGGCGTATCGGCTGCAATTGTCAACGACTCGATCCAATCGCCGTCTTCGACATAGAACGCATTGTCGAGTTCGATACTCCGGACATCGGACAGCTCCTGATGTAGACTCGCCATTACGCCGGTCGACATCGTCGTGAACTCAATGCGTAGAATAGTCTAACCTCCTTGTTTGGAAGACTTCAGTGAGGGATATATATGTCACGACTATCGTAATGTAAATTTTACACGAGGTGATCGGAGCACAATTTCCGGATGTACAAAGTACCATTCTGATACGTAGAGCACAACTGCGATACTCACAGTGTTGTCGAACCTCATCGTGGGGATACCCTGAATAATACCACTCAGACGACCAATGGCCAGTAAACGAGCCACGAGAAGACGACGACAGATAGAGACAATCCCATCGTCACGAGTCCAAATAGGGCGATGTCGCGATTCGAGAGAGGCCCGCGGTCCATCGAGACGAGTACTGCGGTTGTATTGAACGGTAGTAACGTTGTCGAGCCCACGACGAGAAGCACGGCGAGCGCGAGAAAGAGCTGGTTGACGCCGAAGAGGTCGGCAAACTCCAAGACGATCGGCAACGCGACGACGATCGCGGCAGATCCCGTCGAGAACGGAATCCGAATTGCGACACTGAGCAGGAGGAGCACGGCGATCAGTTGCCACTGCGTGAACGTAGCGAAGGGAACAGTCGTGGTGAGTGCTTCGACGACAACGTCGATCGCACCCGTCGACGTCATTACATCAAGAATCGAAAGCATCGCTCCGATTAGGAAAATAATACCCCAACTCACCTCAGCAACGTCATCGGCTGTGATGATATCGATACGGGGTGTAGCCAACACAGCCACTGCGATCACGGCCGGAACCACGGTCGGAATCCTAACGAACGATCCGATGACCCAGCTTGCAACGGTTCCAAGCATTACGAGGCCCACAATCCGCTGGTCGCGCGTGAGTGGTGTCGTTTCGTCACTCTCGGTGATAAGCCGAGTACCATTACGCCCTCCTCCATCAGTATTGGCTCGTTCTTGGTCGAGATTATCAACGGTTGTCGTCCCGTCGACGCCCGTGAGGACGACAGCCCCAACAGTCGCAAGGAGATACAACAAGAGGGTTGGTGGCAGCATCAACACAGCCCACTGAACCCACGTCACCGTCTGCACGGATGTATTGATTATCTCGGACGTGACGAGAGCCATTCCGCCGCCAGTCATAACCGCCATTGAAGCGATCGGGTTGACGTGACCCAGCAGAAAAAACGCCGCCCGATCGAACCCGCTTCCGTGATTCAACCCGAATTCGTCGCGGAGCTGTTCCACGATTGGGACGAACGTGACCGCACGAGCCATCGCAGAGGGCATTACCAACGCAAGGCCGAGTATACTGCCCGAAATCGATCGAAGCGTTCGCCTCGGGGTACTTTCTGTGGAAAGCAAGCGCCGGGCCAACTGTTGATCGAGTTGTACACTTGTGATCGCGTTGCCCAGCAACAGCAACGACAACAGAAAAAAAACGAGCGTTGAAGCGTATCCGGTCGTGGCCGCCGCAAACGAGTCGACCGTCCCTAACGCGAACAGAAGTGTCACGCTCAGGAGACTGGAGACAGTATACGGGACGGGCTTCGTTAACCACAACAGCAATGCAAACAGGAACACCGCCAACACACGCTGTTGGGCGGTCGTAATCTCTTGCATTGAGGGAAAGAACACCACCGCAATCAGCACACAAACCGCTAGCAGCAGACCAAATGACTGCGAGGAAAGTACTGATCTCGTATTTACTGTTGACCAGTCAAGTTTGCTGCCCATTGTCTTCGGTCTGAACAGAGATCGTAAATAACTGATGAAACAATCAAAACACGTCGTTTGTTCGCATTTTCTAGGTGACACACGCCTGCAGTGTCTCTATCCCATTGGTCGTGCAATCCCAACGTCGACCGGTCTTCACACACACCCAGCACGGAAAGTCGTCAGTGAGATACTGGCAGTCGCACTCTTGGATTTCCGTGTCGTCTTCTGGGTCGGTTGGTGTCGATTCGGTAGTCACCCCACGTCTGCGACCAACTCATCTGCGCGGCGACATACGAAAACGGCCGCTATTTCGTGAGTCGGATGAAGGATTGTGCTAACCCGGTGATAACGGCTGAACTGTGGGAATGGCGCGGCCGCGCCATTCCGCTGGAGGAGGAAGCAGATCTAAGACGTGGCTGAAGATCTTCACCGGAAGTACATCAACGTAGAGGTGGAAGTTGAGTTCCAGCGGCGTATGTACGACAAAACACAATCGTGGGATCCGAAACGATTCCGTGTCGTCGGCGTCCGTGACGAGGGCGCCGACGACTACCATCTGTATATCACAAATCTGTCGAGGAATGAGTTTCTGCCGAGTGATTTAGCGACGATCTACCGATGTCGCTGGGAGGTAAAGCTACTGTTTCGAGAACTGAAAACACGGTACGAGCTTGATGAGTTCGATACATCGAAGAAATTTGATCAGCGAACACGCTGCTGACGATGCCGTCTTCCCACCAGAACGCTGGGCGGCGACCTTCCGGTCGCACGCCCAGCTCAACCTCTGTACACTTAGCCACCACCTCGGCTACTCGCCACAGCCACTGCTTGAACGGTTGATCGAAGACGCCCAGAAGATACACCAGCAACGACCAATTCTCCAAGAGAGACTCGCTACACAACAGGAGGATGCGCATTAGCTAAAGACGAATGGATTTACCCTAATCTACCGTGAAATCCTCCGAGAAACCGTCTACCTCGTGAACGTGAAACCCGCCATTCGTAGCGTCCATCTGTAGAATTCATATCGCAATATGTAGTTTACAAATATACGGTATTTTTTACCGTATTCAGCATGGGTTTAGCAGACTCTCGTGTCAGCTCAAACCACAAATTGATAAGCAATCCTACTAAATGGCTAAACAACCAGAATATGGGACTCTTAAAATCACCACAGGAGACAGCGAGCGGGCTTCTCCCTCGAAATCAGCGCTCAGGATCACCACCGAGCCAAACAGTTGGAGTATAACTCAATGAGCCACTCTGAGGTCGGTGAGGAACTCGAAGCACAACCAACACCCTCATTCGACGATATCCGGTGGTCGACCTGTTCACTCGAAGATTTCACAGAGCTCTACTGGGATCAGGTCGTTCCATGTCTCGAAGCAGAAGGCCTCGATCCTACGACGGAGAAACCAACCCACCAGTGGTTTCGAGACCATGGTGTACGGTCGTTCCTCGCTGCTCTACGTCGACACCACGATCGGTCTTTCGGAGAGTTCTGGAGTGAGGATCTCGGACTTGGTGACGACGATGACGGCTACTCTTGGGCGACCTCCGATGAGCAAACAGTCGACGCACTCGAACGGTTTCTAGATCGTCGACAATCGCGGTACGGTCTGTCGACGTCTTCCGTCGACACGCTTCGAACGCGGCTGAACCTCTATGTCCGAGCTTACCGGGAGGCAAACGACACAGACGACCTCCTCTCGCCGATTCAACGAGATGGAGACGAGCCAGCGTATAAGGCTGTTGACGCGTGCTATGGGGCCTTTGACTGGCTGAATGAGGGAGCCGAATGCGAGTACAGTGCTCAGACCCTCCAACGGGTGCGGCGCATCGTCGACGCGTGGTATCAGCATCTGGTCGGTCGACGAATCGCCTCGATGAACCCTGCCAGCGGCCTGTATGAAGAATTCAAGTGGGAAACGGAAGATTCACCGACTCCCTCACTGTCAGCAGATCATATTCGCCGATTGATGGAGGTTGCAACGACCTCACGAGACCAACTATTGGTGGTTGCCTTAGCTGGGTGGGGGCTCCGAGCAAGCGAGGTCGCAGCACTCCACATTTCGCAGTTCAATCGCGATGTTCCCGACGACGACGTCCCCCATATTGCATTCGAGAGCCGTAAGAACGGTCCTGGAGAAGTATCGGTACTGTTCGGTCTAGATATCCTGGACTCTCGAATAGATGGACTGGGAGTAGATGAGACGTGGGACGGATACTTGTTCCCCTCACCGCAGGGCGAAACCCCACACGTAACGCGGGACACAATCCGTAATTGGTTCCAAAAGCTTGCTTCAGAAGCCGATCTTCCAGATCGGATCGAAGGTGAGCGCCCGAGCCCACAGCTCTGTCGACGGTTCTGGTATGATACCTACACTGCCGTCCTCGAAGGGGTGCTCGAAGGTGTCGAAGAAATCGCTGCAGAGCAGGGGAGTAGCGATCCACAGGTCGTTATGCAGAATTACCTCTCCGACTCACGATCTCGCCAGCTGCGTCGTGAATTCATGCGTGAGCAACTGGTGGGAATCTTTAGGGGTGAGAGTTAGATTTCATCTAGGTCGTAACCCCACTCACGGAGTACCTCTGCAATGAGCTCTGGATTCCGCTGGGCGACGACCATCGAGGCCTCTCGGTAATCAGATTTGTACACCTTTTCACCGAGCAGCTCTTCGAGCGTGTCCTGGAGCTCGTCCTCTGCTTCGAGAACACCTTCACGAAGGAAGTAGGGCACCTGTTCGCGACCTTCGTTTACTTTGTCCCGCCGTAGCTTGTACGGGATCGAGTCCATCGTCGGTCGTTGAGATTCTGTTTCAGAGGTGGTCGACGATCGCGTGCTCTCGCTTTTGTCGTCCAGCTCGGTTGACGATAGATCGGCGTCTTCTTCGCTATCTGTCTGAGGCGGATCTTGCTGCTCAGTAGATTGGTCGACGTCGCTTTCGGATTCGTCGAGACCAGCATCTCGTGAGCCAGATTTGAGTCCCATTATGCGGTCACCTCTGGGATCTCAAGTCCTGCTTCTTGTTCCAAATGGCGAGCCAGCTCGTCAAATTGCTCAAGGGTCTCTGTTTCGTAGTCCCGCTTTCGGCTCCGATGCTCCTCAACGTACCTGTACGGGCTACACTGCTGTTTCCAGCATCCATCCATCAGCGATCCACGTTCGCCAATAACGACGGGGACTGAGAATCCACTCCCGCGAAGATCCGCTAGGATTTCCTTCTGATCACGTGTATCTTTATATCCAATCGGGAGTACCGCAAGCACCCCAACGTCAATATCAATACTTTCCTCTAGACCGTCGACAAGATCGTCGAGCCCTTCAATCGATTCTTGGCCCTTTGCGGTTGCCTCAAACGGAATAACGACGTTCCTGACTGCGACCAATGCATTGTATAGAATAGGACCTGCTTTGCCAGCAGAGTCCACGATGACGACGTCGTACTTATCCCGAACGTTCGCTTCACTGAGGACTCGGTGGAGTTGGTGGTACATACTGTATGACTCCCCGAAATTCTCAGCCTGATTTTTTTCGTTCAGGAGGAACTCATGGAGGTCCTCGAGCATATTGTGAGATGGTATTAGGTCGATTCCTTCTTCGACCTCGATAGCGAGATCGTGGAATTCTCCTTTTGGACGCCCTACGAGATGTCGAACTAGGTTGTCAACGCTTGGATCACCACGGTCGTAGTCAGGACCGAAGAAATACGTGAGGCTGCCGTTCTGTGTGTCCATGTCGATTACAAGGACATCATGTCCCGCGCGTGCGTGACTCGCTGCGAGTGTCGCTGCAGTGGTCGTCTTTCCGACCCCTCCAGCCTCTGAGACTGGTGCATAGGTGAGCATTATAGGTAATAGTAGGAAGCTATGAATATAAATCCAAGTCAGACATTGTAGCTATATCATCCAGCTATATGATGTAGCTATACATATCAACTATACCGTCCAACTATAGTCAATAATCACGTCGTATGCCGAGAGACAGCATAATAATATAGTTATAAAGTATAGCTTGATAGTATAGCTATAGTTGGACAGCTGTCTTCCTGGGGAGATATCTGCTGGAATGCTGATCGAACCAGCTGACATTGTTACAGCTTAATTTGAAGTTGACTCTTGTATTAACCAACAAATCTCGGCACTATTCGTCGGTGTTGGTTAATCTTCGATAGCTTGGATGATCTCCTGAGCCGTTGAACTAATCCGACCAAGGCGCTTCTGGATCACCTCCGAATCCTCGTTCTCCCAGGCTGCCAAGTAGAACGCAGAGCCGCTCGTATCTAACTCGAAAAACCGACCGACAATGTAGGCAACGGCCTCGGCTTCGACTTCACGTTTCGCTCGCTCGGGTTCACTGTCGACATCGAAATGCAACAGTGCATGAGCGTACTCGTGGATCAACGTCACCGCCAGATCGGCCTGATTTGATCGAGCTTTTGCTTCAACGACAGGGTGAAACGAGTGGATGCATCGATATTTGCAGACGCCCATCGCCTCTCCGTACTCCCACTCCTCGGCCTCGACAATGCGAACAGTCACACCGAGGTCTTCAGCCACCTCTGTGAGCTTCACCACAAGATCGCCAGCGTCCCCCGTCGCCGCAGTTTCCAACTCAGGTAAGGGTTCACCCTCGGTCTGAGAGACGTCGAAGACTGTTGTAGGTCTGAACCCGACAAGCTCTTTCGACCACTCTCTTGGAGGCGTCTCGTCGTACTCACAGTCGATTTTGTCGTGGTAGCTGGGTGCATTCTTGCACTTGGGACAGCGCTTGGAGATGATCGGAGCCCAGATCCAGATCGCCTGTTCGCCCTTTTGGACGTGCCTATCGAAATCATTCCGCCAAGTGTGGTAGCCGGCGACTTTCGTTGCCTCGGGACACTGGAGCTTGATCAACAGCGTATTTCTATGCGAGTAGTCATGGAAGCGACTCTGTACATCAAGCCACTCTAGGAACTCCTTGCTCTCTTGTGCGTCGTCGACGTGGTCGACGAGCTCGCCGATCCAGTGTTCAATCGTACTGTGCATCTCATCGTGTCGGGTATCGCTCTCCTCGAAGGAAACCGACGTCTCACTCTGTGTAGCCATGATATTCACACGACGAGTTCTGCTTCTTCAGAACGCGCCACACCCCTTGGGGCGCGAAAAAATACTGCGGTTAGGCTGGGAAGTCGACGAATTGGCTATGACCTACAGAGGTGAACATATATCACAGATACTATCAGACAATGTGCTAATGAGTATGATTTCTAACAAGACTGAGCTTGCGACTCTCCTCTCACGAATTATGCAGCAGTATCGAAATAGCACGGAGTTCTTTGCGACACACGAACTCCCAGAGTACGGGGCAATCGGATCACTGGATCTCGACAACCGTGAGTTAGCACTCTTTCTCACATTCGGCAGTATGACCAATCACAGACACAATCAGACAGGAAACAGCAAGAAAACAGACGGTGAACACGGGTTGTGGCGGGTTTCCGAACGGCTCTGGAAGAACCACTCTTGGCTGTTCAAACCAGAAGAACTAGTCGGCGAAGGCCAGAAAGACCGGCTGAAAGACGTACTAGCAGACGAAGACATCATGGATAGTCGAGACCCTAATTGGTGGTACACCAACGCAGAGACCCTCTACAACGACTACGACTCAGATCCTCGGGAACTCTTAGCTGCTCACGACTACGTTGCACCCGAAATAGAAACCACAGTCCAAGGTGACGGTTTTCAAGGATTCTGGTCGATATAGAGTAGTCGACCACCCGGGGGTTGAGGGGTAATTGGTGGTCGACGGAAGTATTTTAGTGTGCATGAGCAGTAGACAGGCTGTGTCCAGGATATCGGGCATGGTTTCAGACGAACGCTTGTGCGGTTGAAGCGGGTAGATCGGCACCTGCGTACCATCACCGAACTCGTTTCAGACGAACGCTTGTGCGGTTGAAGCTTCAAAACCGGGACTCACCTACGAATGCGCAGAGGTTTCAGACGAACGCTTGTGCGGTTGAAGCACAACTCAACGAAGTCGACCAGCGGCTCTCAGAACAGTTTCAGACGAACGCTTGTGCGGTTGAAGCCACGCGAGGCCCGACACGTCCTGAATGTCGAGGTCGTTTCAGACGAACGCTTGTGCGGTTGAAGCAGTCCAGGTCGATGGGTACGTCACGAGGCAGGCCAGTTTCAGACGAACGCTTGTGCGGTTGAAGCTCGCCGATCGCTTCGAGCAGCGCGGCGTCGGCCTCGTTTCAGACGAACGCTTGTGCGGTTGAAGCGCCCGGTGCGTGCGACCCCATTAGGTTAACCGAGAGTTTCAGACGAACGCTTGTGCGGTTGAAGCGTGTAATTCGGGGCGATAGCCGCGTACGTGCCGCCGGTTTCAGACGAACGCTTGTGCGGTTGAAGCAGCCCGATGAGTACGCAGTGCGTTTAGACAACGGGTTTCAGACGAACGCTTGTGCGGTTGAAGCGAGGAGTTTAATTGTCTCGTACTGGGTTTCTTCGGTGTTTCAGACGAACGCTTGTGCGGTTGAAGCTCGCGGCCACCTTTCGTCTGAGAGAAGCCGAGTCGTGTTTCAGACGAACGCTTGTGCGGTTGAAGCCGACGGTGGGGAGGTCAACGTCGGGACGGGTCTGGGTTTCAGACGAACGCTTGTGCGGTTGAAGCTTGATCGAGCGCCTCACGCACTCCGTTCTCGATGAGTTTCAGACGAACGCTTGTGCGGTTGAAGCTTGGGACACGACTTGGCCGCCCTCGATCACGGGCTGCGTTTCAGACGAACGCTTGTGCGGTTGAAGCGGCTTCGGTCATGTTGCTATCTGGGTCGACATACTGTTTCAGACGAACGCTTGTGCGGTTGAAGCCTGAGACGCTTCAGGGCGACCTGTACCCATTTGCTCGTTTCAGACGAACGCTTGTGCGGTTGAAGCGAATGGATAGTCGGTCGGCATCCGAAGCGTGCCCTGTTTCAGACGAACGCTTGTGCGGTTGAAGCCCAAACCCCGTATGCATCCAGTGCCAATGCTCCTAGTTTCAGACGAACGCTTGTGCGGTTGAAACGACATCCGTCGCATCAACCTCTCAGGCAGGAGAAACTGTCAGTCTTTCACACGAACCATTGTTGTGGTTTTCGGTACTCGCGGTCCCTGTGAGCGTCCGGACGCGAGTAGTCATCCTCCCTCCCATGGAAGCGAGATGGTGACAACGGTTCCGCTTGCCTTGTTCTCGCTGAACCGAACACTGCCCCCGAGCAGGTCGGTTCCCCATTTGATAATCCAGAGTCCGAGCCCGCTCCCGTGGTGAAGCGCGGATTCGGTTCCTCCAGAAAGGACGGACAGTTCGTACTCGGATATCCCTGGCCCATCATCTCGGATTTCGATCGTTATTCGTTCGTCTACGCTGGCAACGATCTTGACGTGCGGGTTGTCGCTATCGTTGTGTTCGGCGGCATTCTCGATAGCGTTCAAAAGCACAGAATTGAGGATTCCATTGACGGTTGGGTCCTGATCGGCGGCCTGGAGGTCAACAGTAGCGTCCGGAAAGCGTGATCTGACCTCGCTGACACTCTCCTCAAGGATCGTCTGCATCGATCTGAATTCAGAGCCCTCCCGGGCACGGCTAAAAAGACGGATCGCCTCGCGACCCTTCTGTCCCAGTTCGTCGATCCGAAGTGCGCTTTGTTCTACCTGCTTGGCTTCTCCCCCGGACAGCCCCTCGCTGTATCCGAGTATCAGTACCTCACAAAGCATCCTCGGCTAGCTGTTTCTGCGGCCTGAGTTCTGTGTCGAAGCGGTTGTACTGACGGTCTCGACGAGAGAATTACGGACGGATCGACGGAGAGCTGTCGCTGTCGGC
>Ga0208138_100270_pt1 | contig 27617 bp, 22 predicted proteins | sample AntRauMetaRauer3_FD_184786 | JGI IMG/M metagenome (GOLD analysis project Ga0208138, IMG submission 184786) | Saline lake microbial communities from Rauer Lake, Antarctica, in enrichment culture - Antartic Rauer Lake 3 Metagenome Rauer3 (SPAdes)... ...
CCACCAGGAGTTCGACACGGACAACTACTACTTCACCATCGTCGACTGCCCGGGCCACCGTGACTTCGTGAAGAACATGATCACGGGCGCCTCGCAGGCCGACAACGCGGTGCTCGTCGTCGCGGCTGACGACGGCATCGCGCCTCAGACCCGAGAGCACGTGTTCCTGGCCCGCACGCTGGGCATCAACGAGCTCATCATCGGTGTCAACAAGATGGACCTGGTCGACTACCAGGAGTCCAAGTACGACGACGTCGTCGAAGAGGTCAAGAACCTGCTCAACCAGGTCCGCTTCGCGACCGACGACACGACGTTCGTGCCGATCTCGGCGTTCGAGGGCGACAACATCGCCGAGGAGTCCGAGAACACTCCGTGGTACGACGGCCCCACTCTGCTGGAGTCGCTCAACGACCTGCCGGAGTCCGAGCCGCCGACGGACGCGCCGCTCCGACTCCCCATCCAGGACGTGTACACCATCTCCGGTATCGGAACCGTCCCCGTAGGACGCGTCGAGACCGGGATGCTCAACACGGGCGATAACGTCTCCTTCCAGCCGTCCGACGTGGGCGGCGAAGTGAAGACGGTCGAAATGCACCACGAGGAAGTGCCGCAGGCCGGCCCCGGCGACAACGTCGGGTTCAACGTCCGTGGCCTCGGCAAGGACGACATCCGTCGCGGCGACGTCTGTGGTCCCGCTGACGACCCGCCGAGCGTCGCCGAGACGTTCAAGGCGCAGATCGTCGTCATGCAGCACCCCAGCGTCATCACCGCCGGCTACACGCCGGTCTTCCACGCCCACACGGCGCAGGTCGCCTGTACGATCGAGGAGATCAACCAGAAGATCGACCCCGCGTCGGGCGAGATCGCCGAGGAGAACCCGGACTTCATCAAGTCCGGCGACGCCGCGGTCGTCACCGTGCGCCCGCAAAAGCCGCTCAGTATCGAGCCGTCCGGCGAGATTCCGGAACTCGGCAGCTTCGCCATCCGCGACATGGGTCAGACCATCGCGGCCGGCAAGGTGCTCGAAGTCAACGAGCGATAATCGATGCAGCAGGCACGCGTCCGCCTCGCCGGCACGAGCCCCGAGGACCTCGACGACATCTGCGCCGACGTCCGCGAGATCGCAGACTCGACGGGAGTCGCCCTGTCGGGCCCGATCCCGCTGCCGACGAAGACGCTCGAGATCCCGTCGCGCAAGTCCCCGGACGGTGAGGGGACGGCGACGTGGGAACACTGGGAGATGCGCGTCCACAAGCGTCTGATCGACATCGACGCCGACGAACGCGCGCTCCGCCAGCTCATGCGCGTCCAGGTGCCGAACGACGTCAGCATCGAGATCGTTCTCGAAGACTAAGCGCTAGGGCGTCTTTCACGCTCTCTTCGTTTTTTATCGTCCGAGAGCGTCGCCGCCGTCGTTCGACGTCGATCGCTGCGTCCGCCGTGGCGACTGCGTCGCGGGAGTAGACGGTGGGCAGTCATTGTGTGTCCAACAGCCTGACCCGTCCAGCGGTGAGCCCGCAGAATGCACCGACCGCGTGTGCGATCAGCGCGACGCCCGGTGCTGCGGTCGTCGCAGTGAGGAGAACGGCGACGAGTCCGAACAGCAGGAGCTGTCGCCGAGGGGAGAGTCGAAGCCGGTCGAACAACCGCGAGCTGACGACGTTACCGACGAGCAGGTAGCCACCGAGTGCGAACACCGCGCCGCTTAGCCCCAACACGGCGACCGGTGGCCCGATCAGCGAGCCGAGAGCTACCTGTGCGATCCCGGCGAGGGCGCCGGTCGTCACGACGAACGCGTGAAACCGGACTACGGTCGTCCGTCGTTCGACGAGCGGCCCGACGATCAAGAGACCGAGGGCGTTCGCGAGCAAGTGCCCGATCGAGCCGTGCGCGTACACGCTGGTGACGACCGTCCACGGCGCGAACGCCAGCGGCGTCGACAGCGCGAACAGCCCCGTGACGCCGACGAGTCGTAACGCGCCCTGAATGATCGCGAACAGCGACACGATAGCGAGAGTCTGGAGGGTCGCACGCATCGAAGATCGGTAGAATCCGTATCGACATAAATACGAACGGGCGGTCATCCGACCGGAGACCGTACCCCTGGTTCAGATCACGTCGTGGTGGGCGATCCGGCTCCGCCGGTCGCAACGAGAACCGTCACCGTTATATGTTTTAGGCCGACCTAAATCAATGTATGCACGCCGCACGCCCCGCCAAACGCCTCGCCGAGCCGCTCCGAACCGATGACTGATCGGGGTGGGCGGCGGTGGGCCGCCGGGCTCCGCTCCCGCGATCGCCTCACGGCGGTCGGAACGCTTCTCGTCCTCGTCGGCGGCGCGGCGATCGTCGTTCGGACGGTCGACGCGGGCGCGGTGATCGGTGCGGTGACAGGAGCCGATCCGATGCTTTTGGGCACCGCGCTCGTCACCTACCTCGCCTCGTGGCCACTCAGGGGGCGACGGTACGGCGACGTACTCGCGGCTATGGGCCACCACTGTCGGACCGGGTTCCTCACCGCGACCGTGTTCGCCAGTCAGACCGCGAACCTCGTCATCCCGGCGCGGGCCGGCGACGGGGTCCGTGCGTATCTGCTCAATAAACACCGTGACGTGTCGTATCCGACCGGGGTCGCCTCGCTCGCCGTCGAACGCGCGTTCGATCTCGTGGCGATCGCCGCGTTGGGCGGCACCGCCCTAGCGCTCCTGCTTCTCGACGGCCGATCGATCGAGTCGAGCACGTCCGTCGGATCGGTCGACCCTGCGACCGCAGTCACCGCAGCGGCCGCCATCGCCGGCGGCGCGGCGCTCCTCTCGGCCGTGACCGTCGCAGTCGCGCGGAGCGACCGGCGGTTCGGTCCCACGCTTCGGGAGCGCGTCGATCACCCTCGAGCGCTGCAGACGGTCGACGCCGCGGTCCGGTTCGGCGCGTCGGTCCGTGTCGTCGCCGCCGATCCCCGCAGTCTCGTAGCGGTGTTCCTGTGGAGCGTGACCGTCTGGGCGCTCGACGTCCTGACGGCCGTGCTGGTGCTCGCCGCGCTCGCGGGCGGGATCGGCGGACTCGTTCAGCCGTCGACGCTGCTGATAGTCGGGACGCTCGCCGTCAGCGTGGGAAATCTCGCGAAGGTGCTCCCGCTCTCGCAGGGCGGGATCGGCCTGTACGAGGCGGCGTTCACCGGCCTCGTGGTCGGAACTACCGCGCTCCCCGTCGAAACGGCGCTCGCGGCGGCGATCGTCGACCATGCGCTGAAAAACGCCGTGACGCTCGCGGGCGGCGGGGCGGCCGCGCTCGCGTACAACGTGTCGCCGTCGGCCGGCTCGGAGGGGACCGGACGACCGAACGCCGCCGGCGACTCCGAGTCCTCGAACGCCGGACCGCCAAGTTTTTAGGCCAACCTAAAAAATGTCGGGTATGGCAGAACACGGTTCATCCGCCGCGAGCGGGGATATCTGCGTGATCGTTCCCACGATTCGTGAGTACGAGTGTCTCCGCGCGTACGTTGAGAACGCCCGCAGTCACGGCTTCGACGTGTCGCGGCTTCACTTCGTGCTCGTCACCGAGGATTTCTGTGACGTCGACGCGATGCGTGCGATGCTCGACGATCTCGACGTCTCCGGCGAGGTCTTCGACGGCACCCGCCGCGAGGAATGGTACGAGGCGAACGGGGTCGCGGAGTACGGACACGTCGTCCCGGCCGCGAGCCACGCAGAGACGAGCTTCGGGCTCCTGTACATGTGGGCCGACGAGTCGTTCGAGTATGGGCTGTTCATCGACGACGACACGCTCCCGCACGACGACGACTACTTCGGTCGGCACATGCGAAACCTCGCGTTCGAGGGCGAGATCGAGCGCGTGCGCTCCGACGAGCAGTGGGTGAACGTCCTCTACCAGAACGCCGACGAGCACGGGCTGTACCCGCGCGGGTACCCGTACTCCGCGATGGACGAGACGGTCGAGACGGACGAGATCGAGATCGAGCGCGGATCGGTCGTCGCCTCGCAGGGGCTGTGGACGAACGTGCCGGACCTCGACGCGGTCCGGATCCTGATGGACGGCGACCTGGAGGGACAGGCGCAGACGCGGACGACCGCCGACGACTTCGGGCGCGACTTCGTCGCCGCTCGCGACAACTACCTCACGGTGTGCTCGATGAACCTCGCGTTCCGGCGCGAGGTGATCCCGGCGTTCTACCAGCTCCCGATGGACGACAACGAGTGGGAAGTTGGCCGATTCGACGACATCTGGTCCGGACTGTTCCTCAAGCGCGCCGCCGATGTGCTGGGAAAGCGGGTGTACAACGGCGGCCCGCTGTGCGAGCACAACAAGGCGCCGCGCTCGACGTTCGACGACCTCGCGAACGAGGTAGCGGGCCTGGAGCTGAACGAACACGTCTGGGAGGTGCTCGACGACGTGGCAGACGACGCGGACTCCTTCGAGTCGGCGTTCGCGGCGATGGCCGACGCGCTCGCGGAGGGAGACTTCTCCGAGTGGAACAACGATGCGTTCCTCAACCACTGCGGCGAGTACATGCGCGACTGGCTCGACTGTCTCGACGCCATCCGCCAGACGCCGGTGGCCGCAGACGACTGAACCGACACGACTAAGTTTATTTAGGTAAGCCTAAAACTATGGACCAACACGATAACCTGCGACGCGAGACCCCTCGTCGCCGGTTCCTCACGGCGGCGGGCGCACTCGGTGCCGCCGGGCTCGCCGGCTGCATGGACGGCAGCGGCGGTGACGGCAACGAGAGCGACGACGGGAGCGGCGGCGAATCGTCGATCGGACAGATCGGGTCTGGGAGAGAAGGGCGAGGACTCCCCGGCGGCACCTCGATCGCCGACATGCCGGACCTGGAGGGCGAACTCACCGTGTACTCTGGCCGCGGCGAGTTCCTGGTCGGCGAACTCGTCGAGTACATCGACGACCAGTACGATGACTTCGAGCTGACGGTCCGGTACGGCGGCTCGACCGACCTCGTCAATCAGATCGCCAACGAGGGCGAGGGCTCGCCGGCCGACGTGTTCTACTCGGTCAGCGCCGGTGCGCTCGGTGCGCTCGCCAATGAGGGACGGACGCAGTCACTCTCCTCAGATCTTACCGAGATGGTCCGCTCGGAGTTCCACACCGACCAGTGGATTGGCACGTCAGGGCGCGCGCGCACCGTGCCATACAACACCGAGGCGTTCTCGGCGGACGAGATTCCGGACGACATCATGGCGTACCCGGAAGAGTTCGCGGGCTCGCTCGGCTGGGCACCGTCGTACGGCTCCTGTCAGGCGTTCGTCACCGCGATGCGGCTGATCGAAGGCGAGGACGCCACGCTGGAGTGGCTGGAGTCGGTCGTCGAGTCCGGTATCACCAGCTACCCCGACGAGTTCGCCGCCTGTCAGGGAGTGGCCGACGGCGAGGTCGACGCCGCGTTCACGAACCACTACTACATCCAGCGTGTCCTCGACGGCAGCGCCGACGCGTCGATCGACACCGCGTTCACCAGCGGCGACGCCGGGGCGGTGTTCAACGTCGCTGGCGCCGCGGTCGTGGACACCGCGAGCGACGCGACCCTCGCGGAGAACTTCGTCCGCCACCTGCTGTCGGCCGAAGCGCAGGACTACTTCGCGCGGTCGACGTTCGAGTACCCGCTGATCCCCGACGTCGAACCGGTGGGCGACCTGCCGACGATCGACGAGCTCGACGTCCCCGACATCGACCTGACACAGCTGTCCGACCTCGAACCGACGATCGACCTCATGCGCGAGGCCGGCGTCAACGTGTAGACGGCCGCTATCGACTCCCGTGACCTTTCGTCCAGACTCGTTCAGCCCGCGCCGATCGGTCCGTCAACTCGCGAGCCGCGGCCTCGTCCGTCTCGCACGGATCGACCGCCTGACGGTGGCGGCCGGCCTCGTCGCGGTCGCGTCCGGGGTCCTCACCTTCGCGATCGCCGCGACAGTCTTCGCGCACCACTCGACCAACCACGACGAGGGCGTGTACCTCATGCAGGCTGCGCTGCTGCTCTCCGGACAACTGGAGATCCACGCCGGCGCACTCGCCGACGCGTTCCACCCGTGGTTTTTCGTCGAAGACGGCGGACGGCTCTACCCGAAGTACAGCCCCGTTCCGGCCGCGATGTACGCCGTTTCGATGGCGCTGTTCGGCGAGCCGCGGGTGACGCTCGCGGTCGTCGCCGCGGGCAACGCCGCGCTCGTGTACCTGCTCGGATCGACCGTTTTCGACCGGCGGGTCGGTCTCGCGGCCGCCGTCCTCTTCGCGGCGTCGCCGATGGCGGTCGTCACGTCCTCGGTCTTCCTCCCGTACGCGCCCACGACGTTCCTGAACCTGCTGTTCGCGGTCGCGTACCTCAAGAGCGTCCGCGACGGATCGCTTCCGGCGGCCGGAATCGCGGGGATCGCGATCGGGCTCGCCTTCTTCGCTCGGCCGTTCACGGCGGTGCTGTTCGCGGCGCCGTTCATCGCTCACGCGCTGATCCGAGTCGCGTCCGCGATTCGATCTGCGGTCTGGTCTGTGGGTCCCCTCTCGCTCCCCGACCCCGTCCGCCGCCACGGCCTCACGGCGCTGTTCGGGACGCTGTTCGTCGGTGTCACCCTCGCGTACAACCTCCGCGTGACCGGCTCTCCGCTGACGTTCCCGTACGAGGCGTTCGCCCCGATGGACGGTCCCGGTTTCGGCGAGCGACAGATCCTCGGCCACGTCGAGGCGTACACCCCGGAGCTGGCGCTCCGGTCGAACGGCTACGCGCTCTGGTACCTCGCCACGCGGTGGGTCGTCGCTGGACCCCTCGGCACGGCGCTCGCGATCGCGGGCGGTGCGGTCGCAGTCAGGCGGTGGCTGCGCGGCGACCGTGCAGTCGCCGTGAGCTGTGGGACCATCGCGGATGGGGGCGACGGCGGCGACGGCGGCGACGCTGTGGCCGAGTTGCGAGATCACCGCCTCGAGCGGACGGCCGGGGTCCTCCTCGTGGGCGTCGCCGCGACGGTCGTCGTCGGAAACCTGTTTTTCTGGGGGACGAACAACCTCCTCGCGACGTTTTCGGATCCGACCAACGGGCTGATCGCGGGGTTCGGCCCGTTCTACCACTTCGATCTCCTCGTCCCGCTGTCGGTGTTCGGCGGGGTCACCGTCGTCGCCGTCAGTCGGAGCCTTGGGACTCTTCGTCGCCGACTCGCGTCCCGCGTCGCCCCACGAACCGCGCGCGCGGTCGTCGCTGCCGCGGTCGTGCTCCTCATCCTCGGCGGGGCGCTCGGCGCCGTCGCGGCGGTCGAGGCACCGCTCGATCGACACGCGGCGCAGGCCGACAAACACGAGGCGGCCTACGAGCCGATCGAGGCGGCGTCGTTCGAGGACGACCTCGTGTTCGTTCCGACGCCGTACGGCGAGTGGCTCCATCACCCGTTCCAGCCTCTCCGGAACGACCCCGGGCTGGACGGCGAGGTCGTGTACGCGCTCGACCGCGACCCGGCGGAGGACTTCGCGGTGCTCGACGCGTACCACGACCGGGAGCTTCACCGCTACGCGTACCGGGGGGAGTGGACGCCGAATCCGGACCGGCACGTCGCCCCGAAGCTCGAAGCGCTCGAGGTGCGCGAGGGAGCGCGGCTCGACGCGACGACGACCGTCGGTGTCCCCGAGCGCGTCGACCGCGCGCGGGTTCGGCTGGAGACCGTGCGCGGAACGGGGGCCGACGGTGCCGGCGGTGCTGGCGGTGCCGGAACCGCCGACCGCGTGACGTACGACGTGACCGATCCCGACGGCTCGCTCGCGGTCGGCTGGTCGCTGACGCCCGAGGGCGCGCGGCTGGCCGGTGCCCCGAACGCGACGGTCCCGATCGATCCCGCGGGCGACGAGGTCATCGTGACCGTGACGCTGGTCGATCCCACGGGCTCGACGTTCACGTATCGCCAAGAGGCGACGGTCCGGGCGACCGGGGGGACGGTCGAGGCGGTCTGGCCGCCGGAGCGCTCGGTCTGCCGGCTCGTCACGGAGTGCGGGACCGAGGGAACCTACCTCCCCGACGATCCGGACGCCCACGCGGAGTGGGTCGTCTTCGAGACGGACGCCGAGGCGGATACGGGGGCCGGTGCCGAGACGGACACTGAGGCGATCGAGACGGCCGATGATCGGTGAGCCGCTGGCGGCTATTTATAAATGATTGCAAAGATCGTCAGTAGACGCATCCGGCGCACTGGGCGTTTGCTTATAAACCACCGTCGACGCGGTGAGCGTTTCGACCGCTCCACCCCGCACCGCCCCGCACCTCACGCCTCCCCAGCCTCGTCGGGGCGGCGCTTATAAGCGCCGCCCCGACTCCCTCGCGCTCGGGTTCGCGCCCGATGGGCGCTCACCGGAGCGCGCCACCGCATTGTACATTTATAAGGAATTGTCGCCGTCGTTCTCAGTCATTTAAATACGGTGTCGTCTCCAACGATGCCCCTAACTCGTGGTGGAGAACACATCTACCAACCGTTTTTGCGTTCGTTGGAGTCGTCTCGCGTTCAGATCCGCCGAAGTCGCTCTTCGAGACAGACCGTGACGATGGACTTCGCGATGGCGGCGCCGCCACCGATCGGGTCGAGTTTCGTCTCGCCGAGGCGCTCGGCGTAGTCGATCGGGCGCTCGCGGACCTCGTACCCGCGCATCAGCGGTCGGATCAGGAGCTCGGCGGAGAGGCCGGTGTTCTCCGTCCACTCGATATCCTCGACGACCTCGCGGCGGTACGCACGCATCCCCGTGGTGGTGTCGTGGACGCGCTCGCCCATGAGGACGGAGGCGATCGCCGCGAACGCCTGGTTCCCGAGCCGGTTGAACGCGGGCATCGCCTTCGCGCCGTGGTAGAGCCGGTCGCCGCTGACCACGTCGGCGCCGGCGTTGATCGCGTCGAGGAACTCCGGCAGCTGCTCCATCGGGTAGGTGTCGTCGCAGTCGGTCGTGACGACGACTGGCCGGTCGGGCGCGAGGATCGCCTCGCGGACGGCGACGCCGTATCCCTGCGGCTTCTGTTCGATCACGCGTGCACCGTGTTCGCGGGCGATCTCCGGCGTCCGGTCCGAAGAGCCGTCGACGCAGACGACCTCGGCGCGCCCGTCGGTGACGTCCTCGATGTCAGCGAGGACGGTTCCGATCGCCTCCTCCTCGTTGTACGTCCCCATCACGACACTGACGTCGTCGAAGGTGTATCGCTCCCCGTCTGCGCCGCTCTCTGCGGTCGCCGTGTCGCCGTCGGTTGCCGCTCCGTCCTCCGCCTCGTCGACGCCGTCGGCCGACCCGTTCGCGGTGAGTGATCCACTCATTACTCTCACAGCGCCGCCCCACCCACTTGAGCTTTTAGGTTTACCTAAAACAACTCAGAGCCGGCGTTCCACGTCGTCTGCGACCCGGAGCGCGAGCGCGGCGATCGTGAGCGTGGGGTTCATCGCGCCGCCGGTGGGGAACACCGAGCTTGACGCGATCCAGCAGTTGTCGAGGTCGTGGGTCCGGCAGTCGGCGTCGACCACGCCCGCGTCGGGGTCTGCGCTCATCCGGGTGGTGCCCATGTGGTGGTACGCGGGCCCGGTCGCGTCCGGACCGGCGACCCACTCGATCTCTGCACCGAGCGCCTCCAGGATCGCTCGTTGAATCTCGTTGGCGCGCTCGATGGTTCGGAGCGCCCGGTCGTCGACGCTCCAGTGGATGTCGGGAACCGGGTTGCCGTAGTCGTCGGTGCGGTCGGGATCCAGCCCGATGTAGCTCTCCGACCGGGGGCGCTGTTCGACGAGCCCGCCCACCGCCACGTGCGTCCCGTAGCTGTCGCGGAGGCGGTCAAGTAGCTCGTCTCCCCAATCGTCGCCGGTCAGCGCCAACTCGACCGGCGAGGGGCCGGCGTAGTTGAAAAACTCCAGTTTGAACGGGGCGAATTCCTCATCTGCATCGTCGTAGAACTGGTCCGAGCCGCTCGTGTAGAACCCGACGTGGTTCTGTCGAGTCGGCTCGTCGAGGACGCCGCCGGCGCCCGCGAACAGGTGGTCCATGAAGAACTCCCCGACGTGGCCGCTGGAGTTCGCCAGCCCGTCGGGATACGCCTCGGAGTCGGACAGCAACAGGAGCCGTGGCGTCTCCACCCCGCCGCAGGCGACGACGAAGGACTCGGCTTCCTGTCTGTGCTCCTCGCCGTCGGGCGTCGCGTACACCGCGGCCGTCACGCGGTCGGCGTCGTGCTCCAGCCGCTGGACCGGCGCACGGTCGACGACGGTCGCCCCTTTCTCCTCCGCGCGCTCGACGTGGACGGTCGCGTCGTACTTCGCGCGGGCGGGACAGACGGGCTGGCACGTCCCGTACCCGACGCAGGCGGAGCGGTCGTCGTACCGCTCGGAGTTGCGCGCGTTCGGCACCGAGTGCATGTCGATCCCCAGCTCCTCGCAGGCCTCCGCGAACAGCGAGTCGCTGTAGGACGGCTCGAACGGGGGCATCGGATGCGGCTCCTCCCGCGGCGGCGCGTAGGGGTTGTCGACGCCGCTGCCGCCCGCGACACCGATCTCCCGCTCGGCCTCGGCGTAGTACGGTCTGAGGTCCGCGTAGTCGATGGGCCAGTCCAAGCCGACGCCGCGCTCGGTCCCCGAGTTGAAATCGTCCTCGTGGAGCCGCATCACCATCCCCTGCCAGTGGAGTGTCGACCCGCCGATCCCCTTGACTCGGGCGTGGTTCAGCGGATAGAACCACTCGCCGGAGTTCTCGTGGGCGTCACGCTCGCCGCCGCCGTCCCACACCGCGGGCCGGTCGTCGCTCGGCCGGATCGCGCGCTCTTGGCGCGCGAGACGGTCCGCGGGGTCGAATCGCGGCCCGGCATCGAGGACGACCACCTCGTGATCGGCGGCGAGACGGTCGGCGACCAACGCCCCGGCCGGCCCCGCGCCGACGACACAGACGTCCGCGTCCGGTACCGGCGAGCGGTCGACGCTATCCTCCGCGCTCACGACGGCCCCCGCCGGTAGCTCTCGGTCCCGCCGGGGTGTCCCTGCGGATTCTCTAGGCCCACCAGCTCGCCGCCGGTCGGCGAGGCGTACAGCGCCAGCAGGAGCTCGTTGACGACGTGGTACCGCACCCGCTCGGCGAGCGTGCCGTCGCGGTCCTCCTCGGCGGTGTCGGCGCCGGCCTCCCGGAGCAGTTCGTCGCGGTCGCTCTCCGAAAGCTTGGCGACCGGCGCGCCGTGCCACGAACGGCCGGCGTCGTCGAGCGCGGCGACGGCCTCCCGGAGCCCGGCGGCGCGGTTCGACCCGTCGAGTCGCCCGGCGAGGAAGCGGTCGACGAACGAGTCGACGCCGGTGAGTTCGTCGGGATAGACGACCGCCGCGACCGCGGTCATCGAGGCGCGGACGGTCTCGTCGTCGGGAAGCGACTCTTCGTTACCGGCGGCGTCGCCGTTCCCGGCGTCCTCGTCGGGGTCGTTCGCCCCGCCGTTCGCTCGGCGCGCGGCGAGACCGATGCCGCCGGTCGCACCCAGGGCCGCCAGCGCGGCCGCCGCGTCGCGCCGCGTCAGTTCCATAGCGTGTTTAGGCCACCCTAAACTATTATATCCGTCGGACCCGAGCGACGACGGGATCGGAACTGCTAACGGTCGGTGCGACCTTCCGCCACCAAGCATTCCGCTTCCCGGACTATGAGCTGGACACGCCGGATCCGCGACGCGCTCACCGACGGCGAGGACCGCTTACCGCTGGGGCTGACCCTGTTGTCGGCGGCCATCGCAGGGACGATGGTGTTCCCGCTCGCGTGGCTGGTGATCGAGGCCGTCACCGTCGAGCGGTCGCGCGCGAGCGGCCTGCTCTTCAGCGCGGCGACGGCCGAGGTGATCGTCAATAGCCTGCTTCTGATGGCCGGCGTCACGGCGCTCTCGATCCTGTTTGGCGTCCCGCTGGCGTACCTGACGGCCCGAACCGACCTCCCGTTCCGCCGGTTCTGGTCCGTCGTCGCCGCGCTCCCGCTTGTGGTGCCCAGCTACGTCGGCGCGTTCGCGTTCGTCTCCGCGTTCGGCCCTCGCGGCGAGTTCCACGACGTGCTCGCCCCGCTCGGGATCGAACGGCTCCCCGACGTGTACGGCCTGCCGGGCGCGATCCTCGTCATCGCCCTCTACACGTACCCGTACGTCTACCTGACGACCCGCGCCGCGCTGCTCTCGTTCGACACGACGCTTATCGAGGCGGCCCGGACGCTGAACCATGGACGGTTCGAGGCGTTCCGCCGCGTGACCCTCCCCGTGATCCGACCGGCGATCGCCGCCGGATCGCTGTTGGCGGCGCTGTACGCCGTGTCGGACTTCGGCACGCCGTCGATCATGCGCCTCCCGGTGTTCACCCGTCAGATATACGTGGAGTACAACTCGTTCGGTCGCGATTACGCCGCGCTGCTCTCCCTTCAACTGCTCGCGGTCGTCCTCGTCGTGCTCGCGTTAGAGTGGCTGGTCCGGTCGAACCGGGACACGCACGGCGACGACGCGGGTAGCGCCAACCGTCTCGTGCGGCTGGGCCGGTGGCGCTGGCCGGCGACGCTCCTCCCCGCGTCGGTGTCGGCGGTCGCGTTGCTGGTCCCCCTCTGGATCCTGCTGTTGTGGCTCGTCCGCTCCGACGCCGGCCGCCGACCGTCGATGGCGTTCGAGTGGGTCCAAGTCGTCAACTCGGTGTCGGTCGCGGCGGCGGCCGCCCTCGCCGCCGCGCTGGCGGCCATCCCCGTCGCCTACTTCGCCGCGACGAACGACTCGCCGCTGGCGACGCTGTTCGAGCGGGCGACGTACGTCGGGTTCGCCGTGCCGGGGATCGTCCTCGCGCTCGCGCTGGTGTACTTCGGCTCGGGGTACCTCCCGTGGATCTACCAGACGCTCCCGCTGCTGGTGTTCGCGTACGTCGTCCGCTTCCTCCCGCAGGTCGTCGGCTCGACCCGGACCGCGATCCTCGGCGTGGATCCCCGGTTGATCGAGGCGAGCCGTACCCTCGGCGAGTCGTCGATGGGCTCCTTCCGGCGCGTCACGTTCCCGCTCACTCGCTCCGGGATCGTCGCCGGCGCGGCCCTCGTCTTCCTCACGACGATGAAGGAGCTCCCCGTCACCCTCATTCTCCGCCCCTCCGGCTTCGAGACGATCGTCACGCAGATCTGGCGCGCACAGGAGACGGCGCTGTACCAGTACGCGGTCGTCCCCACGCTCATCCTGCTCGTCATCTCCGGGCTCTCGATGGTCGTCATCCTCGCACAGGAAGGCGGCAGAGAGGGACTATGAGGCTCACGCTGTGCGATGGCGCGCTCCGGTGAGCGCCCATCGGGCGCGAGCCGAGCGCGAGGGAGTCGGACCGACGCAACTGCGTCGGTCCGACGAGGCTGGGGAGGCGTGAGGTGCGGGGCTGGGCGGCCGGGTGAGACGTTGGAGATACCCGCCGCCGATCCGCCGTCACCCGTCTACCCCCGATCGACTCCGGCCTCGATCCGATTCCACACGTACTAATTGGCCGCCCCGACTCAGTGACCCGTATGGACCTCACCGATTCACACGTCCTCGTCACGGGCGGCGCCGGACTCGTCGGGAGCCACCTCGCCGCGCGGCTCCTCGACCACGGCGCGTCGGTCCGCGTCGCCGACGACCTCTCGAAGGGCGAGCGCGACCGGGTGCCCGACGGCGCCGACTTCGTCGAAGCCGACCTGACGGACCCCGACGCCGTCACCGAGGCGATCACCGCCGACCTGGACATCGTCTTCCACTTCGCCGCGTACACCGACACGAACTACGACGACGACCGCGAGCTGTTCGAGGCGAACACGGCGATGACGTACAACGTGCTCGACCGGATGCGCGAGGTCGGCGTCGACCGGTTCGCATTCACCTCCTCCTCGACCGTGTACGGCGAGGCGCCCCGGCCGACGCCGGAGGATTACGCGCCGCTCGAACCGATCTCGATCTACGGCTCCTCGAAGCTCGCCGACGAGGCGCTGATCTCGACGCACGCCCACTCGTACGGGATCCAGTCGTGGGTGTTCCGGTTCGCGAACATCGTCGGCCCCCACCAGCGAGGCAACGTGATCCCCGACTTCATCGAGAAGCTCGACGCGGACCCGACCGAGCTGGAGATCCTCGGTGACGGCCGCCAAGAGAAGTCGTACATGCACGTCTCGGAGTGCGTCGACGCCATCCAGCACGTCGTCGAGCACGCCGATTCGGACCTGAACGTCTACAACCTCGGGACCCGGACGACCACGTCGGTCACGGCCATCGCCGACATCGTCAGCGACGAGTTGGGCGTCGACCCCGAGTACGCGTACACCGGCGGCGACCGCGGGTGGACCGGCGACGTGCCGAAGATGCGGTTGTCGATCGAGCGGCTCGCCGCCCTCGACTGGGAGCCGTCGATCGAGAGCGACGAGGCGGTTCGGCGGAGCGCGCGCGAACTGATCGACGAGATCGTCGGATAGGGGCCACTGGCTGTGCGTGCGCGACGTGCGCGAGTGACGGTGGAGCGGTGGCGGTCGCCTCCGACGATCTGGCGGTTTATTTACAAGTGAGTGGCGGCGGGCAGACGGTCTCCCAAGCCCCGGCCGTTTGTTTATAAGTGATCGACTGCAGATCGGCGGTGAACCTCTCTACAGTCCCGCCCAACCGCTCAGTCCCGCACCTCACGCCTCCCCAGCCTCGTCGGACCGACGCAGCTGCGTCGGTCCGACTCCCTCGCGCTCGGGTTCGCGCCTTTATAAGGCGCTCACCGGGGCGCGCCACCGCTGTGTCAGATCGTTCGGGGATCTCCCACATCCTCTCCCGCGCGCCGCTTCGGAAGGGCCTTTTAGGCCGACCGACGAACGAACGGTATGTTCAGGCAGTTCCGGTCGGAGGTGGCCGACGCCCTCGGCGACGCGCTCGCCTCGCTCGACCTCCCGACCGACGATCTCGGCATCGAACGCCCGCCCGACGACATGGACGCGACGCTCGCCTCCAGCGTCGCCTTCCGACTCGCGGGCGAAGTCGGCGCCGCGCCGCCGAGCGTGGCCGCGGACGTCGCGGACGCGGTCGCCGTCGACGGCTACGACTACCTCGGCGCCGTCGACACCGCCGGCCCGTACGTCAACTTCCACGTCACCGAGCGCTACTTCGTCGACACCCTCGACGCCTCCGCGACCGACGCGGGATACGGCGCGCTCCCCGACCGAGACACCTCCGTCGTCGTCGAGCACACGAGCGCGAACCCGACCGGTCCGGTCCACGTCGGTCGGGCGCGCAACCCGATCGTGGGCGACGCCGTCGCGAACCTCATGGAGTACGCCGGCTACGACGTCGACCGCCACTACTACGTCAACGACGCGGGCCGCCAGATGGCGGTGTTTACGTGGGCGTACGAGCGATTCGACGAGTCCGACCTCGACGACGAGCCCGCCCGGGACCGCGCCGAATACGATCTCGTCCGCTACTACCGGAAGGGGAACGCCTACTTGGAGGAGGCGGACCCAGAGGACGCCGACGCCGCAGAGGAGGAAATCGCCGCCATCCTCCAGGGTCTCGAAGCGGGAGACGAGGAGACGTACGAGCGCGTCGGCGAGGTCGTCGACACGGTGCTCGGCGGGATGAAGGAGTGCCTCGCACGGCTCCCCGCGGAGTTCGACGCGTTCGTCAAGGAGACGCAGTTCATGCGCGACGGGTCGACGGACGACGTGGCGGCGCGGCTCAAAGAGACCGATCAGGCCGTTTACGAGGAGGACGCCTGGCAGCTGGAGCTCGACGACTGGGGGATCGACAAGAATCTCGTCTTCCTGCGCTCGGACGACACGAGCCTCTACACCACCCGCGACCTGGCTCACCACGAGTGGAAGTTCGCGAACTACGACCGCGCGGTCACCGTCCTCGGCGAGGACCACAAGCTGCAGGCCGACCAGCTCGACGCGACCCTGGAACTCCTCGGTAACGACGTCGATCGACTCGGCCACGTCATCTACTCGTACGTGAACCTCCCCGACGGGAAGATGTCCACCCGCCGCGGGACGGGCGTGATGCTCGACGACCTGCTCGACGAGGCGATCGACCGCGCTCGCGAGGCGGTCGAGACCCGGATGGACGACCGCATCCGCGGCGACGACCTCACCGAAACGGACGTCGAGCGCATCGCCCACCAGGTCGGCATCGGCGCAGTCCGGTACGACATCGTCTCGAAACAGCCCGCGAAGGCGATCACCTTCGAGTGGGAAGACGCGCTCGACTTCGAGGGACAGTCAGCCCCGTTCGTCCAGTACGTCCACGCGCGCTGTTGTGGTATCCTCGACGAGGCCGCCGCTGCCGGCGTCGACGTGCCCGCGGCAGGGTCTGCCCTCGACGTCGACGCGTCGGCGCTGGCGACCGACGAGGCCCGCGCGCTCCTCCGCGAGATCGCTCGCTTCCCGGCCGCGATCGAGACGGCGGCCGACGACTTAGAGCCGCACACGATCGCCACGTTCACTCGCGAATTCGCCGACGCCTACAACGCCTTTTACCGGGAGTGCCCCGTCGTGACGGCCGACGACGACGACGTGCGCGCGGCCCGCGTCGCTCTCGTCGCGGCCGCGAAACACACGATGGCGAACGCGCTCGACGTGCTCGGCGTCGAGGCCCCGGACTCGATGTAGACGGGCGAAATCGCGTCCTCCGGGGTGTGTCGCCAGGTCAAAGCTTACTTACACGCACGCTGCCGTAGTTTGGGTAATGAGTAGCAACGCCCAAGCGGCGAGCGAGGACCGGCGGAAGTACGAGTTCCGCAAGGTCATCGAGGAGCTCCGCGACTTCGAGGGCTCCGGGACGCAGCTCGTCACCATCTACATCCCCGAAGACCGGCAGATATCCGACGTGGTCGCACACGTCACCCAGGAACACAGCGAGGCGGCCAACATCAAGTCCAAACAGACTCGGACGGCCGTTCAGGACGCGCTCACCTCGATCAAGGACCGTCTCCGCTACTACGATACCTTCCCGCCGGAGAACGGGATGGTGATCTTCTCGGGAGCGATCAACGCCGGCGGCGGCCAGACCGACATGGTCACTCGGACGCTGGAGTCGCCCCCGCAGCCCGTCGAGTCGTTCCGCTACCACTGCGACTCCGAGTTCCTCACCGAGCCGCTCGAACACATGCTGGAGGACGCGGGGCTGTTCGGGCTCATCGTCTTGGACCGCCGCGAGGCGAACGTCGGCTGGCTGAAGGGCAAGCGTATCGAGCCCGTCAAGTCCGCCTCCTCGCTCGTCCCCGGCAAGCAGCGTAAAGGGGGGCAGTCCGCCCAGCGGTTCGCCCGTCTCCGGCTCGAAGCGATCGACAACTTCTACCAGGAGGTCGCGGGGATGGCCAACGACCTGTTCGTCGACAAGCGCCACGAGCTCGACGGCATCCTCGTCGGCGGTCCCTCCCCGACCAAAGACGAGTTCCTCGACGGCGACTACCTCCACCACGAGCTCCAGGACAAGGTGCTCGGCAAGTTCGACGTGGCCTACACCGACGAGTCCGGGCTGAAGGACCTCGTCGACAACGCCAGCGAGGCGCTCGCCGACCAGGAGATCGTCGAAGACAAACGGAACATGGACGAGTTCTTCGAGAAGCTCCACACCGGCGAGGAGGCGACGTACGGGTTCGAACAGACCCGCCGAAACCTGATCATGGGTTCCGTCGACCGGCTGCTCATCTCCGAGGACCTCCGCTCCGACGTGGTCGTCTACGAGTGCCCGAACGATCACGAGGAGTACGAGGTCGTCGACTCCCGACACTCCACGCCGTCACACGAGTGCGCGGAGTGCGGGGAAGACGCCGCGGTCGAAGAGCGCGAGGACGTCATCGAACACCTGATGAACATCGCGGACCAGCGCGGCACCGACACGAAGTTCATCTCGACCGACTTCGAGAAAGGCGAGCAGTTACTCGACGCATTCGGCGGTATCGCGGGTATCTTGCGGTACTCCACGGGCGTCTAAGGAGGGTCTTCACGGGCGTCCGGCGTCCAGCAGAATTCGGGTCGGTGGCTTCTCCGCTGTTTTCGGTCTATTGCTCTGGTTCGATCGGCGTGGTCGCGATCTCTAAGCACGCGCAGGCGTCGGTCTCGGGGTCGAAGCAGTCCGGACACTCCGGCTGGCGATCGATGATCGTGTCGAGTCGGTCAGCGACCGTGTCGTCGATGACGGCCTCCAACTCGCGGGCTTCCGCCCGGAACTCCTCGACACCGAGCACGTTCGCGAGGAAGCGCTCGATGATACAGTAGGTCTGGAGCGCGTCCCGAGCCCGGACGATACCGTCGTCGGTGAGCTGGACGCCTTTGTACTTCTCGTGTTCGGCGAGGCCGCGTGCCTCTAACTTCCCGATCATCTCGTTGGCGCTCGCCGGGCTCACGTCGAGCGCGTCCGCGATCGACCCGGTCGAAGCGGGACCGTCTTCCTGCTGCTGTACGACGTATATCGTCTTCAGGTACTGGTCTGCGGTGTTCACAGTTCCCCTCCGTCGGCGGTCGTCATCGGCTCTATTCGCCGGTTCGTTGGCCGTTCCGTCTCTCGGTTCCGCAGTGGATCGGTCCCGCGGCTCGTCGGCAGCGCGTGCGTCCCGATCATCGTCGCTCCATGACCGCCGTGACCTCGCTCACGCCTTCGGCCTCCTCCTCGCGGATCGTCTCCAGCGTCTCCAGCAGGGTTTCACGGTCGAGCGAGAACTCCGCGTCGGACGCTTCGATCGCCCCGATGAGGTCGTCGTAGAATTTGTAGGCGGTCTCTTCGTTGCACAGCTGGTCGTACAACACGCCGTCAAAGTCTTCGGGCTGGGTTCGTCCGTAGCGAGCGTCGACGAGCGACTCGATCTCGTCGAACGGGACGCTGTCGACGCCGAGCCCCTCGATCAGTGATTCCAACCGCTCGCGGTGCGCTGCCGACTCCTCGGCCGCGCCCGCCAACAGCGCCTCGATCTCCGCGTCGAGTTCGGCATCGAGACTCTGGTAGTGGTGGTGTGCGCGCGCCTCAACGACCTCCTCTAACACGATCCCGATCTGCAGCAGTCGGGCGAGTTGGTCGTCGGAGGTGATCCGTTGGCTCACGCTCACCGAGACCACCCGTCGTCGTCCGTTACGCCCGTTCGCATACACGCCACCTCGGGCGGCGTTCGACTTAAGGGGTTCCCCTTCCGCGGCGTTCGAGCGCCTGTGCGCCGCTCGTCGAGTGTGTCGCTCGTCGGGACATGTCACTCGTCCAGATGTACCGTCTCGATCAAAAAACACCGAACAGACCGCAGTCGCAACGCCTACTGGAGGCGTTCCACGACGAGTTCTTCGACGTCGTCGCGGAACTCGTCGACCGCAATCTCCTCGAAGACGGGCACGAAGAAGCCCTCGACGAGCATATTCCGAGCCGTCTGGGGGTTGATCGTGCGGCTCTCCAGGTAGAACAGATCCTCGGCGTCGACCTGGCCGACCGTGGCGGAGTGCGACGCTTCGGTGTCGTGGTTGTGGATGATCAGCTTCGGCGACGCGTCGGCCTCGGCGTCGTCCGACAGCATCAGCGTGTTCTCGCGCTGGTAGCTGGAGGTGTTCCACGCGTCTTCGCCGACGTCCTGGACGCCCTCGTAAACGGAGCGGGAGACGTCGTCGAGCACGCCGCGCGTAACGAGATCGGCAGTCGTGTGCTCGGCCTGGTGCCAAACGCGGGCGTTGATATCGAAGTGCTGGTCGTCGGTGCCGAAGAACGTCCCGACGATCTGGCTCTCGGAGCCGTCGCCGTTGAGTTCGGTCTCGACGTCCGACCGCGTGAGCTTCGAGCCGAAGTTGCTCTCGATCCAGTCGATGGCGGCGTACGTGTCGGTGACGCCGCGCTTCAGCGAGTAGGTGTAGGTGTCGTCGTCGAGATTCTGCAGGGAACCGAACTGGACGTTCGCGTTCTCGCCCGCGACGACCTCGACGAGGTTCGAGAAGTATCGCTCGCCCTCGACGTGCTCACCGCTGCCGTCGCCGGACGTGATCGACTCGAGAATCGTCACCGAGGACGACTCCTCGGCGACGACGAGCGTCTGGCTGAACAGCGAGCGGGAGTTCATCTCCGCGCGGACCTTCACGTCCTCGACGTCGACGCCCTCGGGGACGTACACGAACGTGCCGGTCGTGAACAGCGCCACCGACAGCGCGGTGAGGTAGTTGTGGTCGGCATCGAGCACCGAGCCGAAGTTCGCCTCGATGATGTCGCCGTACTCGTCGAACGCCTCCGTGAACGGGAGCACGACGACCTCGTCGTCGCCGGCCGTCCGCTCGGTCGCGTCCGACTGGTTCAGCGGATCGACGAGTGCTTCGAAGTCGAGCGCTTCCAGGTCGGTCCAGCGTCGGCCCGGCGTCTGGATGACGTCCGGCAGCTCAGCCGTCTCCAGCGCGTCGAGCGCGTCGAGGCGGGCCTCCAAGAGCCACTCGGGCTCGTCGCGTTCGTCGGCGATGCGTCGTACCGTGTCCTCAGAGAGGCTCTCGATTGCTTTCGTGCTCATATTATCCGAGCGAGCCCTCCATCTCGAGTTCGACGAGCCGGTTGAGCTCGACGGCGTACTCGATGGGTAGCTCTTCCGTGATGGGCTCGATGAAGCCCGAAACGATCATCTGCTTTGCGTCGTCGTCGTCCAGCCCGCGCGACTGCAGGTAGAAGATATCCTCGTCGCCGATCTTCCCGACGGTCGCCTCGTGGGCGACGTCGACTTTCGACTCGTTGATCTCCATGTACGGCATCGTGTCCGACGTCGACTTGTTGTCGAACATCAGCGCGTCGCACTCGACCGCCGTCGAGGAGTTCTCCGCGCCGTCCGCGATGTGGACGAGTCCGCGGTAGTTCGTGCGGCCACCGTCCTTCGCGATCGACTTCGACTCGACCGTCGACTTGGTCTCCGGTGCGTTGTGGTACACCTTCGCGCCCGTGTCGATGTCCTGGCCCTCGCCGGCCATCGCGATGGTGATGTGGTTGTCGGAGGCGCCGCGACCCTTCAGGATCGTCGAGGGGTACAGCATCGTCGCCTTCGATCCCATCGAGCCCGAGATCCACTCCATGCGCCCGCCCTTCTCGGCGATAGCGCGCTTCGTGTTCAGGTTGTACGTGTTCTTCGACCAGTTCTGCACCGTCGAGTACTGCACGTGGGCGTCCTCGCCGACGAACACTTCGACGCCGCCGGAGTGGAGGTTGAACGCCGAGTACTTCGGCGCCGAACAGCCCTCGATGTAGTGGACTTCGGAGCCCTCCTCGGCGATGATGAGCGTGTGCTCGAACTGACCCATCCCCTCGGAGTTCATCCGGAAGTACGCCTGGATCGGCATGTCGACCGTCGTGTCCTCGGGGACGTAGACGAACGAGCCGCCCGACCAGATCGCGCCGTGTAGCGCCGCGAACTTGTTGTCGCTCGGCGGCACGGCCTTCGTCATGAAGTACTCCTTGACGAGTTCTTCGTGCTCCTGGACCGCCTTGTCCATGTCACAGAAGATGACCCCCTTCTCTTCCCACTGCTCCTGCATGTTCTGGTAGACGATCTCGGACTCGTACTGGGCGCCGACGCCGGAGAGCGCGTTCTTCTCGGCCTCCGGAATCCCCAGCTTGTCGAAGGTGTCCTTGATGTCGTCGGGCAGCTCCGTCCAGTCGTCGACGCCGCCGCGCACGTCGATGTCGGGGCGGATGTACGGAACGATCTCGTCGATGTCGACCTCCGAGAGGTCCGGCGCCTCGGGCCAGTCCGTCGGCATCGGCATCTTCTGGAAGTGCTTCAGCGCACGGAGGCGCCGTTCGAGCATCCACTCGGGCTCGTTTTTGTCCTCCGAGATGACGCGGACCGTCTCCTCGGTGAGCCCCTTCTCGCTTCTGAAGGCGGACTTCTCCTCCTTCTTGAACTCGAAGCGCTCCTCGGTGTTCGTCTCCTTCAGGTGGTCTTGTGAACTCATGTCAATTGGTTACCGTCCTGGTTGTATAGTGTTGTTGCGTAATCACAGTTGCTTACGCGTCGGCGAACGCTTCCTCGCGGACCCAGTCGTAGCCGTCCGCTTCGAGCTGCTCTGCGAGCTCCGCGCCGCCGCTCTTGGCGACCTTGCCGTCGAGCATCACGTGGACGTGATCGGGCTCGACGTAGTCGAGGATGCGCTGGTAGTGTGTGATCTGGAGGATACCGGTGCCCTGCTCGTCGCGCAGTGCGTTGATCCCCTTCGAGACGTCCTGGAGCCGGTCGATGTCGAGCCCGGAGTCGATCTCGTCGAGCACGGCGACGACGGGTTCCAGCATGGCGGCCTGCAGCACTTCGTTCTGCTTCTTCTCGCCGCCGGAGAAGCCGGCGTTGAGGTACCGCCGCATGAATTTCTCGTCCATGTCGAGCAGTTCCATCTTCTCGGAGAGGATCTCCTGGAACTCCGCCACGCCGATTTCGCCGTCGTCCGCCGGCCCCTCCATCGGGGAGGTGTCGTAGCCCGCGTCGTCTTCGTCGTCGTCGTCCGCCTCGTCGCCCTCGAACAGCTCTGCGCGCTCGTCCGCCTTTGCGTTGAGCGCCTGTCGGAGGAAGTTCGTCATCGTGACGCCCTCGATCTCCGCGGGGTACTGGAAGCCGAGGAAGATGCCGAGCGCGGCACGCTCATTGGGCTCTAACTCCAGGAGGTTCCAGTGGTAGTCGTCATCATCGAGGTCGACATCGATGTCGGCGACGTCCGCCTCGTCGAGATGGAGGAGAATTTCCCCGTCGGTCACCTCGTAGGCCGGGTGGCCGGCGATGACCTTCGCTGTCGTCGACTTACCGGACCCGTTCGGTCCCATCAGCGCGTGAATCTCACCGGAATTAACCGTAAGGTCGACGCCGCGAAGGATGCGTTCACCGCCCTCTTCAGCCACTCGTGCGTGAAGATCGTTGATTTCGAGAGTTGCCATATGTCGTCTCGTGCCTCGTACGTGCACACTAGTGACTGAGGAGGTTAATGGTTACGCATTTCCCCGTCAAATTTCTCAAAGTCGGTAAGAAATTTTCATCTGATCGAAAACTGGTTTCCAGCTTTGTCGTCCGTTTTCACATGAACGAGCCCAGGCCGGTCTGTTCCTGGCCGGTTTTTACCTCTTCCCACGACATTCCGAGCGCCTCGATGACGCGCTCTATCGGGCCCTTGAGCGTCTTATCGAGCATCTTCTCCCAGTCGACCTCGAACTCATCGGGCACCTGATCGGCGTACTCGAAACAGATCACGTCGGGATCCCGTTTGAACTCGCCGTACAGCGGATCGCGCTGCGGGTCGAGTCCCTTCTCGTCTTCCATCCGCTGCCAGAAGTCCGGGTGGACCTTTTTTAAGTAGAGCCGCTTCGGTTTCGACCCGCTCCCGAAGTTCGTGCCGAGCATGTGGTTGGCGTACTTCGCGCCGCGGACCTGCGCCGTCGGCGTCGCGTACGCGTCGAGTTTCTTTCCGATTCCGCCCGGGATCCCGATCTCGTCGAGATCCATGTCGCCGTCGAGCACCCGCGCGATCACGTCGACGAGGTACGCTTTCACCTCCTCTAAGTCCTCGTCGATGTCGTCGCCCGTGACGATCGTCTCGATGACGCTCTGTTGGACCTCCTTGGTGATTTGTGCGATGTCCGAGCGCTTGTACTCGAACCCGGTGATGTCGATGTCGTCGACGTCTTTCCCCTCCTTCCAGATGATGTGGCCCGCGTACCGCTTCTTCTTGCCTGCCTGGAAGAAACGTCGGTAGAGCTTCTCGAACTCGATCTGGAAGCGGTGTGAGTCGGCGTTCAGTTCCTGGCTCGCGAAGTCGTCGTAGCGCTCGTTGATGTGGTCCTCGATCTCGAAGGAAGTCTCGATCGCTTCCTCTTTCGACATATCCGATAACGACAGCATAACCGAATCCGTATCACCATATGCAACTTGATAATTAAGCTCGTTGGCGGCCTCTTCGGTGAAGTCGATGACCTCCCGGCCCGTCGCTGTGACGGCTGCAGCGCCCTCTTTGTCGTAGAGACGGAAACGGTCCCACCCCGTAACTCCGTAGAGAGAGTTCATAATAACCTTGACAGCTCCCTGCTGTCGGTCGTACTGCTCGTAGGGTTCGGTGCCGGGGTCGTGGTCGTTCCGGCGGGCCTTCTTCTCCTCGCGCTCGGTGAGGAGTTCGTCGACCATCTCGCGCATGATCCCGTCCGGCTGCTTCCGGAAGTGGGTCCCGTTGGGCGCGACGTACGTGTCGCCGTCGTACTCTTTCGGATCGACTTTCGTCTCCGGGCCGGCGTTGATCGTCACCATACACATCGGGTACAGGCTTTTCAAGTCCTGTACGGTCACCATCTCTTTGACGCCCGTGATCGGGTCGAAGACGGCGCCGCCCTCGAAGTCCTCCGACTCCTGTTGGCCCTTCGTCGGGAGTGCGAACTTCCCGAACGCCTTGTGGAGGACGTACATGTCGACGGTGTCGCCGGGCGTCGGCGCGTCCTCGATCTTGCAGCCGACGAAGGTTCGAACTTCGTCCCAAAACGCGATCACGTCCTGTTTCCGGTCGATCTCGACGCACAGCTCCACGTCGCGGATGCTGTACTCGAGCAGGCGCTCGGGGTCCTGCTCCCAGAGGTCGCCGATATCGCCCGTGTAGCGCTCCTTGCCGATACCGAGTTCGCGCTCGCCGACGGCGTCGAGCCGATACGACTCCAGCTCGGTGAACATCGTTCGCTTGTAGGCGTACAGCAAGTCGAAGACGACCCGCCCCTTGATGTCCGGACCGCCCCAGCCGGAGCGCCACACCTCACCGATCCGGGAGAGCCGGTCGATCGAGAGGTCGTACTGGCCCCCGTCGTCGAGCACCTCCAGTCGGTCGAGGACGTACGGCGCGTCGAAGTCCTCGAAGTTCCACCCCGTCAGCAGGTCGGGGTCGGTGTCGTCGATGTACTCGATGAACGCGTCCAACATCGCGGACTCTTCTTTGAAGGTGCGGACGTCGAAGTCGATGTGTCCGGTTCCGTCGCCCACGATCCCCTCGTACCCCGGAAGGTTCTCGGGTGGCGCCACCTCGGCTTCGGGCGCGTCGTACAGCCAGACGACGTACTCGTCGTCGTAAGAGTCGTGGCTCGTGAGACAGATGATCGGCTCCTCGCCGTCTTCGGGGAAGCCTCGCCGGTCGTCGACCTCGATATCGAAGGTGTTCACCCGCATCTCGGCGTCAACTTCGGCGGGTTCGAGCATTCCCTCGTGAACCTGGATCGCGTCGGAGCCGTCGTCGAGTCGGCGCTCCTCGACGCGCATCCCTCCCTTGAGCCCGTTGTCGATCAGCAGACGGTTCGGAAAGAGAATGTCCGCCTCGAAGGTCGTCGCGAAGTCGTCGCGAATATTCCCCACGTCGCGGGGTGTGCGAGTGACTATCCGGGTAAGTGGCTCGCCGCGGATGCTCTTGTACGAGTCGCCGTCGGGGGTCTCCTCGCGGGTTCCGATCACCACGTCGTACTGCTCGACGGGGTCGCGGTCGAGATCAGCGGTAGGGACGTAAAAGTACGGCTCGACGCCCAACACTCGGACGTGCTCGCGAACGTCGTCGCCGTCGTCGACGGGACGCCGACCGAACACGTGGACGACCGGGTACTCGTCGCTGCCGTAGCCTTCGACGGCGTAGTCGATCTGGGTGATCATCAGGTCGACAGTCCCGGTCGAGTCCGGGAACTTCGCTTCGTCGACGTCGACGACGTCGCTGACGTGTCCTCGGCCGCCGCCGGCGACGGCCGCCGCCTCCTGTGCGGCGAGGTTCTCCCGTTCGGCCTCCGTGCCGGCTTCCGCCTCGTCGTCGTCTCTCGCGGGCGACGAGAAGTCCGACAGCCCCGACTGAGTCATACGTCTCCTTCGGCGTTACCCCGGTAAAAAACTCGGCTTTCGGGTGCGGCGAGGACTTCCAGCACGGAAAGGCATATAATGTGGCATTGCATACCAAGGTCCATGTCTTCGGACCCACGTTCGGAACGCAGGGTGTCTCGCCCGGCCGGTCGCGACGCGGTCGACGCCGAGGTCGAGGTGTACGAGGACGACGGGAACGTGGTGCTTTTCGACGCCGCGAACCCGCTGGCGTGGGTCGAAGCGAGCCGAACGGTTCGACTCGCCGACGCGACCTGATCGGAGATTCCGGGAGATTCCGGGAGATTCCGAGAGATTTTCGGAATCTTCCGGACGGAACCTCTTTGCCCCGGCGTGGCCTACGCGGTGACGTGTTCTCCTTGGACGAGGACGACGAGGGCGAAGTCTCTTTCGGCGAGAGCTCCGACGCCGAGCGGGAGATGACCCCGGATATCCCGAAGGCGCCCTCGGTGAAGACGTTCGACGACAGCGGGAACTTCGAAGGGGCGGGCGACGTCGACTCAGGGACGCTCCGCGCGTTCGTCGTCGCCGTGATCTACGCCAACGCCGCGGTGCTGTTCGTCGCGCTCGGCCCGATGCTGTGGTACTTCGAGGGGTGGTCGCGGATCGGTCCGGGGCTGCTGATCGCCGGACTGCTCGCCGGTGTTCGGACGTACCAGACGTACCGCGCGTGGGAGCGAAAACGGGATGAGCGCGACTCGGCCGATTCGGAGGGCGGAAGCGAGGTGGAGACGGGTGACGCCGACGCCGAGTCCGAGTCCGACGCCGATCCTGACACCCAGGCCTGACTCCGACGCCGTCCCCCCGGAAGCGTCATGACCGGTCGACCACTGAACTGTTCTCATGCACACGGTTCGCGACGCCGACGGCGAGACGTACCTCCTCGTGAAACGCTCCGCCGAGTCGAGCCGGGTCCGCGACCCGGCGACCGGCGAGGAGCGCTACGTCGACAACGAGCAGTTGGTCGTCGTCGACGGTGAGTCGCCACTGTCGACGGCGGCGTCAGGCGTCCCGGCTCCGGTTCGGCAGCTGCTTCGGGCAGTGCACAACGACCGGTCGCTCGGCCTGCTCGCGGTGGTCGTCGACGAAGGACCGATCTCCGCGATCGAACTGCTCGACGCGGCCGACGTGTGCGAGTCCGACCTCCACGGGACCGTGACCGAACTGCGCGCGGCCGGCCTGCTCGACGAGGCCGACGTGGCCGGCCGTCGCGGCTACGAGGCGACCGAGATCGCGATCGCGGCGCTCGATCTGTTGCGGGGCGGGACGACACCGGAGGATACTACCCCGAACGAGGGAGACCCCGACGCCCCGGACGACGGCGCCCTCGACGCCGACCAGTGACGCGTAGCGATCCGGTGACCCTCGCCAAACCGAGCGACGCGTCGGTCGCGGTCGCCTACCGGAACCGCCCGAGCAGCCGGTAGTCGGCGTCGGGGACGTAGCGACGGAACAGCAGGCTGTTCGTCAGCACGCTCACGCTCGATAGCGCCATCGCGCCGGCGGCGAGAACGGGTTGGAGGAGCCCGAGCGAGGCCAGTGGGATCATCAGCGTGTTGTAGCCGAGCGCCCACACGAGGTTCTGTTTGATCTTTTCGAGCGTCGCCTCCGAGATGCGGATCGCTTTCACCACGTCGAGCGGGTCGTTCCGCATCAGCGTCACGTCCGCGGCCTCGATGGCGACGTCGGTCCCGGAGCCGATGGCGGTGCCGACGTAGGCGACGGCGAGCGCCGGCGCGTCGTTGACGCCGTCACCGACCATCATCGCCCGCCGGCCGTCGCGCTGGATCGCCTCGATCGCAT
>Ga0208138_100279_pt1 | contig 26505 bp, 27 predicted proteins | sample AntRauMetaRauer3_FD_184786 | JGI IMG/M metagenome (GOLD analysis project Ga0208138, IMG submission 184786) | Saline lake microbial communities from Rauer Lake, Antarctica, in enrichment culture - Antartic Rauer Lake 3 Metagenome Rauer3 (SPAdes)... ...
AGTCTGCTCTCGTCCGGCGACTGGCTATCCCTGCCGGGTCAGCCGAGCAGCGTCGTCACGACCCAGAACCCGGCGACCAGCACCGTCGCCACGCCGACCAGCTTCCAGGCGATGCGCAACACCAGTCGACCGACGAGGATGACGGCCCCGATTGCGACCAGCGCGAGCAGCAGCGCCCCCGACGGTGACCCCGTGAGTCCGCCGAGCGCGAGCAGGGTATCGAGCATGCATCTGGCCACGAAGCGGACGGTGGTACGTCTGTGGGCCGGCCCCCTCGCGTTCGGGTGGAAGCCGAAACTGAAGTCCCCGCGCCGTACCGGGAATGTGGTGGCCAGATCGGGCCACTTTCACCACGCTTTGGGAGCCTTCATATCCGGTCCGCTCGTAGGCAGTAGACACGCCGAACTGGGGCGGCGCGCGAGGCCGGTCACGGGGGGGACGGAGAACACAACTACTAACCCCGCGTGCCGGCTACCAGTGTGTCGTTCCCGAACACCGACGCTCAGCCACACATGATACACGAACCCACCACCTCACGGACTGTCGCGCGGAGGGACGACGAATGAGCTCGAACGACCTATCCGCGGACGACCTCACGCTGCCGGTCAAGCGCGTCACCGGCGACACGCTCGAGGACCGCCTCACCGCCAACGCCTACCAGAACATCCTCCCGGCCCGCTACCTCCGGAAGAACACCGACGGCGAGCACGTCGAGGAGCAGGAGGACCTGTTCCCGCGCGTCGCGAAGAACATCGCGCTCGCGGAGGTCGTCTACGAGAGCGAGGACCCCGTCGAGGTCACGCCGAGTCAGCTCAAGCCCGACCACCCGCGCCGCGGCGAAGTCGCCGAGGAAGTGTTCGGTGAGGGCGTCGACCCCGACAGTGAGGACGTCACCGTCGAGCTCACCGAGGACAACGTCAACAAGTTCGCCTACGACACGGTCGTCCCCGCGCTCGACGACTCCGAGGTACGCGACCACGTCGAGGGCGTCGCCGCCGAGTTCCAGGACCTGATGGAGAACCTCTCCTTCATGCCGAACTCGCCGACGCTGATGAACGCCGGCGACGAGCTCCAGCAGCTCTCCGCCTGTTTCGTCGACTCGCCGGGCGACGACATCACGGACATCCACCAGACCGCCAAGGAGGCCGCGGAGGTCTTCCAGTCCGGTGGCGGCATGGGGTACGCGTTCTGGAAGCTCCGGCCGTACGGCGACACCGTCGGCTCCACGGGCGGCATCGCGTCCGGCCCGCTGACGTTCATGGAGACGTTCGACCAGATGTGCGAGACCATCGCGCAGGGCGGCGCGCGACGCGGCGCGCAGATGGCCGTGATGCGCGTGAGCCACCCGGACGTCGTGGAGTTCATCCACGCGAAGAACAAGGACGTCTCGCTGGCGCAGACGCTGAAGCTCAACGACCCCGACGACTACACGTACACCGAGTTCTCGGAGGCTCTTGAGGAGGCCCGCGACCTCATCGACGAGGACGGCCGCGTCCCCGAGCACCTCCGGAACGCCGTCGAGGGCCACCTCTCGAACTTCAACATCTCCGTCGGCGTCACCGACGGCTTCATGGACGCCCTCGAGAACGGCGAGGAGTACACGTTCACGAACCCGCGCACGGAAGAACCACACATCGCGACCGAGGAGACGAAGGAGATGTACTCCCGGTACGACCTCGGCGAGTACGTCGAGGTCGGCGAGGAGCTCTCGATTCCCGCGGAGAAGCTCTGGAGCCGCATCGTCGAGGGCGCCCACGAGAACGGCGAACCCGGCGTCATCTACCTGGAGCGCGTCAACAAGCAGCACTCCTTCGACGTCGAGGAGCACCCCGAGCACCGCATCCTCGCGACGAACCCCTGCGGCGAGCAGCCCCTCGAGGAGTACGAGGCCTGCAACCTCGGGCACATCAACCTCTCGACGCTCGCGGCCGAGGACTCCCCTGACTGGCGGGTCTGGAGCGAGAACCACGACTTCGACAGCCTCGAGGCGGGCGTCAGTCAGTTCCTCGACGAGGCGGTCGACGTCGAGGCGTTCCAGCACCGCATCGAGATGGGGACGCGGTTCCTCGAGAACGTCGTCACGATGTCGGACTTCCCCGTTCCGGAGATCGAACAGAAGGTCGCCGAGATGCGGAAGATCGGCCTCGGCGTCATGGGCCTCGCGCAGCTGTACATCCAGCTCGGCGTGAAGTACGGCAGCGAGGAGGGCAACGAGATCGCCAGCCAGCTGATGCGCACCATCAACCACGGGTCGAAGGCCGCGAGCCACGACCTCGCGCTCGAACGCGGCAGCTTCGACGAGTGGGACAAGTCCAAGTACGCGACCCCGACGGAGTACCCCGACTGGTTCGAGCACCACACCGGCGAGGACGCCGCGGACTGGGCGGACGGCTACCCGATCCGGAACCACAACACGACGACCATCGCGCCGACCGGCACGACGTCGATGGTCGGCAACACCACGGGCGGCTGCGAGCCCATCTACAACGTCGCCTACTACAAGAACGTCTCCGACGACGTGCAGGGCGACGAGATGCTCGTGGAGTTCGACGACTACTTCCTGCGGACCCTGGAGGACAACGACATCGACGTCCAGGCCGTCAAGGAGGAGGCCCAGGAGCAGATGGCGAACAACGAGTTCGACGGCGTCGACGGGCTGACGACGGTCCCGGACGCCATCGGCGAACTGTTCGTCGTCACGAGTGACCTCTCCGGGAAGGACCACGCGGCGGTCCAGACGGCCTGCCAGCAGGGTGTCGACTCCGCCATCTCGAAGACGTGTAACTTCCCGAACGACGCCTCCGTCGAGGACATGGACGAGGTGTACCGATACATCTACGACAACGGCGGGAAGGGCGTCACCGTCTACCGGGACGGCACCCGCAGCAAGCAGGTGCTGACGACGCGCGCCGACAACACCGAGTTCTCGTCGATGGACGAGGACGAGGCCGCGGAGGCCATCGTCGAGACCGTCGAGGAGACGTTCGGCGGCATCGAGGGCTTCCTCGAGAACGAGGACGTGCAGGCGGCCTTCGGCGAGGACCTCCGCGAGATCTTCGCCGGCGACGCCGAGGAGTTCGAGGGCGAGTTCGCGGAGAAGCAGTCCCGCCCCGACCTCCTGCACGGCGTCACGCAGCGCGTCGACACGGGCTACGGCAAGCTCTACGTCACTATCAACGAGGACCCCGAGCGCGAGCGCCCGTTCGAGCTGTTCGCGAACACCGGGAACTCCGGTGGCTTCACGGGCTCGTTCACCGAGGCGCTCGCGAAGACCATCTCGGTCGCGCTCCGGTCGGGCGTCGACCCCGCCGAGATCGCGGACAAGCTTCAGGGCATCCGGTCGCCGAAGGTCGCCTGGGACAAGGGCGAGCAGGTCAACTCCATCCCTGACGCCTTCGGGACGGCGCTGCGCCGCTACCTCGACGGCGACGTCGACCGCGCGGCCTACCCCCAGCAGCAGCGCCTCGGCGACATCGAGGACGGGGACGCCGCGGGCGCGCCCGAGACGGACGGCGGCGCTGCCGAGTCGCTCGGCGGCCCCCAGGGTCCGGCGGGCACCGACGGCGCGGACGCCGCAGAGCAGACCGAGGACGCCACGCAGTCGCTCATCGACGCCGGGGAGAGCCCCGAGTGTCCGGACTGCGGCGCGATGACCCTCTACTACAGCGAAGGCTGCAAGACCTGCGAGTCCTGCGGCTGGAGCGAGTGCTGAGCTGAGGGCGCCGCGGTTCGACGGTCGTTCTTCGTTCTCTCTCCGAGAGGGACACGCCTTTACTCGCCGCCCACCAGCCTCCAGGCATGCCAGCAGACGCGCCGGCGTGCCCGCAGTGCGACGCCGACCTCTTTAAGCGCCACTGCAAGTACGTCTGCCCGCAGCACGGCGTGGTCGTCGACTGCAGCGACCCCTTCACGTTCTGACTACGCCGCCAGTTCCCTGTACGCGACGGGCCCGAGCAGTGCGCCCGCCGCGAGCACGCCGACGGCGAGCAACACGGGGTCGACGCTGCTGGCGTCCATCGCGAACGTGTCGAGGCCGCTGCCGAGGGCGACGGTGGCGACGACCCACGGCAGTTCGCCGACGAGCGTCCCGGCCGCGAACGAGCGCAAGGGGACGCCACCGGCTCCCGCAGCGGCCGACACGGGCTCCGCGGGCGTGGGCGCGAACCGCGCGGCGACGAGGCCGCGGACGTCCCCGGCGGCCGCGAAGAACCGCTGGCTGCCGTCGGAGAACCGGCCGAGAAGCCGACCGTCGGCGGGCGCGTATCGGCCGACCGCGTACGGCGGGAGGCTGGTGAGGAGGGCGCCTGCGAGCGCGATGGGGACGCCCACCAGGAGACCGTACTTGAAGCCGACGAGCGCGGACAGCACGCTGATCGGCCACGCCAGGAACGGCCGGACGGCGTACAGGCCGACCAGAATGACGGGGAACCACGGGCTCGCGAGCGCGGCGCGCAGCGCGTCGAGGGCTCGCGCCGGCCGCGCGAGCACTGCCAGCGCGACGACGAGGGCGGCGGCCGCGCCGGCGAGATAGCGTCGCATCGCCGCTCGCTATCCGGGGCAGGCACAAAACGACTGCCATCGGGCAACGCTGAAGTGCGGGCTCCACGGACTGGAGGGTATGAGCCGTCACGGTGGCGTCGACGACGACGCCGACCCGGTCGAGGTCGGCGTGGAACTCCTCGCGAACCTCGAGTTCGGGTCGCTGTCGGTCGCGGACGCCATCGACCGCATCGAGACGGTCACCACCCACCCCCGGACCACGCGGGAGATTCTCGACGAGGCCGAGCGCCGCGGCGTCATCGAGCGCGAGTCCGGCGAGGTCTACCCCCAGGGCGGCAGCTACGTCGCGTTCGACTCGCAGGTGATCCAGAAGGAGGGCGAGTTCTCGTGTTGGCGCTGCGGGTCGTCGCTGTCGACCGGCTACTTCGTCGACCTCGACGCCGGCGAACTCGGACCGTTCGGCTCCTCGTGCATCCGCAAGGTCACTGGTCGGGAGTGAGCCCCCGGAGCGCGGCGAGGCGCTCGCGCTGAGCCTCGATGGCGGCCTGCTGGGCCTCGATGATCTCCTGCTGGCGTTCGACGGTGTCGGCGAGGTCCTCGACGACGCCCGCCATCTCGTCCAGTTCGACCTCTAGCTCGTCCGGGTCGACCGGCGGTTCGACCTTCTCTGTCGCCGTCCGGAAGCCGCTGGACTCGAACTCGTCGCCCTCCTCCCGAGCCTCGTCGCTCGCTACCGCCTGCGCGCTCGTCGCCGACGCGCCACCGTGACTCGCGGGTGCCGTCTCCGGCTCGTTCGCCGGCTCCGCATCGTCGTCCTCGCCGACGCCGCTCGTGTCGATGGGGTCGACGCCGCCCCCGAAGGACACCTCCTCGGTCGCGGTCTCGGTGGTCTCGCCCGCGTTCGCGGCGCTCAGCTCGGCGGCGCTGTCGACGCCGTGGTAGGCGAACACGGCGTCCTCGACGGCCTCGCGGACGGCGCGGAACTGCTCGTTCTGCGCCTTGATTCGCTCGGTCCGTTCCGTGGTCTCGAGGACGAGCTGGCTGGAGACGTTGCCGTCCTCCGTGTCGATGCCCGTGACCGTCGCGTACGCAATCTCCTCGTAGTCGGGGCCCCAGACGGCCGACCCGATGTGTTTCACGACGCGGTCGCTGGTGACGACGAGCGTGAGCTCGCTGAATCGGTACGTTCGCTTGACCGTCTCGCCGGGCCCCGTCACGTCGGCGGCGTTCAGCACGCCGGCGAGGATGGGGTGGAGCACGTCGTCGAGGTTGGCCGACGGGATCGAGAACGACTGGTCGCCGTCCAGGCCGTAGTCGAGAGTGATTTTCGCCTTCCGCCGTCCCTCGCTGACCCCGACGCCCTCGGCGTCGTGGGGGAAGTCGTCGACCGACTCGTCGCTCAGCAGGCCGTCGGCGGTGTACAGCAGCGTTCGCGTCGGCGTGACGAACAGCGCGTCCTCCCCCTTCAGCGCGACGTGGGCAGCGACATCCTCGTCGCCGAGCGAGGACTGTACGAGCGCGGGTACGTCCATGAATGCCCGAAACCACCGGTTCGGCTTAAACCCGGCGGGTGGTCGGCCGAGATGAGAACGTTAAAGAGCAAGACCGGCATACGGCGAAACGAGCCCGGGTGGCTTAGCTGGTCATAGCGCCGCACTCATAGGGTATCGAGATTCGGTGCGGCATCCCACTGCCACGTGGATGCTCAGCATGTCCGCGAGGCCCGCCGAGCCTCGAACCTGGGACATGCGGAGATCGAGGGTTCAAAACCCTCCCCGGGCATTTTCGCTGCGTCGCTCACGACGGTGAGCGACCGCCACGCGAAACTGGCGGCTGCGGTTTTGCGCCCGACGAGGCGCAGCGCGAGCACAGCGAGCGACCGTCTCGACCCGGTTCAAAACTCTCCCCGGACACTTCTCCGAGGCGACGGCGAGCGCCAGCGGGGCGTCCGTCGCGTCGCCTCCAGTGATACGCCCGAGCGACACCCATCTTCGGACGGCATCGCTCTTCGGCGATGGCCGTCCTTACGAGGTGAGCGTAGAGTGACAGCTCCGTCGTAGGATGCCGTTACCTCGATTCGGCCCGCGAGCCGTCGGTCTGAACGGAGCGCGTTCGCGGGTCGGGGCTGTCGCGCTGACGGCGTCGATTCGCCGTCGCTCCTCCGACCCAAAGTTACGGTTCGAGAGGCCACGATAAACTTTTAGCTGGCCTCTCGTGCTGTCGTAAATCGTCCGCAGTCTCGGGTATAACCGCCTGAAACGGAGTGAAACGCACACAACGGTCGGCCTACTATATGGGGTGGGCGGTCCAACGGTGGAGTAGACGAGGTGCCCCCCGATATGTCAACTCCCTCCCGCTCCGCGCTCGCCGACGCCGCAACGGACGTCGTGACCACGCCCGGCTCCGCGACGCTCCTGAAGCCCCTGGAGGTTGCGGGCTTCTGGGCCGCCGTCGCGCTGCCGTTCCTCTACCTGCCACTCGTGGTCGCCGGTCCGTCGTCGTCGGCCGAACAGACCGCGCTGGCCGTGATGGTGCTCGCGCACGTCGCAGCACTCGTGCTCGGTCACCGCCACCGCTCCGACTGAACGGCCAGCCGACCCACTCCCTCCACGCGCCACCCACCTCTCACCGTTCTGCTCTCTTCTCCGCTCTGGTATCTCGCTCTCGCAGTCCGGTAGCCACCCCCACGGCGACGGGAAGGCGGACCGCTTAACCACGCGGTTCGCGTGCACTCGCGCATGGCGCTGGATGCTGTGCCGCTCGGCCGCACCGGGCTCAGAGTGACCGAACTCGCGTTCGGGACGTGGCGGTTCGGGCGGGAGAACGACGCCGGCGAGGTCGAAGTCGGCGAGGACCGCGCCCACGACCTCCTGGACGCGTACGCCGACGCCGGGGGCCGGTTCATCGACACGGCGGACATGTACGGCGGCGGTCGCGCCGAGTGCTACGTCGGCGACTGGCTCGCGGAGCGTGACCGCGAGGACTACGTCGTCGCGTCGAAGGTGTACTGGCCGACGCGCGAGGGCCCGAACGGCCGCGGGCTGAACCGAAAACACCTCCGGGAGAGCCTCGACAACGTCCTCGACCGACTGGGCACCGACTACGTGGACGTTCTCTACATCCACCGGTGGGACGACGAGACGCCCGCCACCGAGTTCATGCGCACGCTCGACGAGTTCGTCCGCGACGGGACGGTCCACTACCTGGGCGCGTCGACGTTCGAGCCGAACGCGTGGAAGGTCGCGAAGGCCAACGAGATCGCGAAACGGGAGGGCTACGAGCCGTTCACGGTCGCGCAGCCGCGGTTCAACGCCGTGAACCGCGAGGTCGTCGGGAACTACCTCGACATGTGCCGGGACTACGAGGTCGGCGTGGTGCCGTGGTCGCCGCTCGCCGGCGGCTTCCTCACGGGGAAGTACGAGCGCGGCGAGGAGCCGCCCGAGGGGACGCGGGGCGCGACCGACCAGCAGTTCGTCGACTCCTACCTCACGCCGTCGAACTTCGACGTTCTGGAGGCGGTCGAGGCGGTCGCGGAGGAGGTCGACGCGACGCCCGCGCAGGTGTCCCTGGCGTGGCTGCTCCACCACGACCAGGTGGTCGCACCCATCACGGGCGCGCGGACGCCCGAACAGCTCCGGGAGAACGTCGCCGCGGCGGACGTGACGTTGAGTGCCGACCAGTACGCCCGCATCGCCGACGCGCGGTAGGGGGCCCGACTGGACTGTTCAGGCCCAGGTCGCTCGCGCCTTCCGGAGTTCGGCGACGAGCGCCCGGCGTTTCAGCAGGCAGAACCCCGAGAAGATGACGAGGAAGCCAGCGACCGTGTTCGGCGTGATGGGTTCGGCGAGCCAGACCAGCCCGACGACCGCCGCGAACACGGGCGCGACGTAGCTCACGAGGTTGATCTCGATGGGGCCGAGGCGGTCCAGCAACTCGAAGTAGACGAGGAAGCCGGCGGCGCTGGCGGCCAGCGAGAGGTACGCGATGGCGAACAGCGCCTCCGTGTTCCGGGGGACGACCTGGGGTTCGCCGGCGGCGAGGCTGACGACGTGCATCAGGCCGGCGCCGAGCAGCATCGACCACGCCTCCATCGTCTCGATGGAGAGGTCGTCGTCGACGCGCTGCGTGAGCACGCTGCCGAGCGCGAAGCACGTCGACGCCGACAGCACGAGCAGGACGCCGACCGTGTTCCCGGCGAAGAGGTTCGAGGGGTCGGGGTTCGACAGCACGACGACGCCGACGAGCCCCAGCGCCAGCCCCGCGAGGCCCGCGACAGAGAGCCGTTCGGAGGGGAGGAACGCCCGAGCGAACCCCGTCGTGAGCACGGGGCTGAGGCTGACGACGACGGCGGCGACGGCGCTGGTCGTCTGCTGCTCGCCGACGAACAGGAAGGCGTGGTAGGCGGCGATCATCAGCACGGCGGCGATACCGACGGTCGTCCAGTCGGCGCGCGTCCGCGGGAGCCAGCGGTCGCTGACGCGGACGGCGTACGCGAGCATCACGACGCCCGCCACGTCGTAGCGCACCGCCGCGAACAGCACGGGCTCGAAGCCGGCCTCCAGGCCCGCCTTGATAGCGGGGAACGCGGACCCCCAGACGGCCGCGAGCGCGAGAAACAGGACTGCGTCCCGGTAGTTGGTCACGACACCACTCCACGCCGCGGGGAATTGACCGTTTCGGAGCCGTGACGATATTGCCGGCGACGGCGAGCCGATAGCGGGCAACCGACCAGTCGGACTCGTGAGCCGACCAGCACAGCACTCACGACAGAACGTCTTTTGTGAGCAGGTGCTGACGACCGATTGTGCCTCCAGACGTTACCGTACGGCCCGCCAGACCTGCCGACGCAGACGGCATCTATCGGGTGATGCGGCAGAGCAGACGAGACGCGTTCAGTGGACTGCTCCCACCAGCGGCCCTCGACTGGGACGCCGACGTTCCCGACTCGTTCGAGACGTTCGTTCGGGAGACTGTCTCCCACGGGGAGAAAGCCATGCTCGTCGCTGTCCGTGGCGGTGTCGTCGTCGGCGTCGCCGAACTCGTCTGGCACCCGGAGGCCACCGAGGGGTTCGTCGAGGCGTCCGCGGCGGAGTTGAAGGCCATTCACGTTCGCCCGACCGACCGGAACGAGGGAATCGGCTCGACGCTCCTCGACGAAGCGATTGGGGCGCTCCCCTCGACGGTCACCGGACTCTCCCTCTGTGTTCTGGGAGAGAACCACCGGGCTCGCGCGTTCTACGAGCAGCGAGGGTTCGAGCAGACCGGAACGACCACCACGACCCACGCCGGGGACGACTTCACTGAGGTCGTGTATCGTCGGCCACTGTGAGCGCGGCGTGCGTTGATTCGGCGGCCCGTTCCACCCGTAGTTTCGAGTGAGGAGGCCCTCGCGGAACTCCTACAGCTGTTCGCCGGACCGCTCGGTGTGCAGCGCGCGCAGGACGTCCTCGCGAGTGACGATACCGACGATTTCGTCGCCCTCGACGACGGGGACGCGGTTCACGTCGCGGTCGTCGCGAGCGAGGATGGCGAGTGCGTCGTCGACCGAGTCGTCGGGTCCGACGGTCAACACGTCCTCGGTCATGATGCGCTTCACGGGCTTGTTGGCGTTCGACGCGAGGTCGAGGCTGGCCTCGAGGTCGTCCCAGGAGAGTTCGAAGCCGTACTCCAGGCTCTCGAGGAACGGCGGCAGCCCGATGGGAATCCAGATCGTGCGGTGTTTCGGCTGGAACAGCTCCACCATGTCCCGCTGGGTGACGACGCCGACGAGGCGGTCGTCGTCGTCCACCACGGGGAAGCCCGTGAACTTGCGTTCGGCGAGCTTCTGGAGCACCGTGCTCACGTCCTCGGATTCCCGCACCGTCTCGACGTCGGCCGTCATCAGCTCCCGGACCAGCATACTCGGGGCGAGGCGGCGCGTGACTGTATGCCTACCGGCGGAGGATTTACGTCGAATGACCCGATAGACTGGGTATGGCCATTGTGGGCCAACCGAGCCTGCGGGACATCTTCGACGACGCGCCGACCCCCCACATCGCTCACCCGCCGCGGTCGCACCGCCGGGACTTCTACGTGGCGACGGACGGTTCGTACGCCAGCGACGGCGCCGGCCTCGGCGTCATCATCGAGACGCGAGACGGCGAGCGCGTCGCACGACTGTCGGTGCCCGACGAGGCGCCGGACAACAACGTCGCCGAGTACCGGGCGCTCCACCTCGGACTCGACACGCTCGCCGCGCGCGTACCACCGGGGGCGAGCGTCGGTGTGCTCGTCGACCACGACGCGCTCGCCGCGGACGTCAACACCGCCGTGCTCGCGGCTCGCCGCCGGGACTATCGCCCGCTCCGGGAGTTCTCGGTGCCGTCGGCCGCCGGCCACCACTGGCGCGGCATCCGCGCGCGCGTCGTCGGCTTCTCCGAGATACGGGCCGCGCAGGTCGACAGCAGCCAGAACCCGGCCCACGTGCTCGCGAACCAGCCCGACCAGTACGCCCACGTGAACGACGAACCCGACCGCTGCCTGCTGCCTGACGCCGGCTCGACGGACCCCCAGATTCCGCCGCCGTCGCGGTCGGACCGACGGGCCGGCGACTGAGCCGTCCTCGGCCGAAAGCTACTACTTCTTGCACTGAGCGCCGTGGGTCGTGCGACGACGAGACATGTTGGCAGCGACTGGCGCCGCCGGACTCGCTGCACTGGCTGGCTGTAGCGCGCTCTCATCGCTAACGTCCGTGAGTTGTGACGACGGCGAGGACGCTCTGGGCGACATCTCCATCGACCGGGACGACCACGAGTACGAGTACACGAACAAGACGGTCGAGACCTTCTCGGTCCAGGGCACCGTCGTGTACGTCGACGACATCGAAGGACTCTGGATTCGGGACGGCACCGGTCTGGGCCACGTCACGTCGGCGAAGACCGGGAAACTCATCGACCCCGCGGCGTTCTCCGCCGGGGACTGCGTCTCCGCGTCGGGGCGCCTGAACGTCTACGAGTCCGAGGCCCAGGAAGCCCCCTCCATCTCCGCCGAGGAGCTCTCGAACAAGGGGTCGACCGACGGCAGCGACGGCCCCGTGGGCTTCGAGGTGCCGTCGCCGCGCTTCGAGACCGAGTGGGACGACACGCGTGAACCGATGAAGTTCGTGTTCACCGAGGGTCAGGTCGCGGCCGGAGCCCTCGTCGTGCGCCACCAGCCACACGACGGCAGGACACCGTGGCCCGAGGCCGAACACGACACCTGGGCGGACTTCACGGGGCTCTCCCCCGACGAGCAGGTGCCGGCCGGGAGCACCCTGGAGTTCGACGGCGGCGCCGGCGTGAGCGTGCTGTACTCGCACCCCGACTCCGAGTTCACGAAGCAGGTCGGCGGGGAGGTCGCTGGGGCGGACCCCATCGACGCGTAGCTCGGCCCCCGAATTCTCTGGCTGCCGTCTGTACAGCACCGCAGAAGCCGGTGGTCGGAACCGCGGGCGACTACTCTTCGCGCTGCCGCGCCTCGGCCGCCGCGACAGCGGCGAGGTTCACGATGTCCTTGACCTCGTCGCCGCGCTGGAGGACGTGAACGGGCTTGTCCATACCGACCAGCATCGGGCCGATGGCGTCCGCGCCGCCGAGGCGCTGGAGGAGCTTGTAGCCGATGTTACCGGCTTCGAGGTTCGGGAAGATGAGGACGTTCGCGGGGCCGTCGAGGTCGCTGAAGCCGTAGGTCCCCTCGAGGATGTCCTCGACGACGGCGGTGTCGGCCTGCATCTCGCCGTCCACCGGGAAGTCGGCGGTCTCGTCCTCGCGGAGGATGCGGGCGGCCTCCCGGGGCTTCCGGGTGCCCTCGTTGTCGACGCTGCCGAAGTTCGAGTACGACAGCATCGCGACGCGCGGGTCGACGTTGAAGCGGCGCGCGAGCTCGGCGGTGTGCCGCGCGACCTCCGCCAGGACGTCGGCTTCGGGGTCCTGATTGACGGTGGCGTCGGCGACGAACACGACCTGATTCTTGAACGTCAGCATGTAGACGCCAGCGACGTAGTCGGCGTCGGGCGCGGTGCCGACGACCTGCAGCGGCGGGCGGAGCGCGCTCGGGTAGTGGTGGGTGAGCCCCGTGAGGAAGGCGTCGGCGTCGCCGGCTTCGACCATCGTCGACCCCAGGTAGTTCGGGTCGCGGGTCACGAGCGACTCGGCCTCGCTGCGCGTGATGCCCTTGCGCTTCCGGAGTTCGTAGAGGCGGTCGGCGTAGTCGGCGTGGTCGCCCTCGTCGGGGTCGACGATGTCGGGGTCGAACTCCAGGCCGAGCGCCTCGACGGCGCCGTGGATGGTGTCGCGGTCGCCCAGCAGCACGGGCTCGGCGATGTCCTCCTCGGTCATCTGGTAGGCGGCGCGAATCATCTTCTCGTCGTCGCCCTCGCCGAGCGCGACGCGCTGCTTGCTGCCCTTCGCCTTGTTGATGACGATGCGCATCATCTCCCGGCTCTTGCCGAGGCGGGCCTCCAGTTCCTCGCGGTACTGCTCCGGGTCGAGGCTCGTCCGGGCGACCCCGGACTCCATCGCGGCGACGGCGACGGCGGGCGCCACCTCGAACAGCACGCGGGGGTCCAGCGGCTTCGGGATGATGTACTCGGAGCCGAACTGCAGGGGCTGGTCGCCGTAGGCTTTGACGACCTCGTCGGGGACGTCCTGCTTCGCGAGGTCGGCGAGCGCCTCGGCGGCAGCGACCTTCATGTCCTCGTTGATGTCGGTCGCGCGCACGTCGAGAGCGCCTCGGAAGATGAACGGGAACCCGAGCACGTTGTTCACCTGATTCGGGTAGTCCGACCGCCCGGTCGCCATGATGACGGTGTCGTCGCGGGCGGCCTTCGCGGCCTCGTAGTCGATCTCGGGGTCGGGGTTCGCCATCGCGAACACGATGGGGTCGTCGGCCATCGAGCGCACCATCTCCTGGCTGACGATGCCGCCGACCGAGAGGCCGACGAAGACGTCCGCGCCCTCCATGGCGTCGGCGAGGTCGCCGCCCTCGCCGGCGGGGCTGGCGAACTCGGCCTTGAAGTCGTTGACGTCGCGGTCCTCGGTGATGATGCCCGAGGAGTCACACATCGTGACGTTCTCCCGCTGCACGCCGAGGCTGACGTAGAACTTCGCGGACGCGATGGCGGACGCGCCGGCGCCCGAGAACACGACCTCGAGGTCTTCGAGGTCCTTGTCCGCGATCTCGGCGGCGTTCAGGAGCGCTGCGCCGGAGATGATGGCGGTGCCGTGCTGGTCGTCGTGGAACACCGGCACGTCCATCTCCTCGCGCAGTCGGGTCTCCACCTCGAAGCACTCGGGAGCCTTGATGTCCTCGAGGTTGATGCCGCCGAACGTCGGCTCCATCGCCGAGACGGTCTCCACCAGTTCGTCGGCCGAGGTCTGGTCGAGTTCGATGTCGAAGACGTCGATGTCGGCGAAGCGCTTGAACAGCACGCCCTTCCCCTCCATGACGGGCTTGGCGGCCTGTGCACCGATGTCTCCCAGGCCGAGCACTGCCGACCCGTTCGAGACGACGCCGACCATGTTGCCCTTCGTGGTGTACGTGAAGGCGTCGTCGGGGTCGTCAGCGATCTTCCGACAGGGCGCCGCCACGCCCGGAGAGTACGCTAGCGAGAGGTCACGCTGGGTGTTCGTCGGCTTCGTCGTCGATATCTCTACTTTCCCTGGTGGGTCGCTGGCGTGGTAGTCCAGCGCGTCCTCGTCGAGTCCCATGTAGGTGACACCGCCGGCATCCTGCAAAAGCCTGTCCCAACGCGTCGAACAGAACTTCGACGGACGACGTAATCGGTGTTCTCGCCCCGATGGAGAACCCGACACGCATACGTACCCTTCAGCCGAAATTCCGGACAATGGCTCGTCGCTCGTACCAGCTTGCGGCCGTGACGACCGTGCTCACGTTCGCGCTCATCCTCCTCGGGGAGTTCACCGCCGTCTCGGGCTCCGGCGCCACCTGCGGGCTGCGGTGGCCGGACTGCAGCGGCCAACTGTTGCCGTTCGGGCTCCCGGTCAACGACTTCGTCGAGCAGTTCCACCGGTCGGTCGCGATGGTCGTCGGCTTCTTCATCCTCGGCACCGGCGCCGTCGCCTACCGGAACTTCGACGACCGCGACATCCAGGTGACTGGCGTCCTCGCCGTCGTCCTGCTCCCGCTGCAGGTCATCCTCGGCGGCACCACCGTCACCTTCAGCGGCCTCCTCCCCTGGGGCTACCAGCCCATCACGCAGGCAGTCCACCACCTCGCCGCGCTCGCCATCTTCGGCACGCTCGTCTACGCGACGATACGCATGCGCGAGGAGGCCGGGCTCGGACTCGGGCGCGTCCGCACGGCGGCGCTCGCCGGCCTCGCGATGCTCCCCCTGGAGCTCGCGTTCTCTCGGAACACCATCTTCGCCGTCTACGGGACGCGCGTCCAGCTGCTCAACCACACCTTCGAGCTCGCGGTGTTCGCCGCGGCGCTCGCCGGCTACGTCTGGGCGCGCCAGCGCGGCGCCGCTCGCGCCGCCAGGGCCTCCGGAGTCGCTGCCCTCCTCGTCGTCGCACAGGTGCTGTTGATGGTCGGCATCGTCCAGTTCTCGGCGGCCGTCCAGCTCACCTACTACGCGCTCGCCGCCGCCGTCGCCGCACTGCTCGTCGCTGCCGCCCGCGTCCGGGCGAGCACCGGCGCCAGCCCCGCCGCAGCGTAGCGGTCGCGAGTCCTGCGCGGTCTGGTGTGTTTAAGTGGCGGGGGGTTCTACCCCGTTGCATCATGTCGAACATCGACAGGCGTACGTACCTCAAGTCAGTCGGCGGCACCGGCGTCGCCCTCACACTCGCGGGCTGTACCAGTCTCACCGGCGGCGACGGCGGCGGCGACACGATCATCCCCGGTACGGCCTCCGGCTTCCCGCCGTTCGAATTCGTCGACGACAGCGGCGAACTCGTCGGCTTCGACGTCGACCTCCTCGAGGCAGTCGTCGACGAGACCGACTACGAGCTCGGCGAGTGGGAGGACCTCGAGTTCGGCCAGCTCATCACCTCGCTGGACAACGGCAACATCGACGTCATCGCGGCGGCGATGACCATCAACGACGAGCGCGACCAGACCATCGACTTCTCGGACCCCTACTACGACGCCAATCAGGCCGTCCTCGTGAGCGAGGACGGCGACTTCCGCCCGGAGAGTACGGACGACCTCTCCGACCGCCCCATCGGCGCCCAGACCGGCACCACGGGCGAGGACGAGGTCGACGCCCTCGTCGACGACGGCGTCATCAGCAGCGGCCAGAAGTCCACCTACGAGAATTACGTGCTCGCCGTCCAGGACCTCGTGAACGGCAACGTTGACGCCGTCATCGTCGACACCCCGGTCGCCGAGACGTTCGTCGCCAACCGCGCGGTCGTCACCTCGTTCACCATCCAGACCGGCGAACAGTACGGCTTCGGCGTTCAGGAGGGCGACTCCGACCTCCAGGAAGCCCTGAACTCCGGGCTCGCGACGGTCGAGGACAACGGCACGTACGCCGACCTCACCGAGGAGTGGTTCGCCAGCGACGAGTAAGTAGATGGACCTCACGCCTCTCACGTCCCAACCCCTCGGTGACTGGGAGTTCGTCTGGCGCCAGCGGCAGTTCTTCGTCGAAGGCACGCGCATCGCGGTCGAACTGACGTTCTACAGCATTCTGCTCGGATTCATTCTCGGGCTGCCGGCGGGCGTCGTCGAGGCCTACGGCGGGAAGTACTCGCGCGGCGTCGTGCGCCCGGTCGGCGTCGCCATCCGGGGGACGCCCATCCTGGTCATCATCGCCATCACGTACTTCGCGTTCGGCGTCTCGCCGGCGTTCCTCGCGGCCACGCTCGCGCTCGGCGTGCGGTCGGCCGCCTACCAGAGCCAGATCTTCCGGGGCGCCATCGAGAGCGTCGAGGGCGGCCAGATGGAGGCTGCCAGGGCCGTCGGCCTCTCGAAAGTCGGGGCCATCCGGCACGTCATCCTGCCGCAGGCGCTCCGCAGGTCGGTGCCCGGCTTCCAGAACGAGTTCACCATCGTGCTCAAAGACACCAGCATCGCGTACGCCATCGGCGTCACGGAGCTACTGAAGCGCAGCTACGACCTGTTCTCGCTGCAGACGTCGGCGGCCCTCGAGGTGTTCCTCGCGGCGTCGCTGATCTACTTCGTGTTGACGTTCAGCGTCAACCGCGGCATCGAAGCGCTCAACGACCGGGTCGCCATCCCCGGAGGCAACTACTGATGACTGACGAACTTCTGGACGTCGACGACGTCCACCAGAGCTACGGCGAAGAAAAAGTCCTCGAGGGCATCTCCTTCGAGATGGACAGCCAGGACGTGAAAGTCCTCGTCGGACCGTCCGGGTCCGGGAAGTCGACGATGCTCCGGTGCATCAACCGGCTCACCGACATCGACGACGGCGACATCCGCCTCGACGGCGAGTCCATCTACGCCATGGACGAGAACGACCTGCGCCGGCAGGTCGGGATGGTCTTCCAGGACTTCAATCTGTTCGCGCACCTCAGCGCCCTCGAGAACGTCACGCTCGGACTGAAGCGGGTGCGGGGGATGGGCGAGAAGGCGGCCGTCGAGAAGGCCGCCTGGCAACTCGAGGCCGTCGGGCTCCGCGAGCAGGCGAACTCCTACCCCGCCGAACTCTCGGGCGGCCAGCAGCAGCGCGTCGGCATCGCTCGCGCGCTCGCGATGGACCCCAAGCTGATGCTGTTCGACGAACCGACGTCCGCGCTCGACCCCGAACTCATCGGCGAGGTCCTGGAAGTGATGCGGGAGCTCGCCGAGGAGGGGATGACGATGCTCGTCGTCACCCACGAGATGGGGTTCGCGCGGCAGGCCGCGACCGACGTGCTGTTCCTCGAAGACGGGAAGCTCGTCGAACAGGGCCCGCCCAACCAGCTCTTCGAGAACCCGGAACGGGACCGTACCCGGGACTTCCTCGGGCGCCTCACGTCTCTGCACGGTAGCCAATGACGCGCTCCACGAAGCGCGCCGTCAGGGACGCGGCCCTCGGCGCGTTCTGGCTGTGGTTCGGCGTCCGGCTGCTGAACGACTGGTTCGGCGGCGTTATCGTGCCCGAGGGCCAGCCCTTCTTCGACCCGCAGCCGGTCGCAGACGCAGCGACCGCACTCCGCGAGACTGCGGCGGGGCTCGGCGTCCTCGGAACACCTCTCGGTTGGCTCGCGAACGGAATCGGGTCGCTGTCGTTCGCAATGACGTACCTCCCGGACCTCGCCGCCGGCGCGTGGCTCACGGTCGTGCTCACAGTCCTCGCCACCATCTTCGGCCTGATGCTCGCGGTGCCGCTGGCCGCCGCCCGGGTTTACGGTCGGGTCACCCACTGGGTCGCGCTCGGGTTCATCGAGCTCATCCGGGGGACGCCGCTGCTCGCGCAGCTGTTCGTGCTGTACTTCGCGCTGCCGCTCTCCCGGTGGTTCGCCGCGGTGCCGTACGTCGGCACCGGTATCGTTCCCGCGCAGGCGGTCTGGGTGGCCGTCGTCGGGTTCACGATCAACAGCGCCGCCTACCAGGCGGAGTACATCCGGGGGTCCATCGAGGGAATCGACCCGGGGCAGCTCACGGCAGCCCGGTCCATCGGCCTCTCGCGCATCCAGGGCATCCGGCACGTCGTGCTGCCACAGGCCCTGCGGCTCGCCATCCCGTCGTGGACCAACGAACTCGTCTACCTCACGAAGTACTCGTCGCTCGCGGCGTTCATCACCGTCGGCGAGCTGTTCCACGCAGCGCGCGCCGCCGCCTACCAGAACTACCGGTTCCTAGACCTGTTCCTGCTGGCGGCGGTCGTCTACCTCGCGCTCGTGCTGTCAGCGACGACGACGATGGAGTGGGTTCGCAGGCGCGTCGCCATCCCCGGCGTCGGCGGCTCCGGCGGCGGCCGGATGTCGACCGAGTGAGGCTGTCGGCGGTCGGCCGCCGGCACCCGCTCTTCAGAAGAACTCGTCGAGGCCGCGCTGGCTCTCGTTGTCGCCCGAGTCGCGCTCCTCGTCCACGTCCGCCGCTTCTTCCTCGTCCTCGTCGACGAGCACGTCCTGCTCGTCGTCGTCTTCCTCGCTTCGGACCGCGCCCTCGAAGGCGCCGCCGGAGTGGTCGACGGCCGCCTCCTCGTGGAGTCCCTCGGCGTCCGCGACGATGGACTCCACCTTGTTCGTCGTCTCCCCCGAGCCCGTGACGAAGGAGACGTGTTCGGCCTGCATGTCGTAGGCCGCCGCCATCGCCACCGTCAGCTCGCGGTTCTTGCAGTGGTGGGTCATCACCGCGAGGAACGGCAGCACGTCGTTGCGCGCCGTCGCCATGCTGCAGCCAGCGGTCTCGGCGATGTGGCGGGCGACGTAGTCGCGCTTCTCCCGGGTCGCCCGCGAACTCCCGAGCTTCCGCCAGTAGCTCGGCGGGCCGTAGCGCGTCCAACCGCCGTGGTCGTGCTGGCGCGAGGCCGCCACACCCGCCGCGATGTTGTCGGTCGCGTACCGCCAGTACGAGTAGTTCTGGGTCGCGCGCACCCGACCGAGCCAGATGTCGGCGTTCGAGAGGAACTCGTAGGCGGTGGCGAGTTCGTCCCCGTAGTAGTCCTTCGGAACGTTGTCTTCCACCCAGTTCAGGAGGTCGTCCGGCGTCTCGTCGACGTCGTAGGCCGCCTGCAGGGCCTCCTCCGCGCTGTGGGTCTTGATAAGGCCGTCGAGGAAGTCGAAGACGCCCTCCGAGCGGTCGCGCTCGCCCATCACCACGTCGTCCTCCGTGAGTTTCCGGTCGGTCTCCGCGAGCGCCTGCAGGTCGTTGACCGCCGACCGCAGGTCCCCGGAGTTCTGTTCGGCGATGGCTTCCAGTGCGTCCTCGTCGTACTCGACGCCCTCTCGCCGGCAGATGTCACGCAGCACGGGGACGATGGAGCGCTTCGAGACGTCCCGGAACTCGATGTCCTGGGTGGCGTTCCGGAGCGCCGAACTCATGTCGTAGTACTCGTTCGCGACGAGGACGATGGGCTGGGGGGACTCCTTGACGAGTCGCGTGATTGCGGCGCTGCCGCCACGGTCGACGTTCCCGTGGAGGTTGTCCGCCTCGTCCAGCAGGACGAGTTTCTTCCCACCCGAGCCACCAGTGAGCGTGCCCGACCTCGCCGCCTCGCCCGCGACGCGCTCGACTACGTCGGCCGTGCGCTGGTCGCTGGCGTTCAACTCCACGACGTCCCAGCCGGCGTCGCTCGCGAGCGCGTGGGCCGCCGACGTCTTCCCGACGCCGGGGCTGCCGTGGACGACGACCGCCTCCCGGTGGTCCCCCCACGTCTCCGCCCACTTCGCTAGCGCGTCGCGGGCCTTGTCGTTGCCCCGCACCTCGGAGAGCGACGACGGACGGTACTTCTCCGTCCAGTCTACCATTGCTCTCGGGTAGGGAGGAACTCCGGTTAGGTGTTGCGGACAGCGTTCCCGAACGAAGTGAGGGACGAAGCGGAGCGGGGAGCGAAGCGACCCGTGAGCTGCGTGGCCGACCGGTGACCATCGGGAACCGGGAGATGCGTGCCCAGAACGAGACCGACCCGAGCGTCCGGCTCGCAGGACAGCGATTCGCCCCCACAGTTTTGCAGTCGCTCCGCGTAGTCGACTGTATGAGCCACACGCGAGCCGTCCACCTGGACGCCGAGGGTCGGGACGCTTTCCTGGGAGCCGGCGGCACCGGCGTCGTCTCGTTCACCGACGGCGGCGAACCACCGCACTCGATTCCGGTCTCGTACGGGTACGACGCCGAGACCGAGTCGTTCTTCTTCCGGTTCGCGTACGACGCCGACACGGCGAAACCCGACCCCGAGGACGCTGCCGTCTCCTTCGTAGTGTACGGCGAGACTGACGAGGGCTGGCGGAGCGTGGTCGCGAAGGGGTCCCTGGAGTCGACCGACGAGGCGAACATCTCGACAGCAGCGCTGGACGCGCTCGCTCGTGTCGACATCCCGTTCGTGGACGTCTTCGAGCGGGCGCCGGTGGAGACCGACTTCGAGTTCTTCCGGCTGCAGCCCGACGACGTCACGGGCCGGGAGGAGGCGCCCGCGAGCGAGTGACGAGTCACCCGAACGGCTTTGGGCGACGACCGCGACGTGTCGGCCGTGTTCCCCGAGTTCCTCACGACCGAGCGCCTCCGCCTGAAGCGCTGCTGTCGGGAGCACGTCCCGGTGAAGGAACTCTACCGCGCGGCGTCTGACCGGAATCCGCACATCCAGGAGATCACCGAGCACCTCTCCTGGGATTCTCACGAGTCGATGCAGGAGTCACGAGAGACGCTCGCGCACTTCGAGCAGACGTGGGCGGACGGCGAGATAGCGACGTACGCTATCCGGCCGAGGGAGTCGGAGCCGACGCCGGAGTCGCTGGAGGGGTCGCTCGCGGACGGCGAGCAGGGCGTGCTCGCCGGAACGTGCGGGCTGACCTGTCACTGGGAGGCAGACTGCGCGACCCTGGGCGTCTGGCTCCGCAAGGAGTACTGGGGGCGGGGGTACTCCGGGGAGCGCGCCGACGCCCTGCTCGACGTGGCCTTCGAGGACCTCGACATCGAGGTCGTAGCGGTCTGTCACCACGCGGGCAACGAGAACTCGCGGCGCGCCATCGAGTCGTACGTCGAGCGCAACGGTGGCCGCTGCGAGGGCCTCCTGCGCAACTTCGCCGCTGGCGAAGACGGCGGGGTCGATCAGGTCCGGTACACGATTTCGCGGACGGAGTGGCGGACTGCCGGCCAGAAGTGACTTCCCCGCAGGGGTCACAGACCGGGGCATGGAATCGGTCGAGACGACTCCGCAGGAGCGAGCGAGCATCGCAGCGGGCGCGGCAGCCGGCGCCGTCGCCTACGTGGTCGGCTACCTCCTCACGTACCTCTCGCAGGGCGGCTCCGTCGAGGAGAACCTCCAGGCGTACAACGCCATCGTGGAGTTCCTCGGCGGCGACCCCATCCCGGCCTGGCAGGCCGTCGGCTGGCTGTACTACAATGCCCACAACGTCGCGTTCACGACGCCCGCGCTCGGCAGCGGTCGGACGACCCAGAACCTGATTGCGGACGGGAACGCCCCGATGCTGCTGTACCTCGTGCCGGTCGTCGTGCTCCTGCTGGCCGGGTTCGTGGTCGCACGCAACGCCGACGCGGCCGGTGGCGAATCCGGCGCTCGCGCGGGCGTCACTGTCGCCGCAGGATACGTCGTGCTCGCCGTCGTCGGCCTGGTCGCCTTCCGGTACTCGGTCGGCGACAGCACCGTCCACGTGGACTACGCGCTCGGCGTGCTGCTCGCCGGAATCGTCTACCCCGCAGTGTTCGGCGCGCTCGGCGGCGTCCTCGGCGCGGTCACGCGCTAGAGGTCGCGAGCGACCATCTCGCCCCAGTGCTCGAAGCCGTACCGCTCGTAGAAGGCCTGCGCACGCTCGTTCTTCCGGTCGACGTCCAGCACCATCCGGTCGAGGGGAAGATTCTGGTCGCGTGCCACGGCGAGTGCCTCCTCCATAAGGGCGTCTGCGACGCCCTCGCCACGGTAGGCTGGCTGGACGTAGATCTCGTTCAGGACGGCGGCGTCCCAGACGAACGCCATCGATTCGGGGAGGACGAACGCGTACCCGACGAGGTCGCCGTCGCGCTCGACGACCCGTACGCAGTCGTCCTCGTCGACGCAGCGCGCGACCCAGTCGAGCCACTGCCGGCGGTAGTCGTCGGTGAGTTTCGCGTCGTACTGCTCCCGTTTCTCCTCGCTGCCGGTTCCCTCGCCGAGCCCCGTCTCGAAGCCCTCCTTGAGCGCCCAGAGCGCGTCGGCGTCGTCCCCCTGCTCGTACGGCCTGACCATGAAGTGGATTCCGGCCGGTCCGAGTTAGCGGTTGCCCTCGCGGAACCGCCCGACGACTGCGACGGCGGCGGCGGCCACGACGACGAGTTGCATCCCGGAGGAGACGACGGGGAAGAGGCGCTCGGCGTTCTCGGGGTCGGCGCCCCGGGCGACGTCGACGCCCGTCCGGTAGTGGACGTTCTCCGTAGTGCCAACGACGCTGTCGGCCTCCCCGCCGCCGAGTTCGACGAGCGTCTGAACCACGCCGCGGGTGCTGGAGAGCTGGAGCTCGCCGTCGAACGCGTAGAAGGTGTCGTGTACGGGGTAGAGGAGGTTCACACCGTTCGTCATCAGGTCCGGAGCGATGCCGCCGACCGCGAGCGCGACGACGCCGACGCCCGCGACGTGCGGCCCGTTCTCGCCGAACCGCGAGCGTAGCCAGGAGTCGGTTCTGTAGGCGTCCCACGCGACGAGCGCGCCGAGCAGTAGCGGGAGGAGAGCGGTGTGGAGGAGTGCGCGGTGGCCGCCGGGCACCCAGAGGCCGAGGAAAGTGTCGACGTCGGGGAGCGCCGCGAACGCACAGACGGCGGCCAGCGTCCGCGCGTCAAAGACTCGCAGTAGCGCCGCCGCGACGAGCGCACCGAAGGCCACGTGGACGACCGACGAGGGCATGCGTGTGGGTGGGTGCCATCGACCAATGTGTCTTGTCCTTCGACGTCTGCCGAACTCGGTCGGTAGGTTTTTGCCCGGCTGCTAGCCAAGACGGGGCATGGACGAGGACCCACGGGAGGGGCTCGCGGTGCGCATCGCCGGGGAGGTCACGCTCAGCGACGACCCCGGCGCCACGCTGCGGAAGTGGCGCACCGACTTCGACGTCTCCCAGACGACGCTCGCCGAGGAACTCGACGTCTCGTCGTCCGTCGTCTCCGACTACGAGAGCGGCCGCCGGAAGAGCCCGGGCATCGCGCTCGTCAGCCGGCTCGTCAACGCGCTGCTCGACATCGACGAGCGCCGCGGCGGCACCCACATCGGCCAGTTCGCCCGCGTGCTGTCGGCGGGCTTCGACAGCGACGTCGTCCTCGACCTCCGGGAGTACCCGGCGACCGTCGCCCTCGACGACCTCTGGGCGAGCGTCGACGCCACCGAGGTCGTGCGCGGCGACCGCGACACCGTCTCCGGACACACCGTCATCGACTCCATCGCGGCCATCCGCCGGCTCTCCGGCGACGGATTCTACCGGCTGTACGGCCAGTCCACGAGCCGCGTGCTCGGCTTCACGAACGTCTCCCGGGGGGAGAGCCCGCTCGTCGCGATGCGGGTCGTCGACCCGACGCCGAGCGCGGTCCTCCTCCACGGCCTCTCTCCGGAGGAACTCTGGGAACACGCGCCCGCACTCGCCAAGCGCGACGGCTTCTCGCTGGCCGTCACCGAGATGCCCGTCGAGGAGATGCTCGCCGCGCTCCGCGAGCACGCCTGACCGATGCGACTCCTCGCTCCACTCGCCGCCGGCACGGTGGCGTTCCTGGTCGTTGCCGTCGCCGTGACTGCACTCCTCGAAGAAGTCATCTGGCCGTCCGTGTTCGTCGGCGTCCCCGTCGGGGTCGTCGCGGGCGCTGCGGTCGCCGTCGCGACCGGTGCCTACCTCGGCCGATAGCTACTCGACGTGAGTGTTCGGCCGACAGCTACTCGATGTACGTGTACTTGCGCTCGTTCATGGGGCCCCAGCCGTCGAAGACGAACTCGCTGTCGGGTTGCGTGAACGGCTCCAGTTCCACGCTCTTCTCGTGGTTGTGGCGGTCGTGGACCTGCTCGTACTCGTCGAAGCTGAGGTCGTAGCGGGCCGCGATCTGGTCGTCGATGTTCGACGCCGCGACCGCCTCGCTGAAGCCGTCCTGGACGGTCTCGGCGTGGATCTCGGCCTGCGCGCCGGAGCCGTAGGAGGCCACGAGGAGCTTCTGGCCCGCGAGGTCGAGGTCGTTCTCCGCGGCGTGTTTGAGTGCGCTGAACCGCGCGATGTGCACGGAGCCAGTGTACCAGTTGCCGACCTGGCTGGAGATGGTGAGCGTGGGCTCGATGGTGTCGGCGTACCACTCGCGGTACGCTTCGGTGTCCTTGAGGTCGTCGACGTACTCGCGGATGGCCTCATCGAAACCCTCCTGGTCGTCGAAGTCCTCGCGACGGGGCTGTCGACCGATGTTCTCGGCGAGCTCGTCCTCGATCTCGGTTCCGCGGATCATGTGTCGGTAGCCGAGCACGGCCGCCTTCCGCACCATCCCCGGGAACGGCGTGTGGAACGGGATGTACGCGTAGTCGTCGGGGTGGGAGTCGCCCATCGCGGACTCGAAGTCCTCGAGGGCTTCGCGCATCCGCGCGAGGTACACCTGCATCGAGCGCTTGCCGTCGACGCTCGGGAACTGCTGGTTCGGCTTCAGGAAGTCCGTCTCGTCGGCGGAACCGTACCCCTGCTCCGTGGACAGTTCGACGATGTCGGGGTCCTCGGTGATCCACATCGCGACGGCGCCCGCTCCCTGGGTGGCCTCACCCGAGGAGTCACGCGCGTACAGCGCGGTGTCGGTCGCCACGACGATTGCGCCCCGGCCGCGGTTCCGGCCCGCGAGAATCCAGTTCACCGCGTCGTCGAGGCTCTGGGTTCCGGCGATGCAGGCGAACTTCCGCTCGCCCTTGTTGGCGTGGTGGAAGTCGCCCTCGTACACCTGTTCGAGGCAGCCAGCGATGTACGTCGAGACGGGCTTCGAGTTGTCGAACGAGGACTCGGTCGCCACGTCGATGCGACCGACGTCCTCTGGCTGAAGGCCCTTGCGCTCCATCAGCCGGTGGGCGGCGTTCGCGCCCATCGTCACGATGTCCTCGTAGGCGTCCGGGAACGAGGACGCGTGCAGGCCCAGCCCCTTCGTGTACTTCTCGGGATCGTCGCCCATCTCCGGCGCGAACGTCTCCGGGAGGTCGAGTTTCAGCTTCCCCGTCCAGATCTCCATCGCGTCGATGCCGACGCTTGTCATGCTCTGAACGTCTCAGCGGTGGCTTATGGGTTTGTCGATAGGGGTTTCGACGATAGACGAAATCAGGGGTCAGTGTTGTCGGCGGTGTCCGTGATGGTTTGCGAATCGACTACGGACCCACTGACGTCGTAGACCCGGATCTCGATGGTGTACTCGTCCCCGCTCGACCCGTCGGGGCCAGTGTAACTGACAGACCCCGACTCAGCAAAGTTCGTCTCCGTCTCCGGGGCCACCTCCGGGCTGTCGAACGTTACCTCAACCCGGTCGAAGCGATTGTCGGGGTCGAACACGGAGTACGCGACATCGTACTGCGCTTGCCGGTTGAACGGTGGCCCAGTCGTCTCACTGTTGTCCGTGACTGTCGACGACTCGAGGCTCGGGTCGGTAGTGCCGCCCCCGGTCGCCGAGAACGTCGCGCTCGCCGTGTCGCCGCGGGCGCGACTGAACCCGGCGTCGTACGTGCCGCTGCCAGCCGACTCGACGCCCGAGAGCTCCACGTCGACGGTCGTGCCGCTCGTGACACCGCCGCTCGGCGCAGTGTACGTCACGTATACGGTGTCACCGTTCTGGCTCTTGGTGGCGCTCCCGACCGTCACCGAACTCACGCCGGCGTTCGAGTAGTCCACGCTCCCGACCTGCGCGGCACTCAGGTCGATGGCGACTCTCTCGTTGCCCTCCAGCGCGTCGTCCGGCGTGAACGAGAGGGTCTGGGTCTGCCCCGGCCCGCTCCCGAGATCCGACACGGCGACGCTTTGGAGGTTGGCGTCGCCGTCCTCGGGTGCGACGGTGAACGTCGTCGTGTCCGTGCCGCCGTCCGAGCGACTCCACGTCGCGGTGTAGGGGCCGTTCTGGCTGCCGGTGGGCCCGGCGTCTACGTCAGTGACCTCTAGTGTGACCGTCTGACCCGCACTCAGGTCACTGGAGGGGCTGTACGTGACGACGGCGTCCGTGCTCGACTGCTGGGCGAAACCGATATTCGACGGAGTCGGCCCGCTCACGAGGCTCGCGCTGGCGGACTGGTAGTCTACCTGGTCGGGGCTCACGGACTGCGCCTCGCTCAAGTCCACCTGGATGGACTCGCTGGCGTCCATCGCCGAATCCATCGTGAACTCGATGGTCTGGGTCTGTGCGCCCGCGTTCGGGACAATACTCGTCACGGCGACGCCGTCGGTC
>Ga0208138_100285_pt1 | contig 25672 bp, 26 predicted proteins | sample AntRauMetaRauer3_FD_184786 | JGI IMG/M metagenome (GOLD analysis project Ga0208138, IMG submission 184786) | Saline lake microbial communities from Rauer Lake, Antarctica, in enrichment culture - Antartic Rauer Lake 3 Metagenome Rauer3 (SPAdes)... ...
CCGCTTGGCCGCTTGGCCGCTTGGCCGCTTGGCCGCTTGGCCGCTTGGCCGCTTGGCCGCTTGGCCGCTTGGCCGCTTGGCCGCTTGGCCGCTTGGCCGCTTGGCCGCTTGGCCGCTTGGCTGCTTGACTGCTTGGCCGCTTACTCCTCGACGTCCTCGTCGAGTTCCTCGGCGGCGTCCTGATGGGAGAGTCGCATGCCGGTAGGCGGCAGCGCGACGCCGTCCATGGCGGCAGCGTCGCCCTTGAGCTGCAGGCGCCCCTCCAGGAACCAGCGCACGGCGATCGGGTAGATCAGGTGCTCGCGGGCCTGGACCTTGGCCTGGAGGCTCTCCTCGGTCTCGTCCGGCACCACGGCCACCTCGGCCTGCAGGGCCACCGGGCCCCCATCGAGTTCCTCGGTGACGAAGTGGATGCTGCAGCCGTGCTCGGTCACGCCGTCGGCCAGTGCCCGGGTGTGGGTGTGCAGCCCGGTATAGGCGGGCAGCAGCGAGGGATGGATGTTGAGCATCCGGCCCAGGAAGCGGTTGACGAAGCGCGGCGTGAGGATGCGCATGAAGCCGGCCAGCACGATCAGGTCGGGTTCATGGCGCTCGATCACCTTGATCAGCGCGCCGTCGTAGGCCTCGCGGCTGTCGTACTCGCGATGGGGAAGGGCCACGGCATCGATGCCGGCATCCCGGGCGCGCTTCAGGCCGTAGGCGTCCGGCTGGTTGGAGATTACCGCGACGATCTCGCCGCCCAGTTCGTCATGCGCCTGGGCGTCGATCAGCGCCTGGAGGTTGCTGCCGCTGCCGGAGATCAGCACCACCACCCGCCGAACCTCGCTGGGCTCGGGGGTGAAGGCGTTCAGCGTATCGCTCTGGTAGTCGGTGCCGCTCATGCCTCGAGGTTCTCCAGCTGGACCGGCTCGTCACCGTCGGCCCGGGGGGTGATCACCCCGATGCGGTGGACCGTCTCGCCCTGGGCCTGTAGATGAGCGCGGGCCTGGTCGGCCTTTTCGGCCGGCACCACGATCACCATGCCGATGCCGCAGTTGAGCACCCGATGCATCTCGTGCTCGTCGACGTTGCCCTGTTCCTTCAGCCAGTCGAAGATCACCGGACGGGTCCAGCTCGCGGCGTCGATGCGCGCGCCCAGCGTATCGGGCAGCACGCGGGGGATGTTCTCGGTCAGGCCGCCGCCGGTGATGTGCGAGAGGGCATGCACCGGGATGTCGGTCTCCTTGATCAGCGACAGCAGCGGCTTGACGTAGATCTTGGTGGGCGCGAGCAGCGCGTCACCCAGAGGTTTGCCGTCGACGGCGGTGTCCAGGGCGGCGTCCGAGACCTCGAGGATCTTGCGGATCAGCGAGTAGCCGTTGGAGTGGGGGCCGGAGGAGGCCAGGCCCAGCAGCACGTCGCCTTCGCCAACCTTGCTGCCGTCGAGGATCTCGGATTTCTCCACCACGCCCACGCAGAAGCCGGCGAGGTCGTAGTCGTTGCCCTCGTACATGCCGGGCATCTCGGCGGTCTCGCCGCCGACCAGGGCGCACCCCGCCTGCTCGCAGCCTGCGCCGATGCCGGTCACCACGTCGGCGGCGATATCCACGTCGAGCTTGCCCGTGGCATAGTAGTCGAGGAATAGCAGCGGCTCGGCGCCGGCCACGACCAGGTCGTTGACGCACATGGCCACCAGGTCGATGCCGATGGTGTCATGGCGGCCGATGTCCATGGCCAGGCGCAGCTTGGTGCCCACGCCGTCGGTACCGGTTACCAGCACCGGCTCCTGGTAGCCCTTGGGCAGCTCGCACAGGGCGCCGAAACCGCCCAGGCCGCCCATCACCTCGGGGCGAGTGGTGCGTTTGGCGACGCCCTTGATGCGGTCGACCAGGGCATTGCCGGCATCGATGTCGACGCCGGCGTCCTTGTAGCTGAGCGAGGTCCCGGTCGGGCGGTTGGTGGAATCGGTCATGACGCTTCCTGTATGAGAATGGCGGTCGCGAGACCTGTCGCAGGGCAAGGCGCGACGGTCGAGTTCGGGGAAGGAATTGTAGCATCACGGCGCGCGGCTGGCAGCCTGACGGCCGCGTCGATACAGGGAGGAAAGGATGCGCAGACAGTGGTGGATAGTGGCGGCGTGCACGGCGCTGGCGCTGTGGTTCCTGATCAGCATCGAGCCGGTGCTGATGCCGTTCTTCGTCAGCATGATCCTGGCCTATCTGGGCGATCCTTTGGCCGACCGGCTCGAAGGCAGGGGGCTCTCGCGGCGCCTGGCGGTCTCGCTGGTGTTCCTGCTGTTGAGCCTTGTCATCGTGCTCACCCTGCTGGTGGTGGTGCCGATCCTCGGGCGGCAGCTTGGCCAGGTCGTCGAGTCGCTGCCCGCGGTGCTCAACTGGGTGCAGCAGAGCGTGGTGCCGCGCCTGCAGGCGTTGACCGGTCTGGATCTCTCCACCGACATCGACCAGATGCGCACGGCGTTCGTCGACAACTGGAAGGAGACCGGTACCTTCGCCGCCAGCCTGCTGGCCCAGGTGTCGCGCTCCGGGTTGGCGGTGGCGGCCTGGATCGCCAACCTGGCGCTGATCCCGGTGGTGACCTTCTACCTGCTGCTCGACTGGGACATCCTGGTCGGCAAGGTGCGCGCCTCGCTGCCACGCAGCTGGGAACCCGCGGCGGCGCGCCTGGCCGGTGAGTGTGACGAGGTGCTCTCGGCCTTCCTGCGCGGTCAGCTGATCGTCATGCTCTGCCTGGGGGTGATCTATGCGGTGGGGCTGACGCTACTCGGCGTGCGTTTCGGTCTGCTCATCGGGCTGCTCGCCGGACTGGCCAGCATCGTGCCCTATCTCGGCGTGATCGTGGGCATCTCGGTGGCCGGGGTGGTGGCCTTCTTCCAGTTCGGCGACTGGCTGATCCTGCTTGGCGTGGGCGCGGTGTTCGGCTTCGGTCAGCTGATCGAGAGCGTGGTGCTGCAGCCCAAGCTGCTCGGCGACAAGATCGGCCTGCACCCGGTGGCGGTGATCTTCGCCGTGCTGGCGGGGGGCCAGCTGTTCGGCTTCACCGGCGTGCTGTTGGCGCTGCCGGTGGCCGCCATGCTGATGGTGGTGTTGCGTTATCTCCACGATCACTATAAAAACAGTACCTTGTATGATGCCGGTCGTTCACGAATCCACGACGAGGAGTCGCCATGAGTCGAGCACCCGCGCAGTTGCCACTGGGCGTGGGGCTTCGCGACGACGCCACCTTCGCCAATTTTCATCCCGGGCCCAGCGCGACCCTGGTCGACCGGCTCGTGCACCAGCTCGACGATGACGGCGAGCCCTTCCTCTACGTGTGGGGCGCCTCGGGCACGGGTCGCAGCCACCTGCTGCAGGCCGCCTGCCATGCCGCCTCCGATCGCGATGGTCGAGCGCTCTATCTGCCGCTGGCGGAGCTCGGCCACTTCCCGCCACTGATGCTCGAGGAGATCGAGCGGCTGGACCTGGTGGCGATCGATGATCTCGAGCGGGTCGTCGGGCGCAAGCGCTGGGAAGAGGCGCTGTTCCACGCCTTCAACCGCCTGCGTGACGCCGGCAAGCGACTAGTGATCGCCGCCGAGGCGCCGCCGCGGCAGCTGCCGGTGATGCTGCCGGACCTGGCCTCGCGACTCACCTGGGGCATGACCTTCCACCTGCAGGGGCTCGACGACCCCGGCCGCCTCGCTGCGCTGCAGCTGCGGGCGCAGGGGCGTGGCATGCAGCTGCCCGACGAGGTGGCCCGCTACATCCTGCATCGCGGGCCACGACGCCTGGATGCGCTGTTCGAGACGCTGGCGGTGCTGGATCGCGCCTCGCTCTCCGCCCAGCGCAAGCTGACCATTCCCTTCGTCAAGCAGTCGCTGGGCTGGTAGTGGCAGGTCTCAGTTTCGGCGGCTGCACAACCATGTGGTGTCGAAGCGGAAGGCATTGAGGATGTCATCCTGAGTGAAGCCGTGCTCGCTCAGCGTGTCCTCCCAGGCCTGGGTATTGCGATAGTCGAGGAGTGCCTCATTGAAGGCATCACGCAGTGTTTCCGCCTCCTGCGGGAAGGTGAAGGCGCCCCAGCTGCGGACCATCTCGCCATCCACCACGGGGTCGACGAAGTTCTGCGCGACCTCGACCTCCGGGCTCTGAGCGTCCAGCTGGCCGACCGTCAATCCCGTGCCGGCATAGGCGTCGGCCTGCCCCTCGATAATGCTCTCGATGGCGGCGGCATTGGTGTTGATCACTTCGATGCGCGAGGGGGGGACGCCGAGGGAATCCAGGATGCCGGTCTGAGTGGCTCCGGCGAGCACCGCCACGCGCAGGTCATCGCGTTCGGCAAAGTCGCTGTAGGCGTTGATCTCCTCGGGGTTAGCGGCCCGCACGAGCAGACCCTCGCCGTAGGAGGTGTTGGGCGCCGAAAAGAGGACCCGCTCGCAGCGTTCGGGACGAATGGCCATTTCCGCTGCTGCCATGTCGAAACGACCCGCCTCCAAGCCAGCGATCAGTTCGCCAAAATCCACGAGCTGCCACTCGATCTCCTCGATACCCAGCCGCTCGAGGACGTAGCGGGCCACTTCGGGCCCGGCGCCTTGTCCCTCGCCGCTTTCGTCGAGGTACCCGTAGGGCACTTCGTCCGCCACGGCGACACGAATGCTGCCGCGCTCGCGCACCTCGTCAAGCGTTGCCGCCCGGGCTTCGGCGCCGAAGGCTAGGCACGCCGTGATGACCAGCCCTGTCAGGCTCAAGCCACCATAGGTTCTGGTGAGCCTTCCGGTGGTGTCCATGTCGTATCTCCTGGAGCCAGAGCCGCACCGGGTAGCGGTGCGGCACTCAGGCTTCAGCGTAGAAGCCCGATATAGCGGCTGCCATCTGCATGGGGCTCACCGGCTCAGCTCGACGCTGCGTGACTGTCCGTTGCCCAGGCTGACCTGCTGGATGATCACCCGCGTCTCGCCGCTGACGGGATCCTGTCCGCTGCTCGAGACATAGAACTCGCCGGCCGGCAGGCCGTCCAGGCGGAAACGGCCGTTGCCGTCGGTACGCGTTGTGTGGGTGTAGGCGCTCGCCCGAGGATCGGCGGGCTCTACGGCGCGGCCGGCCAGCGCCTGTTCCGCGGCCTCGGCGGAGTAGGTGGTGATTGGTGCCACCGACACCGGGCGGTCGGCCATCGGGCGGCCGCCGATCGTCAGGCGGCCGCTGATCGCGGCACTGCCGCGCTTCGAGAGGGTGGCGTACTCGTCGGCCGGGAAGGCCACCTGGCGGGCGACGCGCCCGTCGGTTGAGGGACGAGCGGCGCGTTCGGTCTCGCCGGGCGCCTGTTCGCCGCGCTCGATCACCTCGATACGCTCGCTCTGCCCGCTGGGATAGCGCGGCTCGATGATCTGACACCCGGAAAGCGCAAGCCCCACCAGGATGAGAAGGATCCAGCGTGTCATGTTCACTCTCCGCAAGCGATGGATGAGATATCGTGAGTGGAGAGCATAACGCAAACGGGCCGCCGATCATCGATCGGCGGCCCGTTTGCGTTGACCCGCAGGGCGGGTCAAGCAGGCGTCGGCAGGGCCGACGCCGTCAGGCTTACTTGGCGGCCTTGGTCGCCGTGTCGGTTGCCTGCTTGACGTTATCTTCGGTCAGCTTCTGGCTCTGCTGAACGAAGTCCTGCTGCAGGGACACGACCTTCTCGGCGTCGCCCTTCAGGCGCTCGGTCAAGTCCTTGGCGACCTTCTGCTGGCCTTCCATGTAGGACTTCAGGCCCTCGGCATCCTTGACGTTCATCAGGCTGCGCAGCTGGGCCACGCCGGTATCGGTGTAGGCCTTGCCGGCGTCGAGCTGGGCGTTGACCAGCTTCTCGGTGTAGTCCACGGACAGGGCGGCGTAGGCGCGGGCCGGGCCGAAGAACATGGATTCGAACTGTTCGGTGAACTGCTTGGTGTCGAAGTTTTGCATCGTGATTCCCTCCCAGGGATTTCGGATATTTTCGAAGGCCGTGGCGGGTTGCCGATGCCTTCTCGCTTTGGCTATTACCATCTCTGTTGCAATGCACAATAGCAGAGAGGTTTGTGCACTGCAACATGAGAGGCATCAACTCGCTTCCATGCGCCGAATCATCGACGCCCCATGCCGGGTGCCGTGCTCCGCGTGCATTTCAGGGGCGGCCAGGTGAGGCCAGGACCTTGCACCCTGCCGATGCCGCCACCATGGTGAGAGGACAGATGAAAAAGGCCGTTCAGCGTAGGGCTGCGAGCCCGACAGAGGAGGAACCCGACATGAACGATCATCGTATCGAGCGCGACAGCATGGGCGAGCTGGAGGTGCCCAGGGATGCCCTCTACGGGGCCCAGACCCAGCGGGCGATCAACAACTTCCCCGTCTCCGGCCAGCCCATGCCGACGGCCTTCATCCATGCCATCGCCCGCATCAAGCTGGCGGCGGCGCGGGTCAACCGCGAGCTGGGGCAGCTGGACGACGCCCGGTCCCGGGAGATCGTCGCCGCCGCCGAGGCGGTGCTCGCCGGGCACCTCGACGACCAGTTCCCGGTGGACGTCTTCCAGACCGGCTCGGGCACCTCGAGCAACATGAACGTCAATGAAGTGATCGCTCGGTACGCCAGTCGCGACGGGGTGGAGGTCGGCGCCAACGACCACGTCAACATGGGGCAGTCGAGCAACGACGTGATTCCGACGGCGATTCACCTCTCGGCGGCGCTGGCGGTGACCGGCGAGCTGCGCCCGGCACTCGAGCACCTGCGCGCGACCATCGACACGCGGGCCGCCGAGCTCGACGACGTGGTCAAGACCGGTCGTACGCACCTGATGGACGCCATGCCGCTGCGCATGAGCCAGGAGCTGGGGGGCTGGTCGAGCCAGGTAGGCCAGGCTATCGAGCGCATCGACAGCGCCCTGATCCGGCTCTGCCGCCTCGCCCAGGGAGGCACCGCGGTGGGTACCGGCATCAACGCCCATCCGGAGTTCGCCCCCCGCATGGCACGTGAGCTGAGCGAACAGACGGGGCTTTCGTTCTCGCCCAGCGACAGCTTCTTCGCGAGCCTTGGCTCCCAGGACGCCGCCGTGGAGCTCTCGGGGCAGCTCAGAGGACTGGCCTGCGTGATCATGAAGATCGCCAACGACCTGCGCTGGATGAACTCCGGCCCGCTGGCCGGGCTCGGCGAAATCGAGCTCGAGGCCCTGCAGCCCGGCAGCTCGATCATGCCGGGTAAGGTCAATCCGGTGATTCCCGAGTCTGCCGCCCAGGCGGCCGCCCAGGTGATCGGGCTCGACACGGCGGTGACGGTGGCCGGCCAGAGCGGCAACTTCCAGCTCAACGTCATGCTGCCGCTGGTGGCCAGCAACCTGTTGACCTCGATCACCCTGATGACCCACACCAGCCGGCTGCTGGCCGACCGGGCCATTGCCACCTTCAATGTGCGCCATGACAACCTCGAGGGGCCCCTGGCGCGCAACCCCATCCTGGTCACGGCACTCAATTCGGTGATCGGCTATGACGCGGCGGCGGCCATCGCCAAGCAGGCCTATCAGGCGGGGCGTCCGATCATCGAGGTGGCCGAGGAGCAGACCGAGCTATCGCGCGACGAGCTCGAGCGCCTGCTCGACCCCGCCGCTCTGACGCGGGGCGGAATACCCGAATAGGCACGGGCTGCGACCGGAGCTTGAAGCCGAAAGCTATAAGAAAACCCGCGCCATTGGCGTGGCCGGTGGTCGTGTATTGGCTTACGGCTCCTGCTCCCTTGCTCTACCTTCCCGGATGGTCGTCCGGGCGTCCTGATGTTCTTCACCATCGGCCTCGGGGGTCTCGTGTTCGTCGGCGCGAGAGGGCCGATAGCAGAGGGTCGCCAGCATCGGGAAGTGGTCGGAGCCGATGTGGGGAAGGCGGCGCATGGCCTTCAGGGTGAAGTGTTCGCTCACGAAGACATGGTCCAGCGGCCAGCGCAGCAGCGGATAGCTGGCATGGAAGGTGCTGAACATGCCGCGCCCGCGCCGCGGGTCCAGCATGCCGCTGACCCGGCAGAAGAGTCGCGTGGTGCGTGACCAGGCCACGTCGTTGAGGTCGCCGGCCACCAGGGTAGGTTCGGGATGTTCGTGAATCGCCTTGCCCACCAGCAGCAGCTCCGCATCGCGCCATAGCGACTCCTCGCTCTCGCCGGGCGCCGGCGGGCGAGGGTGCAGGGCATGCAGGCGGATGACATCCCCGCTCGGAAGCGTGACGCCGGTATGGATCGAAGGGATATCGGGCTGGATCAACCACTGGACGTCGGGGTCGACCAGCGGCCGCCTCGAATAGAGGTGCATACCGTAGAGATTATCCAGCGGTACCCGCACCGCATGGGGCCAGCCTGCCTCCAGGGCGGGGTCGAGCCGTTCCTGCCACCAGGCGTCGGACTCCAGGGTGAGCACCAGGTCGGGCCGGTGTTCATGGATCAGGTCGATGAGCGTCTCGGCGTGGCGGTTGCTGGTGAGCACGTTGGCAATCAGCAGCGTCAGGCAGCGCGGCTCCTGGCCGGGGGCGGCGCGCTGGACCTGCAGCGGCCAGCACGGGGTCCAGGGCAGGATGCGACTCGCCTGAAGGCCGAGGGTGGCGAGGCTCGCGAAGAGACTCCACCACGACCACGGCGGCGCGGTCAGCGGGGCGAGGCCCGCGACCAGGACCGCCAGCGCGGCGAACTGCAGTCGCGGGAACTCGCAGATGCGCACGACCCACCAGGTCAGCGGCAGGCGGGGCAGGAGAGTGGTCGCCAGCAGTGCGATGGCGACCAGGGTCAGCAGGATGGAGAGCACGAACCGATCTCCCTGTGAGCTACCTGTGAGGCTCCTAGAGCGCCTTGCGGCGCAAGAGGCCGGTTACCGCCTCGCCGACCAGCACCAGCGCGATGATGGCGATCAGGATCGTCGCCACGGTGGGCCAGGCGAAGGTATCGATGGAGCCCTGCAGGATCACCCCGATGCCGCCGGCCCCCACCAGCCCCAGCACCGTGGACTCGCGGATGTTGATGTCCCAGCGCAGGATCACGATGGCGAAGAACGCCGGCATCACCTGGGGCACCACCGCATAGGCGATCACCTTGGCCTTCGAGGCGCCGGTGGCCTCCATGGCCTCCACCGGGCGACGGTCGATCTCCTCGATGGCCTCGCCCATCAGCTTGCCGATGAAGCCCACCGAGCGAAACATGATGGCCAGTATCCCCGCCAGCACCCCGGGGCCGAAGATCGCCACGAACAGCAGCGCCCAGATGATGGTGTTCACTGAGCGGCTGGAGACCAGGATGAAGCGCCCCAGCCACAGGCAGGCGCGGTTGGGGGTGGTGTTCTGGGCGGCGATGTAGGAGACCGGCAGGGCGATGAAGATGGTCAGCATCGTCGCCAGGGTGGCGATATGCACCGTCTCGATCATGGCATCGACGATTTCGCCGAGCCGGCTCGGGTCGGGCGGCCACATGCGTGCCCCCAGGCTCGAGATCTGGTTGGGCGCGTCCCACACCCAGGGCCAGAAGATGTCGATGTCACGCACCGCCCAGACGACCACCATCAGGGTCAGCAGCATCACGCCATAGCGGATCAGCTGCTCTTTCGGGTTGTGCCGTCGCCAGATGCGATCGGCCAACAGGTCGGCATCATCTACCATATCTTCTTCCTCACCCAGCCGCTCACGCCCTCACTGGCCAGGATCACCGCGATGATCACCAGCAGGATGGCGAAGGCAAAGTCATAGTCGTAGCGCCCGAAGGCATTCATCAGCGTGCTGCCGATGCCGCCGGCCCCCACGATGCCCACCACCGCGGAGGCCCGCAGGTTGCTGTCGAGCTGATACATGGAGAGCCCCACCTGGCGGGGCAGGATCTGCGGAAAGACGGCGTAGTACAGCGTCGCCAGGTAGCCGGCCCCGGTGGAGCGCATGGCCTCCACCTGCCCCCAGTCGATCTCCTCGATCTCCTCGGCGAGCAGCTTGCCGACGAAGCCGATGGAGTAGAGAGTCAGCGTCAGGATCCCCGCCAGCGGGCCGAAGCCGACCGCCGCCACGAACAGGATGGCGACGATAACCGGGTGGAAGCTGCGCGAGATGATGATCACCGCGCGCCCCAGCAGGTAGATCGGCAGCGGCGCGATGTTGCGCGCCGCCATCACCGCGAAGGGCACCGACAGCAGTACGCCGAGCAGAGTGGCCAGGATGGCGATCTGCAGGCTCTCGGTGAAGCCGGTGAGCAGCAGGTCGAAGCGCGACAGGGTGGGGGGGAAGCCGCCGCCGAAGATGCGCGCCGCCCGCGGCAGCCCCTCGCTGATCCGTTCCCAGTTGAACGGCAGGCTGCCGAAGGCCCAGACCAGGTACGCCGCCAGCACCACCAGTAGCCCATAGCGCACCAGCGGGTTGGCGATGAAGGGCGGCTTGCGCCAGGTGCGCGGCGTGCCGGGGCTCTCCTCGTTATCAGGCCTGGCCATCGCGCACCTCCTCGGGCGGTGGAGCCGCCTCGTCCTCGGGCGCCTCGATGCCGCCGTAGATGGCTTCCAAGGCGTCCTTGTCGAAGTCAGAAGGGGCCCCGTCGAAGATCATGGTGCCGTGGCGCAGCCCGACGATGCGGTCGGTGTAGGTCCTGGCCTGAGCCACGTTGTGGATGTTGATCAGCACCGGCAGCGACAGCTCGCTCGCCAGGCTCTGCAGCAGCACCATGATCTGTTCGGAGGTGCGCGGGTCCAGCGAGGCCGTGGGCTCGTCGGCGAGCAGTACCTCGGGCTCCTGCATCAGCGCCCGCACCACGCCGACGCGCTGGCGCTCGCCGCCGGAGAGCTCGTCGGCGCGCTTGTTGGCGTAGTGGGCGATGCCCACGCGCTCCATCAGCACGAAGGCGCGCTCGATGTCCGCGGCCGGATAGCGGCGGGTGATGGCCTGGAACAGGTTGACGTAACCGAGCCGGCCGGCCAGCACATTCTCCATCACGGTGAGGCGGTCGATCAGGTTGAAGCCCTGGAAGACCATGCCGATCTTGCGTCGGGCGCGCCGCAGCTCGCGGTGTCGCAGCGTGACCAGTTCGGTACCGTTGAGCTTGATCGACCCGGAGGTCGGCTCCACCAGGCGGTTTATGCAGCGCAGCATGGTGCTCTTGCCGGCGCCGGAGGCACCCACGATGGCCACCACGCTGTTGTCCTCGACGGCGAGGTCGAGTCCTTTGAGCACGGGCTCGTCGCGGCCGTAGCGCTTGATCAGGTTGGATATCACTAGCATCGGCGGGTCCGTCGAGAAAGTGTCATCAAGAGGACGGCGCCGGCCTTCCGGGAAGGCCGGCGCCGCTGACTCGCGAAGGTTACTGGAGGTTGTCGGGCGTGTACTCGACGCCGTTGGCACTCTGGATGGTGCGGATGACCTTCCAGTTGTCCTGGTAGTTGATGGGGATGAATTTCTCGACGCCCTCGAACTCCTCACCGAGCTCGGTGCCCGCGAAGTCGAAGCTGAAGAAGGCCTCCTCGATCTTCTCGACCAGGTCCGGATGCAGGTTGTGGGCGTAGTTGTAGGAGGTGGTCGGGAAGCTGTCGGATTCATAGATGATCTTGACGTCTTCCGGATCGTAGAGGCCGCGGGCGGCCATGCGATCGACGACTTCCGAGGCCACCGGGGCGGCGTCGTAGTCCTGGGCCACCACTCCGAGCATGGACTGGTCGTGGCTGCCGGAGTAGACCACCTCGTAGTCCTCGCCGGGCACGATGCCCATCTCCGGGAACAGCGCCCTGGGGGCCTGGTTGCCGGAGTTGGAAGTCGGCGAGGTGTGGGCGACGCGCTTGCCCTTGAGGTCCTCCATCTCGTCGATGCCGGAATCGACGTGGGTATATAGCTGCAGGGTGTAACCGAAGCGTCCGTCGTCCGAGCCCATCAGCGCGAAGGGCACCGCGCCCGCCAGATTGACGGCGAAGGGCGTCGGGCCGGTGGAGAAGCCGGCGATGTGCAGGCGGCCGCTGCGCATGGCCTCGACCTGGGCCGAGTTGGACTGCACGGCGAAGAAGCGCACGTCGCGATCGGTGACCTCTTCGAGGTGGTCGATGAACGGCTGCCAGATGTCGGAGTAGATGGCCGGATCCTCGACCGGGGTGTAGGCAAAGATCAGCGTGTCGGGGTTGGCCCATTCGGACTCGTCTGCCGGCCGATCGGCGACCATGTCACCGTTCTCGTCGCAGTAGATGTCGGCCAGGGCGCCGCGCTCGCACTCCTCCTGGGCCTGCGCCTGGCTCGCCAGCATGGCCAGCGGCAGCAGCGTGGAGAGGGCGAGGGGGACGAGCGGGAGTTTTCCGGATCGAGCGGAAGGGTGGATCATGGCGTGCCTCACGATTATTGTTCTAGAGCATACGTTGTGTTGCATGTTCGGATATCGACATGACGAGCCGTCGATGATTGATTCCGAATAACCACCTTCAATCTAGGGTTTGTCACAAAACCATGTCAAACACTTTCCCCCCTGCCGACGGCACCTGGCGCAATCACTACCTGCTGATGCGCCACGGCCACAGCCAAGCCAACCAGGAGGGGCGAATCATCAGCTCGCCGCCGCTCGGCCTGACGGGTTTCGGCCTCTCTCCCCGCGGTCACGCCCAGCTCGACATCCTGCTGGCCGACTGGCGCTGGGCGAGGCCCCAGCGCATCCTGCACTCGGACTTTCTGCGTACCGCCGAGACCGCCGAGCGCGTCGCCGCGCATTTCGGCCTGACGTTCACCATCGAGCCGCGCCTGCGGGAGCGCCATTTCGGCGAGTTCGAGGGGCAGGGCGATGAGCGCTATGCCGAGGTCTGGGCGCGCGATGCCGAGGATCCGACCCTTCGCCAGGGCGGCGTCGAGGCCGTCTCCGAGGTCGCGGCGCGCATGCGTGCGGTGATCGACGAGCTGGAGCGTCGTCATCGCGGCGAGACGATCCTGCTGGTCAGTCACGGCGACCCGCTGCAGATCCTGCTGACCGCCCTGGAGGGGCGTTCGCTGAGCCTCCACCGGGAGCGAGAGCCCCTGGCGCCGGCCAGCATCACTTCACTATAAGCCTCGCTATAAGCCGCCCGCTGCCCCCTCAGGCGGTGCGGCGGGGGCTCGCTCCCGTCGGCGCAGGGCGAGTCGTTCCGTGCGCCGTCGCGGCTTCGAGATAGTCGGCCAGCCGCTGTCGCTCGCTGTCGGTGAGGCGCAGGGCCAGCTTGGTGCGTCGCCACAGGATGTCCTCGGCGCTGCGCGCCCACTCCCGCTCGACCAGGTAGTCGACCTCGGCGGCGGTCAGGCCGGCCCCGAAGGCCTCGCCCAGCGCCGCCTGGGAATCCCGGCCGTCGAGGAACTCCCGGCACAGGGTGCCGTAGGTCCGGGTGAAACGCCGTGCCTGGCCGGCGTCCAGGTAGGGATAGTCGGCGAGCAATCGAGCCTCGAAGGCGGCGTGATCGCCGATCTCGCCCCCCGGCAGCAGCGCCTCGGCGGTCCAGGCAGGCTGCATCTCGGGAAGATGCGGCGAGAGCGCCTCGAGTGCCGCCTCTGCCAGCTTTCGATAGGTGGTGATCTTGCCGCCGAAGACCGACAGCAGCGGTGCACCCTGAGTGTCGAGGTCCAGCGTATAGTCGCGGGTCATGGCGGAGGGATCGGCCGATTCGTCGTCGCACAGCGGCCTGACGCCGGAGAAGGTACGGATCACGGCCTCGCGAGATAGCTGGGTGCGAAAGTGCGCATTGACCACCGAGAGCAGGTAGTCGATCTCCTCCTCGGAGGCCTCGATCCCTGAGGGATCTCCCTCATAGCGCCGATCGGTGGTGCCGATCAGGCTGAAATCCTCCTCATAGGGCAGCACGAAGACGATGCGTTTATCGGTGTTCTGGAGGATATAGGCCCGCTCGTCGTGATTCAGGCGCGGCACGATCAGGTGGCTGCCCTGGATCAGGCGCACGCCGTAGCGGGAGTGGCGATGGGCCTGGCCGCGCACGACGCCCTCCACCCAGGGACCGGCGGCGTTGACCAGTGTTTTGCAGCGGCGCGTCAGGTGCGCTCCGCCCTCGGTCTCCTCCAGGGTGAGCTCCCAGAGCCCGTCGCGTTCCCGGGCATCGATGCAGCGGGTGCGCACCAGGATCTCGGCGCCGTGATCTCGGGCCTGGATGGCGTTGAGTGCCACCAGGCGGGCGTCGTCCACCCAGCAGTCCGAGTACTCGAAGCCGTGGGTGATGCTAGGGGCGAGGCCCTGTCGGTGATCCAGCCGGATGCTCCGGGAGCCCGGCAGCCGCTTGCGCTTGCCAAGGTGGTCGTAGAGGAACAGCCCGGCGCGCAGCATCCAGGCCGGGCGCAGGTGGGGGCGGTGGGGCAGGATGAAGCGCAGCGGCCAGATGATGTGGGGGGCCTTGGCCATCAATACCTCGCGCTCGCGCAGGGCCTCGCGCACCAGCCGGTATTCGTGATGCTCCAGGTAGCGCAGGCCGCCGTGAATCAGCTTGCTGCTGGCGGAGGAGGTGGCGCCGGCCAGATCCCCTTGTTCGCAGAGTCCCACGGAGAGCCCCCGGCCGGCGGCATCGTTGGCGATGCCGGCGCCGTTGATGCCGCCGCCGATCACGAAGAGGTCGAGTACCTCGTCTGGCCTGTCGCTCATGGGGTCCCCCGTCCGGATTCGGACATCTGGCGATGAAATGCAGTGATGTTCGAAATCGAACATAGAAGAATTCAAAGTGAACATCAAGGCGCGAGCCGTGCTCGCCCCGGACACGAGGGAGGAAGGAAAGGAGGAGAAAGCAAGGAGGGTGGGCTTGAATGGGGGCCTTGCAGCAGGGGGCGAGAGGGCCGGCGGCCCTTATGCGAGAGGGCCGGGCGGCCCTCAGGCCAGATGCAGGGCGACGTCGTGCTGCTTCAGCAGGCGCATGATCGCCTCGGGGGGCTCGCGATCGGTGAACAGGGCATCGAGCTGGGCCAGGTTGCCCTGGCGCACCACCGGGTTGCGGCGGAACTTGGAGTGGTCGGTGGCCAGGAACACCTGCCGGGAGTTGCGCAGGATGGCCTGGGCCACCCGCACCTCCTGATAGTCGAACTCCAGCAGCGAGCCGTCCTCGTCGATGCCACTGATGCCGATGATGCCGTAGTCGACCTTGAACTGGTTGATGAAGTCGATGGTGGCCTCGCCGATGATGCCGCCGTCCCGCGAACGCACCTGGCCGCCGGCGATGATCACGTTGAAGTCCTCCTTGTGTTGGAGGATCGCCGCCACGTTGAGGTTGTTGGTGATTACCTCGAGCCCCTGGTGGTCGAGCAGCGCCTCGGCGATCACCTCGTTGCTGGTGCCGATGTTGATGAACAGTGACGAGTGATCGGGCACGTGACGAGCGAGCAGGGTCGCGATGCGCTGCTTGGCTTCCAGGTTGAGGGTCTTGCGGGTCGAATAGGCCGTGTTGACGGTGCTCGACTCCAGGCCGGCGCCGCCGTGCACGCGTCGGATACGACCCTCGGTGGAGAGCGTGTTGAGATCGCGGCGAATGGTCTGCGGGGTAACCGTGAAGTGCTCGGTGAGCTGCTCGATGCTGGCATATCCCTGGCGGCGGACCAGCTCGATAATGGCGTCCTGGCGTTGCTGCTGATTCATGGTGTCTCCTTGGCTGCCCCGATTCTATGCCATCGTGAACGCGGATGCAGGCGCCCGGTCAGCCATCCAGAAGACGTGGCTCGCCTCGTTCCTTTGCCCACTGGCGCAGCACCCCGAGGCGTCGCTTGACCCCATTTGAGCGCGGCGTCGGGCTGGAGTAGGCTTGATGATCATAAGCGAACATTAGCGTTAAAAAGCGAAATTGGCACGCCACGACAACCACAACAGGATGCTTGCTATGGCTTCTTATCTTCTGGCCATCGACCAGGGCACCACCAGCTCCCGCGCGATTCTGTTCGACCGCGAGGGGCGCAGCGTCGCCACGGCTCAACGAGAGTTTCCCCAGCACTTTCCCAAGGATGGCTGGATCGAGCATGACCCCGAGGATATCTGGGACACCGTGCTCGCCACCTGTCGCGAGGTGATCGAGAGCACCGGGGTCGGGCTTGCCGAGGTCGCCGGCGTCGGCATCACCAACCAGCGCGAGACCACGGTGCTGTGGGATCGCGAGACCGGCGAGGCGCTGCACCATGCCATCGTCTGGCAGGACCGCCGCACCGACGAGACGTGTCGGCGGCTGCGCGAGGCGGGCCACCTGGAGGATGTCCAGGCGCGCACCGGCCTGTTGATCGATCCCTACTTCTCGGCGACCAAGCTCGCCTGGCTGCTCGATGAGGTGCCCGGCGCTCGGGCGCGGGCCGAGCGCGGCGAACTGGCCTTCGGCACCGTGGACAGCTTCCTGATCTGGCGGCTCACCGGGGGGCGGGTGCATGCCACCGACGCCACCAACGCCTCGCGCACCGCGCTCTTCAATATCCACGAGCAGCGCTGGGACGAGGCGCTGCTTGATCTGTTCGATATTCCGGCGAGCCTGCTGCCCGAGGTCAAGGACTCCAGCGATGACTTCGGTCGCGTCGATGCCCGGTGGCTGGGCGGCGAGCTGCCCATCGCCGGGGTGGCCGGCGACCAGCAGGCGGCCCTGGTGGGGCAGGCCTGCTTCACCCCCGGCATGGGCAAGAGTACCTACGGCACCGGCTGCTTCATGATCGTGAACACCGGGGAGGTGGCCGAGACCTCACGCAACCGGCTGCTGACCACGGTGGCCTATCGCCTCAACGGCACCCCGACCTATGCGATGGAGGGCAGCATCTTCGTCGCGGGGGCCACGGTGCAGTGGCTGCGCGACGGCCTGCAGCTGTTTGCCGATGCCGCCGAGACCGAGGCGCTGGCCTGCCAGACGCGCAGCGGGCACAGCGTCTACCTGGTGCCGGCCTTCACCGGCCTGGGCGCGCCCCACTGGGACCCCAAGGCGCGCGGGGCCATCCTGGGGCTGACCCGCGATACGGGGATCGCCGAGATCGTCGCCGCCGGCCTGCAGGCGGTCTGCTATCAGACTCGCGACCTGCAGGTCTGCATGGACGACGATATGGCGGCGTCGCCGGGCATCCTCCGGGTCGATGGCGGCATGGTGGCCAACAACTGGGTGATGCAGTTCTTGGCCGACATGCTCGGCGTGCAGGTGGATCGCCCCACGGTGCTGGAGACGACGGCGCTGGGGGCCGCCTACCTGGCGGGGCTGCGTCTCGGCTGGTATCGCGATCTCGACGAGATCGCGAAGATGTGGCGCTGCGAGCGAAGCTTTACCCCGCTGATGGACCAGGCCGAACGCGAGCGCCTCTACAGTGGCTGGAAGGAAGCCGTCGAGCGCGTCCGCACCCAGTAGCCGACAGCGCGGGGGAAAGGCCAACTCGCTGATTCGCCGGGCGAGAAGGTGCGATTCGGGCTTGCATTCCCCGCGCGGATACGTAGAATACGCATCCGTTGCCACGGCGAAGTCATGCCGAACACAGCATGCAGGACCATAGCTCAGTTGGTTAGAGCGCCACGTTGACATCGTGGAGGTCGGCGGTTCAAATCCGCCTGGTCCTACCAAATGCATCCTGGCACACCTTGCAGGACCATAGCTCAGTTGGTTAGAGCGCCACGTTGACATCGTGGAGGTCGGCGGTTCAAATCCGCCTGGTCCTACCAGATTCGAAGACGCCCCGCAGCCACTGGCTGCGGGGCGTTTTTCATGCTGCGCGGTTTTTCTCGAGCGATGCACTGCATCGCGGGGTGCCCGGCGAGATCGGCGGCCTCGCCGGGACTAGCGTCATGCTAGGTCGGTGCGCTCCATGAACACGGCGACCAGACCCTCGATGCCCTCGCGGTCGGCGTCGCTGAAGCGACCCGGCGTCGGGCTGTCGAGATCCAGCACGCCCCATAGCCAATCCTCCACCACGATGGGCACCACCAGCTCCGAGCGGGAATCCGCATCGCAGGCGATGTGGTCGGCGACCGCGTGCACGTCGTCGACGCGCTGGGTCTCGCGGCTGCGCGCCGCGGCGCCACACACACCCTTGTCGAAGGGGATGGGGTGGCAGGCCGGCTTGCCCTGGAAGGGGCCCAGGGACAGCACTTGCGCCTCGCGCTGCAGGTAGAAGCCGGCCCAGTTGAGCTCGGGGATCTCCTGCATCAGGAAGGCGCAGGTCTGGGCGCTGTTGGTCAGCCAGTCGCGAGTGTCGAGCAGTGCGCCGAGCTGGCGGGCGAGCAGGGGATAGTCGGGTAGGGAATGATCCGGTGTCATTGCGGCTCCTTGAACAAGAAAGGCCGGCGCACCGGCCGGCCTTGTCGTTATGTCACACCTCTGTGGCGCGGGCGGTCCTTACTTCCAGCCGGGCACTGCCTGCGGCCCGAACAGCTCGCTCGCCTTGGCCTCGACCGCTTCGGTCTGGTAGGCCTCGACCAGCTGCTGAATGGCCTCGCGATCCTCGTCGCCGCCGCGAACCGCGATCAGGTTGACGTAGGGAGACTCGGCGCCCTCCTTGATCAGGGCGTCATCCAGGCTCAGGCCGGCCGGCTGGGCGAAGGTATTGTTGATGAAGGCCATGTCCACGTCGGGCAGCACGCGGGGCAGCTGGGCGGCCTCGATCTCGCGGAAGTCGAAGTCATGCGGGTTCTCGGCGATGTCCAGCGGCGTGGCTTCCAGGAAGGTCGGGTCCTGGAGCGTGAGCAGCCCTTCGTTGTGCATCAGGATCAGTGACCGACCCTCATTGGAGGGGTCGTTGGGCAGGGCGATGGTGGCACCCTCCGGCAGCTCCTCGATGCTGTCGTACTTCTCGGAGTAGGCGCCGATCGGGTAGACGAAGGTGTAGCCGGCGATGGCGAAGTCGTAGCCGCGGTCCTCGACCATGGAGCGCATGTAGGGCTCGTGCTGGTAGGCGTTGGCGTCGAGGCTGCCGTCGGCAAGGGCGGCATTGGGTGTCACGTAGTCGGTGAACTCGATGATCTCGACCTCGAGGCCGTAGTCGCGCTCGGCGATCTCGGCGGCGACCTTCATCAGGTCGGTCTCGGGGCCGGCCACGGTACCGACCTTGATGGCGTGTTCATCGGCCAGGGCGGCGCTGGCGGAAAGAGCCAGGGCGGAGGCGGTCAGGGTGCCGATCAGTGTCTTGCGCATGTCGCGATGCTCCTTGTGAAAGATGAGTCGGACTCGATACTAACGGAATAAACAGAAAAATTGTAATGCATTCTGGTTATCAAAGAGGGCGCGTCACTTATGGTCGCTCTTGCGCACCAGATAATCGCCCAGGCTCTGGAAGCCCTGCACCATCACCACCAGGATCACCACGGTGATCAGCATGATGGTCGGGTTGAAGCGGTTGTAGCCGTAGCGGATGCCCAGGTCGCCGAGCCCGCCGCCGCCCACGGCGCCGGCCATGGCCGAGTAGCTGACCAGGGTGACGGCGGTCACCGTCAGTGCGGTGAAGATGCCGCCACGCGCCTCGGGCACCAGCACCTTGGTGATGATCTGCCAGGGCGTAGCGCCCATGGACTGGGCGGCCTCGACCAGACCCGGCGGGATCTCGTTGAGTGCGCCCTCGACCAGGCGTGCCACGAAGGGGATGGCGGCGATGGTCAGTGGCACGGAGGCGGCGTTGGTACCGATCGATGAGCCCACCAGCATCCGCGTGAGGGGGATGATGGCGACCATCAGGATGATGAAGGGGATGGAGCGACCGATGTTGGTGATCGCGCCCAGCACCCGATTGAGCACCGGCTCGGCCAGGATCTGCCGCGGTCGGGTGACGTAGAGCAGCACCCCTAGCGGAATGCCGACGAGGGCCGAGATCACGCCCGACACCGCCACCATATAGAGGGTGTCGAGGGTGGCCTCGAGAATCAGTTCAATCATCGCGCTGGACATGGCCGAGCACCTCCACCTGCAGGTCGTGGGATTCGAGATAGTCCAGGGCTTCGCGGGTCTTCTCCGCCGGCCCCATCAGTTCGGCAATCATCAGGCCCAGGGTGCGCTCCTGGATCGACTCCACCTTGGCCTGGAGGATGCTGACGTCGACGCCGCACTCTCGGGCCAGGCGCGAGATCAGCGGGGTCGAGACGGCATCGCCGGAGAAGGCGAGGCGCACCACCGGATGGCTGGTGGGGCTTGGCGTCTCCTCGAGGCGCTCGATGAGCGCCTGGGGTGGCTCGAGCTCGAGGAAGTCGTTGAGGAAGTCGCGGCCGAGCTGGGTGCCGGGCGCGGTGAAGAAATCACCGACCTCGGCTTCCTCGACCAGCTCGCCGTCGGAGATCAGGCTGACCCGATGGCAGATCGACTTGACCACCTCCATCTCGTGGGTGATCAGCAGGATGGTCAGGCCGAGTCGCTGGTTGATGTCACGAAGCAGCTCCAGGATCGAACCGGTGGTATGGGGATCCAGGGCCGAGGTGGCCTCGTCGCACAGCAGCACCTTGGGACGGCTGGCCAGTGCACGGGCAATCGCCACGCGCTGCTTCTGACCGCCGGACAGCTGTGCAGGGTACTGGTCCGCCTTGTCGGCAAGGCCGACCAGGTCGAGCAGCGGCATGACGCGCTCGCGGATCTCGGTGCGTTTCATGCCCATCAGCTCCAGCGGCAGCGCCACGTTGGCGAAGACGGTGCGCGAGGTCAGCAGGTTGAAGTGCTGAAAGATCATGCCGATGCGGTGGCGGGCCTGGTTGAGCGCCGCCCCGGAGAGGGCGGTGAGTTCCTGGCCGTCCACCGTCACGCTGCCCGTGGTCGGACGCTCGAGCAGGTTGACGCAGCGGATCAGCGTGGACTTGCCCGCGCCGGAGAGGCCGATTACGCCGTGGATCTCGCCCTTGGGCACGTGCAGATTGGCGTGTTTGAGCGCCGTCACGGCGCTGGTGCCGTCGCTGCGCCCCTTGGGGTAATAGGTCTTGGAAACGTCGTGTAGTCGAATCATCGCAGCCGCCGGTGGGGCGCCGGCCGGGCGGGCGTGGCAGCGGTCGGGTCAGGCATAAAAAAAGGCCACCCTGACGGGTGGCCATCAACGCTGGACACACCCTTTTAGCTGCACTTCACGCCGTGGGTGGTCCCGAGAGACGCTCCACGACGTCGGCGCCCGCAATCCGGGTACAAATCGGCGCCTTCAAAATGTAGCGCAATATGTTAGGTTTCAAACGCCTGACCGTCAAGCAGCGTAGGCCATGCGGCCATTAAGACGGCTTCGTCATGGTGATATTTTCTGTGTCGCTTTCCATGGCTGGTGATCCTTGCGCGAGGAGCCGGTCGGTGACGGCCTGCGGCGAGCAGGTGCCGGGCTATCGCAGTTAGCGGGCTGATCCGTCGACAGGCCTGCGAGGAGGCGCTGTGGACCCGTCCCTGGGCGCTACTTTTGCCCTCCCTGGCAAAAGACCTCCTCTTCGACCTGTCCACGACGCCCCTCGTCATACCTAACTGCAATCAGCCTGCGAGCGGGCGCGGCGCCATGAATGGACGTGCTCTTCCCGGTTTCCTAGACTGGCCGCTTTGGCGGCCCGCCGGGGGTCGACGCGCACGAGGAGCATCCATGTTCACAGGCATCGTACAGGGCACCGCCGAGGTGGTGGCCATCCAGGAGGCCGAGGCCTTCCGTACTCACGTGCTGGCGCTGCCGGCCCCGCTGAACGAAGGGCTTGCGCTGGGCGCCTCGGTGGCTCACAACGGCGTCTGCCTCACGGTGACCGCCATCGACGGCGAGCGGGTCAGCTTCGATCTGATGCGCGAGACCCTGCGGGTGACCAATCTCGGTGCGCTGAAGGAGGGCGGTCGCGTCAATATCGAGCGCGCGGCCCGCTTCGGCGACGAGATTGGTGGGCACGCGATGTCCGGTCACATCATGGGCATGGCGGAACTGGTCGAACTCGACGAGGCGCCCAACAATCGCCGCCTGTGGTTCGAAGTGCCCGCGGCGCTGGGGCGTTTCCTCTTCGACAAGGGCTACATCGGCGTCGACGGCATCAGCCTGACCATCGGCGCGACGCGCCGCGCCAGCGCCGAGCATGGCCCGCGCTTCTGCGTCGATCTGATTCCCGAGACGCTGGCCAGGACCATCCTGGTCGACCGCGCCCCCGGTGATCTCGTCAATATCGAGATCGACCCCCAGACCCAGGCCATCGTCGAGACGGTGGAGCGGGTGCTCGAGTCGCGCGAGGCCTGACGCTGCAGGGCGAACCGGGCGGGCGCGTCGCTGCGTTGGCAGGCCGGGTGGCGAATGGCCCAGGGATTGCTTGAATGTGGGGAAGCGTGCCGCCCGGACGCCTCGCAACGCAGGGAGGCTTTGGGTACCATAGGCCGCTTTTCTCGCCACCCTCCGGTGTCCCGGGCCATAAACGGTTCATGACATCCGGATGCCCAGACGTCATCGCGCGCAGGAAGGACACCCATGTTGAAACGCCTCATCGAGAACCAGTTCAAGCTCACCGAGCACAATACCAACGTCAAGACCGAGGTCATCGCCGGGATCACCACCTTCCTGACCATGGCCTACATCATCTTCGTCAACCCGAGCATCCTCTCCCAGACCGGGATGGATTACGGGGCGGTGTTCGTCGCTACCTGTGTGGCCGCGGCCGTGGGCTGTCTGATCATGGGGCTGTGGGCCAACTATCCCATCGCCCAGGCGCCCGGCATGGGCCTGAACGCCTTCTTCACCTACGGCGTGGTGCTGGGGATGGGCTACACCTGGGAGGCGGCGCTCGGCGCGGTCTTCTTCTCCGGTTTCATCTTCTTCCTGCTCAGCGTCTTCCGGATCCGCGAGTGGATCATCAACTCGATCCCGCTCTCCCTGCGCCTGGGCATCGCCGCCGGCATCGGCCTCTTCCTGGCGATGATCGCGCTCAAGAACGCCGGCATCGTGGTGGCCAACGAGGCGACCTATGTGTCGCTTGGCGATCTTACCGAGCCGTCGGCCCTCTATGCGCTGCTGGGCTTCTTCGCAATCACCGCCATGGCCTACCTGCGGGTCACCGGGGCGGTGATGATCGGCATCCTCGGGGTGACCGCGCTGGCCATGGTGCTGGGCCACAACGAGTTCGGCGGGCTGATGTCGATGCCGCCCTCCATCGCGCCGACCTTCATGGCCCTGGACCTCGCCGGGGCGTTCGACGTGGCGATGCTGAGCGTGATCTTCGCCTTCCTGTTCGTCGACCTGTTCGACACCTCCGGTACCCTGGTGGGCGTGGCGCACAAGGGTGGGCTGCTCGACGAGAACGGCAAGCTGCCGCGCATCGGTCGCGCCATGATGGCCGACAGCGGCGCCTCCATGGCGGGCGCGGTGCTCGGCACCTCCACCACCACCAGTTACGTTGAGTCCACGGCGGGTATCGTGTCCGGCGGGCGCACCGGCCTCACCGCCGTGGTGGTGGCGGCGCTGTTTTTGATCAGCCTGTTCTTCGCGCCACTGGCGGGCTCCATTCCGTCCTATGCTACCGCCGGGGCGCTGCTCTACGTGGCGGTGTTGATGGCCGGCAGCCTGGCCCACGCCAACTGGGACGACCCGACCGAGGCCGCGCCGGTGCTGATCGCCGCCCTGGCGATGCCGCTGACCTTCTCCATCGCCGAGGGTATTGCGCTGGGCTTCATCAGCTTCGCCGCCATCAAGACACTCTCCGGGCGGTTCAAGGACCTGAATCCGGCGGTGATCGTGCTGGCGCTGCTGTTCGCTGGCAAGTTCCTGTTTCTCAGCTGATCCTGGCTGACTGCATTCACTGACCGAGGCTGCATCCGATGAGCATCTACGGCGACTACATCAAGTCCGTGATCCGCACCGTCCCCGACTGGCCGCAGCCGGGGGTCAACTTCCGCGACATCACGCCGCTGCTGCAGAACAGCGCCGCCTTCCGCAAGCTGATCGACAGCTTCGTGCATCGCTATCAGGAGATGGAGATCGACGCCATCGCCGCCATCGATGCGCGCGGCTTTATCGTCGGCGCGCCGCTGGCCTATGAGCTCGGCTGCAGCTTCGTGCCGGTGCGCAAGAAGGGCAAGCTGCCGTTTCGCACCATCAGCGAGACCTACACCCTAGAGTACGGCGAGGCCGAGGTGGAGCTGCACTCCGATGCCTTCCGCGAGGGGGATCGCATCCTGGTGGTCGACGACCTGATCGCCACCGGTGGCACCATGCTGGCCGCCGCCAAGCTGATCACTCGCAGCGGCGGGCAGGTGGTGGAGACCGCCACCATCGTCGACCTGCCGGATCTGGGCGGCGCGCAGCGTATCCGCGAGGCGGGCTTCAGCGTGTTCGCGGTCTGCTCCTTCACCGAGGATGAATGACGCCATGAGCGGCTCTCGCTATCACCAGCGCCTGATCATCTCCTGGGACCAGCTGCATCGCGACGTGCGCGAGCTCTGCCGCGAGTTGATCGGGCGCGACGTCAAGGGCATCGTCGCGATCACCCGCGGCGGGCTGATTCCCGCCGCGCTGATCGCCCGTGAACTCGACGTGCGCCTCATCGACACCGTCTGCATCAAGAGCTACGAGCGCATGGAGCAGGGCGGCCTGGCGGTGATGAAGGGCGTCGATCATGACGGCGAAGGCTGGCTGCTGGTCGACGACCTGGTCGATACCGGGCGCACCGCCCGGGCGGTGCGCGAGATGCTGCCCAAGGCGCACTTCGTGACCGTCTACGCCAAGCCTGAGGGTAAGCCGCTGGTGGATCAGTACCTTACCGAGGTGGCCCAGGACTGCTGGATCCAGTTTCCCTGGGACATGGGCGTGGCCTATGTCGAACCGCTGGTCGATCAGGAGAAGCGCTGAGTCATGACATGCCCCCTTCCCGACAGCTGGCGGCAGTGGCTGGGCCAGGAGTTCGATGCGCCCTATATGCAGTCGCTGCGCGATTTCCTGGCCGCCGAGAAGGCGGCCAAGAAGGTGATCTACCCGCACTCATCCGACTGGTTTCGCGCCTTCGAGCTGACCCCGCTCGATGAGGTCAAGGTGGTGATCCTCGGCCAGGACCCCTACCACGGGCCGGATCAGGCGCACGGCCTGTGTTTCTCGGTGCGCCCCGGGGTGCGGGTGCCGCCCTCGCTTGGCAATGTCTACAAGGAGCTGGCGGCGGACGTCGGAACTCGCCCGGTGGCGCACGGCAACCTGGAGGCCTGGGCGCGCCAGGGGGTGCTGCTGCTCAATACCTCGCTGACGGTGGAGCAGGGCAGTGCCGGTTCTCACCGCGGCAAGGGTTGGGAGACCTTCACCGACCGCGCCATCGAAACGGTCAGCGAGCACGCCGCGCCGTCGGTCTTCCTGCTGTGGGGCGGCCATGCCCGCCAGAAGAAAGCGCTGATCGACACTCGGCGCCACCTGGTGCTTGAGTCCCCTCATCCCTCGCCGCTCTCGGCGTATCGCGGTTTCTTCGGCAACCATCACTTCTCGCGCGCCAACGCCTTTCTCGTCGAGCAGGGGCGTGAGCCCATCGACTGGCAGTTGCCTGAGGCGCCAGTGTCCCAGCCAACTCAGCATTGATCCGGAAACAGGCCCCGGGGTGCCGGACCATCGAGGAGGCGCTGTAAACCCGTCCATGGGCGCTACCGACGCCCTGCTTCGCTCTCGCGTCCTGCTCCGCTTGCAGGACCGGTGCTGGCCATCCATGGCCAGCCCGTTCGAAGCAGTGCTTCTCACCCCTGGCGTAGGACCTTGTGTCTCTCCAGTGAGAGGTGATTAGCTACCACCGCTCACAGCCTGGGTGTATCCCGAGTAGGACCGAATGGCCTCGAGCCTGTAAAGGAGATAGGTCGCCCAGGCTTTCATCTCGCAATCCT
>Ga0208138_100286_pt1 | contig 25496 bp, 27 predicted proteins | sample AntRauMetaRauer3_FD_184786 | JGI IMG/M metagenome (GOLD analysis project Ga0208138, IMG submission 184786) | Saline lake microbial communities from Rauer Lake, Antarctica, in enrichment culture - Antartic Rauer Lake 3 Metagenome Rauer3 (SPAdes)... ...
GATCGAATACATCGAGATGGAGTACAACAGCTGCCGGCTCCACTCGACGCTCGGCTACCAGACGCCGAGGGAGATTGAATTGGCAGCTGCAGCTTGAAAATGTGTCCGCTCTGACTTGACCAGAACAGGTCTCGACGTGAGTATTCCATGACGCTTCTGCAGACGACAACATCGGTCCTGCTCCGGGGTTGTCGGTCCCACATGGACTTGATGCGGATCAAGGGTAAAGGGGCCACCCCTAGGCTATGATGAAAGAGCACATCCTTTTCCAGGAGCTTTGCCGCATGGCCAGGCATGCCCCGATTCCCAAGCAGTCCACGCGGCCTGCCGTAGCCTGGCCGCGCCTTGGGATGGTCATCCTGCTAGGCATGGTGCTGCTGCTCTCCAGTGCCGCCACGACGGCGGATGTGCCCTCCTCCACCGCGTCTGGACAGGTTGGCATTGAGCTTCACTCGAACACCCACTCGAACGCCGAACGCATCCACACGGAACCCCCTCGGCCGCACTGCCACCATGGCCATGGCACTCGCCAGGCCGGCAGCGCCCTGTTACGCCTGGAGCGCGAGAACCTGGAGTTCGAGCCCCTTCCCGTAGCCATGGCGATTCCCGTCATGGCACCTCGGCTTGTCACCGCCTGCGGCACGCCAAGTGCCCTTCCCGCCCCATCGCCGGTTGCAGTCTACCTTTTGACTCAACGCCTCAGGGTCTAAGTCAACTGCGTTTCCCCAGCCCCGCGCGGTTCCAAACATCGACGCGCGGGAGGAACCCGTGCCCCGCCAAGAGAAAAACCTGAACATTCGCGAGCACGCCAGCGGGCTCGGCATGGGGCATGACTTAGCGGAAGTCACGATGAGGCATTTATGAACGCACTGTTTTACTTCCTGCTTTGGGGAGCGATCCTCTTTCTGATGATGCGCTTTGGCTGTGGTGCCCACGTCATGGGGCACCGCCATGGCAGGAGCAAGCATGGCGACGATAGTCCAGAGGATCCAAACGCCACCGAGGGGCTGAAGTGGATTCCGCCAGCCGAGGACGTCGATCCCGTCTGCGGCAAGACCGTCAGAACCGAAAGGGCCAAGCCAAGCGTCCACGATGGCCACGTCTTTTACTTCTGCTGTCGTGACTGCCGGGAGCGCTTCGAGGCCGCGCCCGAACAGTATCTCGCACCTGCAGCAAAGCCCTTGCCTACCCAACCGGAGAACGAAGATGCCTGATGCCGATGTTCCGTCGACAGCCAAGCCGCGTTACGGAACCCGCTTGCCGGTTCAAGCCACGCCACGGATTCCTGTGATCGCGCTCGGGATGAGCATGGGGCTGTTTCTGGCCGTCACCTTCATCCTGTGTGTTGGGTTCGACCTGCTGTTTCCCGACCAAGCGATGTATGAGAGCTGGCTGCGCTTGTTGCCAGGTTTCACTTGGCTCAGTTGGTCAAGCTTCTTCCTAGGCCTGGCTGAAAGCTTCGGCTACGGCTGGTACATAGCCCTGGTCTTCGGCCCGCTCTACAACTTCTTTGTCACACGCCTCAACCGGCGCAGTGGAGCGTAGGCCATGAACGAATCCCTCAATCATACTGGTGACTGGGGCCTCGCGCTGATCGTCATCGTCTTGGTGTCCTGGTTCTTCTATCGCTATTTCGCACCGAAGAACTGGCGCGAATGGACCGGTGCCGGCGCGGTGCAGGCCTTTATCATCGCGCTTTACGCCGAGATGTATGGCTTTCCGCTCACCATCTATCTATTGGTGCGTTTCTTCGGTCTGGATAGCGAGTATGTCAGCGCCAGCCTCTGGTCGACGCTGGTGGGACTGGGAGAAACCGGCATGCTTGTCTCCATGCTGTTTGGCTACGGGCTAGCGTTTACCGGCATCGGGATCTTTATCCAGGGCTGGCGGCAAGTATACAAGGCACGGCGCGAGGACCAACTGGTGACCGGTGGACTCTATGCCCTGGTACGGCATCCCCAATACACCGGTTTGTTCATCGCCTTGTTCGGCGAAGGCGTGGTGCATTGGCCAACGCTATTCTCGGTTGGCCTGTTTCCGGTGGTCGTGTTTGCCTATACCTGGCTGGCCCATCGCGAGGAACGGCAGATGCTGGCCCGGTTCGGTGACGCCTATCGCACCTATCAGCGGCGAGTGCCGATGTTCATTCCTCGCTGGGGGCAGTGGCGGAAGCTAGCGGATACCTCACGCAATACGCACGATGAGCCGAGGGTTCACTGACATCCTGAATTCACACATCTACACAAGCGTGCGGCGTTGATTTCATGGCACTGAAGTTGCCGAACGTTGACCGGGATCAAGAACCGCAGGCTTTCACCTCTATTTTTTCTTGACCATTGGGTTACCCACAGGTTTTAGCCTGACATCAGGGCAGGATAATTCAATTCAACATGAAAGGAGATCCGACCATGTGGGGCGACATGATGGCGTCTATGGGGAGTTACGGCTGGGGGCATATGCTCTTCGGTGGGCTCATGATGGTGTTGTTCTGGGGCGCCGTCATTGCCTTGGCCGTTCTCCTGGTGCGTGGCCTGACCCGGGGCCGGGGCGAGGCCATGTCTCACCAGCGGCCAACGGCACTGGACCTTCTGCAAGAACGCTACGCCCGCGGCGAGATCGATCAGCGTGAATACGAGCAACGCAGACGCGATCTGCGAGATTGACGACGCGGCCTAGGCGCCAAGGCGACAAGGCGTCCCTCGCTCGCGGGAAGGAAGCCCCTGCGATCCCCCCCAGCCAACGAAGGTAACGGAGACGACTTCATGACTCAGCAGCACATCAAGCGGCGTGAGCACTCGCATCACGGTCAGCTGAAGGAAGGCACAGATGCCGGTTCCCTGAACGCCAGCGATCAAGGGGCTTCCCAGTACACCTGCCCGATGCACCCGGAGGTCGTTTCCGATCAGCCGGGTGATTGCCCGAAGTGCGGCATGCACCTCGTGCCCATGGGAAGCGACGACACTCAAGCACCATCCGATCATGGCCAGCATGACGGGTGTCACGGGCATGGCACCGGCCATGCGGGAAGCGAACCGGTCCGCGGCGGCAAGTACGACAAGGTGCCGGCCGGGCATGCCGGCGCCGTCTACACCTGCCCGATGCACCCCGAAGTGCGCCAGACCACTCCCGGTGCCTGTCCTCTGTGCGGTATGGGGCTGGAGCTGGAATCGGCGGCGGTCGGCGATGAAGGGCCGAATCCCGAGCTGGTCGATTTTACCCGGCGTTTCTGGGTCGCGGCCGTGCTCACGCTTCCGGTCCTGATTCTGACGATGAGCCCCTACCTGGGCTTCGGGGCCATTCGCGACTTCTTCGGTGAACGCAGCGCCATGTGGATCGAGCTGGTGCTCAGCACGCCGGTCATCCTGTGGTCCGGCTGGCCGTTCTTCGTACGCGGCGTTAATTCCTTCCGCACGATGAACCTCAACATGTTCAGCCTGATCGGCATGGGGGTCGGCGCGGCCTATCTCTTCTCGATCGTCGCGGTGCTGGCGCCCGGCATCTTCCCCGAGGGTTTCCGCCGGGAAGACGGCACCGTCGGCGTCTACTTCGAGGCCGCGGCGGTGATCGTGACCCTGGTCCTGCTGGGCCAGGTGATGGAATTGCGCGCCCGCGAGGGCACCGGCAAAGCGATCCGCGCGCTGATGGACATGGCCGCCAAGACCGCCCGGGTGATCCGGCCCGACGGCAGCGAAGAGGAGGTGGCGCTGGAAGACGTGCAGGTGGGCGATCGCCTGCGCGTGAGGCCCGGCGACAAGGTGCCGGTGGACGGCGTGGTCGTCGAGGGTCGCTCCTCGGTCGACGAGTCGATGATCTCGGGCGAGCCGGTCCCTGTGGAAAAGGTCCAAGGCGACAGGGTCACGGGGGCCACGATCAACGGCACCGGCAGCCTGGTCATGGAGGCCACCCGCGTCGGTGCCGATACCATGCTCAGCCAGATCGTCGAGATGGTGGCCGCTGCCCAGCGCAGCCGTGCGCCGATCCAGAAATTCGCCGACAAGGTAGCAGGTACGTTCGTCCCCGCGGTGATCGGTGTCGCCATTTTCTCCTTCATTGCCTGGGCGATCTGGGGCCCCGCACCGTCGCTCTCCTATGCGCTGGTCTCGGCGGTGGCGGTGTTGATCATCGCCTGCCCCTGCGCCCTGGGCCTCGCCACCCCGATGTCGATCATGACGGCCACCGGGCGCGGCGCCCAGGCCGGCGTACTGATCAAGAATGCCGAGGCGCTGGAGCGTTTCGCCAAGGTCGACACGCTGATGGTTGACAAGACCGGCACCCTGACCGAAGGCAAGCCGAAGCTGGTAGCGGTGCTGCCGGAGTCGGGGCATGACGAGGCCGAGGTGCTGCGCCTGGCGGCCAGCCTCGAGAAAGGCTCCGAGCACCCGCTGGCCGAGGCCATCGTCGCCGGCGCAGAGGAGCGCGGCGTATCCCTCGCCGATGCTACCGATTTCGAGGCCGTGACCGGCATGGGCGTCAAGGGGGTCGTGGACGGCAAGTCGGTGGCACTTGGCAACGCCAAGCTGATGGCCGAGCTGGGCCTCGACGGTGGGCAGATTTCCGAAACCGCCAACGCCCGCCGCGATGAGGGCGAGACGGTGATGTTCGTCGTGCTCGACGGCCAGATCGCCGGCCTGGTCAGTGTGGCCGACCCGGTCAAGGAGACCACGCCCGACGCCCTGAAGGCGCTGCACCGGCTGGGATTTCGCATCATCATGGCCACCGGCGATAACGAGCGTACCGCCCGTGCCGTCGCCGGCCGGCTGGGCATCGACGAGATCCGCGCCGACGTGCTGCCCGAGGACAAGGCCCGCATCATCCGTGAATTGCAGGAACAAGGCCGCAAGGTGGCCATGGCCGGCGATGGGGTGAACGACGCCCCCGCCCTGGCCCAGGCGGATGTCGGCATCGCCATGGGCACCGGCGCCGACGTGGCGATCGAAAGCGCCGGCTTCACGCTGGTCAAGGGCAACCTCGACGGCATCGTGCGGGCCCGCAAGCTGTCGCTGGCCACCATGCGCAACATCAAGCAGAACCTGTTCTTCGCCCTGGTCTACAACGGGGCCGGGGTACCGATCGCCGCCGGCATCCTCTATCCGTTCCTCGGCATCCTGATCGGGCCTATGTTCGCCGCCTTCGCCATGAGCGCCTCCTCGCTGTCGGTGGTGACGAATTCGCTGCGCCTGCGCCGGGTGAGGATCTGACCATGAGTGACGATAAAGGGTGGCTGGAGCGAGGACCCAGCAAGGGCACCTTCTGGCTCATGGTGGCGATCGCCCTGGGGATAATGGGCTTCCTGCTATGGGAGGAGCACCAAGTGCACCTGCTCGGTGCCTTGCCCTGGCTGATCGTGCTCGCCTGCCCGTTGATGCATGTGTTCATGCACGGCGGGCATAGAGGCCATGGTGGGCACAAGAGTCATAGCGGGCATGATGACCACTAAGGGAGGGCGCGATGAGTAGTGACGCGCCGGCCTATGGCCTGTGGGGCCTGGTGCTGCTCAATTCGGCGATCTTCATCTTCTTCGCCTTCAGCTTCTTCAAGCCGCAGACGCGCCGGGACTGGCGCTCGCTCGGGGCCTTCAGCGCCTTCCTGGTGGCGTTGTTCACGGAGATGTACGGCTTCCCGCTGACCCTCTACTTCCTTTCCGGCTGGCTGCAGTCACGCTACCCGCAGGTGGACTGGTTCAGCCACGACGCGGGGCACCTGCTGGAGATGCTGTTCGGCTGGCAGGCCAACCCGCACTTCGGGCCGTTCCATCTGCTGAGCATGGTGTTCATCGTCGCCGGGTTCTGGCTCATCGCCGCCGGCTGGCGGTCGCTCTATGCCGCCCAGCAGCGAGGAGAGCTGGCCACCAACGGTCTCTATGCCCATGTCCGACATCCGCAGTACGCCGGCTTCGTGCTGGTGATGGCCGGTTTCCTGCTGCAGTGGCCCACCCTGCTGACGCTGGCGATGTTCCCGGTGCTGGTGTGGATGTACTCGCGCCTGGCGGTTCACGAAGAGCGCGAGGTAGCGCGCCAGTTCGGCGACGAATGGCAGACCTACGCGGCCCGCACGCCACGCTTCATTCCACGCCTGCAGGTGGCGGGTCCGAGTGGCTGGCGCCTGTAAGGACCATCTCCGGGAGATAACAACCACGATGACCACACTGGCACAGCAGGGGGTCGAAGAGCGCGCGGCAGGCCTGGTGACCGTCGGCGCCATGCTCGCGGCGTTGATACTCGCCAACTCGCCACTGCGAGACGTCTACCAGCTGGTGCACCACACTCCCGTGTCGGTGCAGGTCGGTACCCTGGGTATCGACAAGCCGTTGATCCTGTGGATCAACGACGGGCTGATGGTGTTCTTCTTCCTGCTGATGGGCGTCGAACTCAAGCGCGAGATGCTCGGTGGCCTGCTGGGCTCGGCCCGGCAGGTGGCGCTGCCGGCGATCGCAGCAGCCGGTGGCATGCTGCTGCCAGCGCTGGTCTACCTACTCGTCAACGGCACCGAAGGCATCGCCGCCCATGGCTGGGCCGTGCCCACCGCCACCGACATCGTGCTGGCACTGGCGGTATTGTCGTTGTTCGGCGAGCGCGTGCCACCCGCACTGCGCGTGTTTCTGATGGCCCTGGCGGTCTTCGACGACCTCGGCGCCATCGCCATCATCGCGCTGTTCTACACCGAGCGTCTCTCCGGGGAGGCGCTGTTGATTGCCGGTATGGCTCTTGCCGGCTTCGTCCTCCTCAACCGCTTCCGGGTCATGCGCGCCATGCCCTATGTGCTGCTGGGGCTGGTGCTGTGGGTGGCGGTACTCAAGTCCGGGGTCCACGCCACCCTGGCCGGCATCGCGATCGCCTTGGCCATCCCCGCCAGAACGCGGGACGGCCGCGAGGAAGGCTCGCCCCTGGCTCGCACCTACCATGACCTGCGGCGCTGGGTCACCTTTGGGGTCGTCCCGGTATTCGCCTTCTTCAACGCCGGAATCGTGATACGAGCAGCAGGCGACGGCTTCGGCGACGTCTTCCTCGGGGTGGCCCTCGGCCTCTTGCTGGGCAAGCAGTTGGGCGTCTTCTCCCTTGCCTGGCTGGCGATCCGGCTGCGCCTCGCGCGGCTTCCCGCGGGTGTGGGGTGGTGCCATCTGTACGGGGTGGCCGTGCTGGCTGGCATCGGTTTCACCATGAGCCTGTTCATCGCCGGGCTCGCCTTCGATACGCCAGCGGCCCTGACCTCGGCCCGCCAGGGCGTGTTGGTCGCCTCGGCCATGGCGGCACTGATCGGTGGTGCGGTACTGGCGGCAACGCTGCCCCACTCGGCAGCCCCGCAATCCGAGTCCGGGAGGCAAACATGAAACGCAGACGCTTTCTCGTCGGTGCGACGGTGGTGGCCGGCGGTGTCGGCGCGGCATTCACGGCGGTGCCGTTCATTGCCTCCTGGCAGCCCAGTGCGCGCGCCAGGGCCGCCGGCGCCCCCGTCGAGGTCGATGTCGACAAGCTGGAGCCGGGTCAGCAGTTGACCGTGGAATGGCGCGGCAAGCCCGTCTGGGTCTTGCGCCGCACCCCAGCGATCCTCGAGCGCCTGGCGACACTGACCGACTCCGACCGGCTCCGCGATCCCCTCGCCGAGGTGGAATCACAGCAGCCGGCCTATATCACCGGGCCCCTGCGCTCGCTCGAGGAGGAGTATCTGGTGGTCGTCGCGATCTGTACCCACCTCGGCTGCGTGCCCCTGTTTCGGCCGGAGCCGGGCTCGGTCACCGACGACTGGCTGGGCGGCTACTTCTGCCCCTGCCACGGTTCCAAGTTCGACTTCGCCGGACGGGTCTTCAAGGCGGTGCCGGCGCCGATCAATCTGGAGGTTCCGCCCTATCGCTTCCTGTCGGAGTCCCGGATCGAGATCGGCGTCGACCCTGAGCCCACGACATCCTGACACCGAGAGGTAATCCACCATGACCGCCAAGACATCGACCACCAAGCCACCCACGGCGCGTAAAGCCCCGCGCAAGCGCCAACCCACCGCCCCACCAGAGATGGCCGCCCCGATGACCGTACCCGAGCCCGAAGAGGGCCTCCTCCCGAGCCACCCGGCCACGGAACTGCTCGCCTACCAGACCGACCTGTGGCGGCGCGGCGTTCGCTACCTGGACACCCTGCGTGAGCGCGCCGACAACATGCTCGAGCATGAGCAGGCGGGCAAGCCACCACTGCTCGACTTCGACTACGAGATGATCCTCGATGGTCGGCAACTGGCGCGGCCCGCCAACTACGCCCTGCTGCGCATCACCCGGGTCGGCGACGACTGCCTGGAGGACTGCCTCGACGAGGCCAAGCCGCCGGTGATGATCGTCGACCCGCGTGCCGGTCATGGCCCGGGCATCGGCGGTTTCAAACAAGACTCCGAAGTGGGCATGGCGCTCCACGAGGGCCACCCAGTCTACTTCGTGATCTTCTTCCCCGAGCCCATGCCCGGGCAGACGCTGGAGGATGTGCAGCACGTCCTGCGGCGCTTCGTCGAGACGCTGGCCGAGCGCCACCCCGGCAAGCCACCGGTGCTCTACGGCAACTGTCAGGCGGGCTGGGCGATCGCACTGCTCTCTGCCGACTGTGAGGGCCTGGTCGGGCCGGCGGTGCTCAACGGCTCGCCGCTGTCCTACTGGTCCGGCGAGTCCGGCGTCAATCCGATGCGCCTCGCCGGCGGCCTGCTGGGCGGCGCCTGGCTGACCCACCTGATGGCCGACCTGGGGGACGGGCGATTCGACGGCGCGAATCTGGCCGCCAACTTCGAGAGCCTCAAGCCGGCAAATACCCTATGGCAGAAGGACTACCAGTTGATCGCCGACATCGACGGCCAGCGCGAGCGGTTCCTGGACTTCGAGCGCTGGTGGACGGGCTTCTATTCGCTGAGCAAGGAAGAGATCACCGCCATCGTCGAGAACTTCTTCATCGGCAACCAGCTCGAGCGCGGTGAGCTGCAGATCTGCCCGGGCTGCACCGTCGACCTCACGCGTATCCGCAACCCGCTGGTGATCTTCGCCTCCGGCGGCGACAACATCACCCCACCGCACCAGGCGCTCAACTGGATCCCGGCGGTGTACCCCGACACCGAGGCACTCAAGGCCGCTGGCCAGCGCATCATCTATCTGCTCAATCCGCATGTCGGCCATCTGGGGATCTTCGTTTCCGCCAAGGTCGCACGGCTGGAGCACCGAGCGATCCTCGAGAGCGTCGGCGAGCTGAATGACCTCGCGCCGGGGCTCTACGAGATGAAGATCGACAACCCCACCGGCGATCCCGACTGCCACAAGCCGCAGTTTCAGGTGCACTTTGAGGAGCGCCGCGTGGAGGAGCTGGACTACCCCGAGCAGGAACCGGCGTTCGAGCAGGTAAAAGCCCTTTCCACGCACAATGTGGCCCTCTACGAGACCTTCGTCGGCCCTTGGGTGCGGCTGGCCACCACCCCCTGGTCGGCCGAGATGCTGCGTCAACTGCATCCGGCACGGACCAGCCGACTGATGTTCTCGGAGCGCTTCGCGCCCTGGATGGGCGGCGTGAAGTGGCTGGCCGAGATGGTGGAGACCATGCCAACGCCGGTCGATAGCAGCAGCCCCTATCGGCAATGGGAGACATTGATGAGCGATTCGATCGTCTCGACGCTGGAACTGGCCGGCACGACCCGCGACAGCATGTACGAGATGGGGTTTCACAGCCTCTACGGCGGGGGATGGTGGAGCGAGAACGAGTGACCCAGTCGAAGCCGACCCGGTTTACAACCAATACCGATAGAGCAAACCACTAATGGAGAGCAATAAATGAATATCGAGACCTTTCATGACCTGATCGACTGGACTCGCCAGCTGCATGCCCAGTTGGCCGAATGCTTCAGGCACTGTGCCACCCAGCAGGAGGAGGCACGGGCTAAATCGCTGCTGGAGTATCTCGCCGATCACGAAGCGGTCCTGGAGCATACCGTGGCCAGCTTCGAGAAGCAGGCCGACCCCAAAGCCCTAAACACCTGGGTTTACGACTACCTGTCGCATGCGCCCATCAAACCCCATCAGGCGTGCAATTTGCCCTATGCCGAGATGGGCTTCGAAGACATCAGCCGGGAAGTCTTCTCGCTGCACGATCAGGTCATCGCGCTATACCGCTACCTGGAAGGACGCGCCGACATCCCCGAGGCTCGGGACCTCGTTCGCGAGCTCTTGAAGCTAGAGGAACACGAGGCAATGCGTCTGTCCCAACAGATCAACCGAGCCCGAGACCTGTAGCCGGGCGCTGAACAGGGATCACCTTTCGTCCCCGGAGAAGGAAGACTCGACTATGCCAAACCGTCGATCGGCCATTCTGGTGGTCAACTGCGGGTCATCCAGCCTGAAGTTCGCCGTATTCATTCTGACGGAAGGGCTCGCACGGCTGTTATGGGGAGCGGCCAGTGGGATCGGCACGTCACAAGGCCGGCTCCAGATGTCGAGTGCACAGGAACGGTTGACGACCACCCCGCGCGAATGGCTGATCATGCCACCGCCATCGAGAAGGTCGACACCCTTCTTCAACAGCAGACAAGCCAACTGGACCTCGCCGGTATCGGGCACCGGGTGGTCCATGGTGGTCCCGATTGCGACTGCCCTCAACGGATCGATGCCTCCCTGCTGGACCGACTTCACGCTCTGGTGCCACTGGCTCCGCTGCACCTGCCACACAACCTGGCCGGGATCAGCGCCATGCGCACGCAATTCCCCGACGTGCCCCAATTCGCCTGCTTCGACACGGCGTTCCACCACGGCCTGCCCGCGGTTGCCCGGCACACCGGGTTGCCACGGGAATACGAGGCCGGGGGTGTGCGCCGCTACGGCTTTCACGGGCTCTCCTACGAGTTCATCGTCGACGACCTGAGGCGGCGCCATGGCCCGGAGGCGTTACGTGAGCGCCTGATCGTGGCGCACCTGGGCAACGGCGCCTCCCTGGCGGCAATCCGGGACGGGTGCAGCATCGAGACGACGATGGGCTTCAGTGCCTTGGGCGGCATGCCCATGGGCACCCGCAGCGGGGATCTGGACCCCGGTATCCTGCTCTACCTGGCGAGTCACGACGGACTCGACGTCGCGGCGTTGGAAGCCCTGCTCTATCGACGCTCGGGGCTGCTGGGGCTTTCGGGGGTGAGTGCCGACATGCGGGAACTCCTGACGCACCGCGAGGATACGCCGGAGGCTGCGCAGGCCGTCGACTTCTTCTGCCATCGTGCCCGCCACTTCATCGGTGCCCTAAGCGCCGCGCTCGGCGGGCTGGACCGACTGATCTTCACCGGCGGCATCGGGGCGAACTCACCGGCGATCCGGGCACAGATCTGCGCGGGAATGGGGTATCTCGGCATCACGCTGGATGAAGGACACAACCACGAGCCCCGCCCGTTGATCTCCGCCGCCGAGGGCCCGGTCCGGGTAGAGGCCGTGGCCACCGATGAAGAACGGATGATCGCCCGGCACGTGCAGCGCACATTAACCAACACCCAGGAGGTGACATGACCCAGACGGCAACGCCAGTGGCCCTTGCGACGCTCGATGACCTGATTCAGCGGGCCGGTGGCGGTGACCCGATCCGCGTCGCCGTGGTCAACGCGGCCCAGGCCGCGGTGCTGGAGACGCTTCGCGAGGCGGCGAGGCGGCGCATCGCCGAGCCGGTGCTCATCGGCCGCCCCGCCGAGGTCGTCGAGGCCGCCGCGACGATCGGGTGGGACCTCGATCCACAAGCGATGATCGAGGCCGATTCGGATGTGGAGGCCGCCCGCATCGGGGTGGAGCTCGTGCAGGCCGGTCGCGCGGATGCGCTGATGAAAGGGCACCTCCACACCGATACCTTCATGCATGCCCTGCTGGGCAATGGCCTGCGACAGCCCGGCCGGCGCGTGAGCCACGTCTTTTTGGTGGACGTGCCCGACTGCCCACGCCTGCTGGCCGTGACCGATGCGGCCGTGAACATTACCCCCGACCTCGACGCCAAGGCGCAGATTCTCCAGAACGCCATCGAGCTGATGCACATGATCGGGCTCGAGCGGCCACGTGCCGCGGTCATTTCCGCCGTGGAAACGGTCAATCCGGCCATCGTCTCTACCCTGGATGCGGCCTGCCTGACCCTGATGGCCCGCCGCGGCCAGATTGCCGGCGCCGAGGTCGACGGGCCACTGGCCTTCGACAACGCCATCTCGGAACGTGCGGCCCGCGAAAAGGGCATCGACTCCCCGGTGGCGGGGAAAGCCGACATCCTGCTCATGCCGGATCTGGTGTCAGGCAACGTGTTGGCCAAGAACCTCGAGTACCATGCCGGCGCCACGGCGGCCGGGGTGGTCATGGGCCTGGCAGTGCCGGTGGTGCTGAGCTCCCGGGCCGACCCGCCCGAGGCGCGCCTGGCCGGACTGGGCGTGGCGGCGTTGATGTACCGGGCGGGCATTCGCCTGCCCGTGCCCTCCTCTGGCGAAGTCGAATCCACCTTCTGCTGTTCCCCGCAACCCGAATCGGCCTGCTGCCCCAAGGAGGTGCGCTGATGAACACCACGCCCCGAGCCACCACCATCGATGTGCCGGCGGCAAGTCCACCGGCGACGACCACCGACCCGCGCCTGCACGCCATGATGAGTCTGTTCACGGGTGGGATGTCGCCGACCGCCGTCCAGCAGGCCTGGTGGGACTGGGCGCAACACCTGCTCCTGTCACCGGACAAGCAGGCCGAGCTCGTCGGCAAGGCCGTGCGCAAGTGGCAACGATTCGGCAGTTATTGCGATCAGGCTTGCCGGGCGCCATGCGAGCCCTGCATCGAGCCGCTGCCCCAAGACAAGCGGTTCCGTGGTGAGGCCTGGCAGCACTGGCCCTTCAACATCGTCTACCAGGGCTTCCTATTGCAGCAGCAGTGGTGGCATGCGGCTACCACCGGCGTCCCCGGCGTCTCGCGCCACCATGAGGCGATGGTGAGTTTCGGCGCGCGGCAAATACTCGACGTCTTCTCGCCGTCGAACTTCCTCGCCACCAACCCCGAACTGCTGGAGCAAACGCGGCGCGAGGGTGGCGCCAACCTAGCCCGCGGTGCCTCCAATTTGCTGGAGGACTGGCAGCGACGGCAGGCCGGCGAAGGGCCAGTGGGGGTCGAAGCGTATCGGGTCGGCCAGGACGTGGCGGTGACGCCGGGCAAGGTGGTCTTCCGCAACCGGCTCATCGAGCTGATCCAGTACGCGCCCGCCACCCAGGAGGTCCATGCCGAGCCGCTGCTGATCGTGCCGGCCTGGATCATGAAGTACTACATCCTCGACCTCTCCCCGGAGAACTCCCTGGTCCGCTATCTGGTGGCACAGGGCCACACGGTGTTCGTCGTGTCCTGGAAGAACCCGGGCAGCGACGAGCGGGAACTGGGCATGGCCGACTACCGCCGGCTGGGGGTCATGGCGGCCCTCGACGCGGTCACGGCCATCTGCCCGCAGCAGCGTGTCCACGGCGTGGGCTATTGCCTGGGCGGCACCCTGCTGTCGATCGCCGCGGCCGCCATGGGGCGGGACGGCGACAATCGCCTGGCCAGTCTCACTCTGCTCGCCGCGCAGACCGACTTCAGCGAGGCCGGCGAGCTGATGCTGTTCATCGACGAGGATCAGGTGCGTTTCCTCGAGGACCTCATGGCCGTCAGGGGCTATCTGGACACCCGCCAGATGGCCGGCGCCTTCCAGCTGCTGCGCTCCCAGGATCTGATCTGGTCGACGATGGTGCGCAGTTATCTCGCCGGGGAGCGTCCGCCCATGTTCGACCTGATGGCCTGGAACGCGGACGGCACGCGCATGCCGGCGCGCATGCACAGCGAGTACCTCCGATGGCTGTTTCTCGACAACGACCTCGCCGGCGGGCGCTACCGGGTGGACGGACGGCCCGTGTCGCTGACCGACATCGAGATTCCCGTGTTCGCCGTCAGCACGCTCAAGGATCATGTTGCCCCCTGGCGCTCCGTCTACAAGATCCAGTGGCTGACGCCGGCGGACGTCACCTTCGTGCTCTCCAGCGGCGGGCACAACGCCGGCATCGTCAACCCGCCCGGCCGCTCCCGCCGCTTTCACCAGATCTCGACCATCCGCCAGGAGGATCCCTACGTCGCCCCGGATGGCTGGCAGACCACTACCGCGCATCATGACGGCTCCTGGTGGCCCTGCTGGCAGGGCTGGCTGGCCGATCACAGCACCCAACGCGTACCCGCTCGGGAGCCGGGGGTGACCACAGGCTATCCGGCGCTGGACGAGGCGCCAGGACGTTATGTACTGGAGCATTGAGCCCGTCCTGCGGGCCTGGTGGAGGGAGCGGTGCAACTTCATCGCGGATTGACCCGAATGTGTAGCTCGCCATGAGCTGCCGATCTGTGCCACTTAAGGAGGTAACATCATGAAAGCACTCGTCTATCACGGACCGGGCCAGCGTCGCTGGGAGGACAAACTGCGCCCGAGCATCACCAAGCCCACGGACGCGGTGGTGCGCATTACCCATACCACTATCTGCGGCACCGACTTGCACATCCTCAAGGGCGACGTACCCGCCGTGGAAGATGGTCGTATCCTCGGCCACGAGGGCGTCGGCGTCGTCGAGGAAGTCGGCGACGGCGTCAGCCATATTCAGGTCGGGGATGAGGTGCTGATTTCCTGCATCACCTCCTGCGGCCGCTGCGACTATTGCAAGCGCGGTCTCTATGCCCACTGCCGCGACGGCGGCTGGATCCTCGGTCACCTAATCGACGGCACCCAGGCCGAGTACGTGCGTATCCCGCACGCGGACAACAGCCTGCACCGATTGCCGAAGGAGATGGACCGCGCCGCGGCGGTGATGCTGAGCGACATTCTGCCTACCGGCCATGAGATCGGCGCCTTGAACGGCGAGGTGGGGCTCGGCGATACGGTGGCCATCGTCGGCGCCGGACCCATCGGCCTGGCGGCCCTGATGACCTCACGCTTCTATTCTCCCGCACGGATTATCATGATCGACCCCGACGAGAACCGCCTGGCCATGGCCAAGCAGCTCGGCGCCACCGACACCATCGCCCGAGATCCGCTCGAAGCTATCGACGAGCTGACCGGTGGCGAAGGCGTGGACGTGGCCATGGAAGCGGTCGGCATCCCCGAGACCTTCGATATCTGCCAGCGCATCGTGCGCCCGGGGGGGCATATCGCCAACATCGGCGTGCACGGCAAGAGCGTCGAGTTCCGCCTGCAGGACCTCTGGATCAAGAATGTCACGGTGCGTACCGGCCTGGTGAACACCGACACGACCCCGGTGCTAATGCGCATCGTCGAGGCCGGTGGCGTCGAGCCCGCGGGCTTGGTGACCCACCGCTTCAAGCTCTACGACATCGAGAAGGCCTACGACGTGTTTTCCCAGGCGGCGAAGGAGCAGGCCATCAAGATGCTATTGACCGCCGAGTGACCAAGCGGGGCCGACTTTTTCAATGGCCGAATACTGGAGCTGGATGGCCGGCTGCGTTTTCAGCTGGGGGCGCAACCCGCATGCGCCGTTCTGAATAATGAAAAGGGGAAACAGCGATGAAACACGAACGAGTGGAACAGAAGTCTTTCCTGGATCCGGTATGTGGCATGGCGATCAGCTTCCAGACCGCCGCCACGGGGAGTGAATACCGGGGGCAGCGCTATTACTTCTGCTCAGAGGCTTGCCGCGAACAGTTCGAGACGGATCCCGAACGGTACGTTCGTGCGCATCAGTTGGATGGCTGAGACGTGGGCGAACGTAGAGGCCCTTCATCCATGACCCAGAACTCGGCCGTCTGCGCCGGCCCCGCGCGGGGCGATACCGTGACCGTAATCGGCGCCGGCCCCGCCGGGTTGGCCTGCGCCATCGTCCTGGCGCGCGCGGGAAAGCGCGTGATCGTGCACGAGCGTCGCCGTCGTGTTGGTGCCCGCTTCCATGGCGATTTCCAGGGGCTCGAGAGCTGGAGCGACGACATCGATGTGCTAGATGAGCTCGCGAGCGAGGGAATCCGGCCCAGCTTCGAGCATCACGCCATCTCGCAAGTGACGGCCTTCGACGGCTGGGGCGCCCGCCACGCAATTCGTTCTAACCAGCCCCTGTACTACCTGGTCCGCCGGGGATCGGAAACGGGCACCCTGGATCACGCCCTGCTCAAGCAGGCCAAGGCCTGCGGTGTGGAGGTGAGGCTGTCGTCCCCCGTCAAGAACACACACGGCTCCACCGTAGAGGCCAAGGGGCCGATGCTCGCCAACGTCATGGCGGTGGGCTACCTGTTCGAGACCGCCATGCCGGACGGACAGTGGGCCTGCTTCAGCGACCACCTGGCGCCAGGCGGCTACGCCTACCTGCTGGTGCAGGGCGGACAGGGTACCGTCGCCACCTGTCTGTTCAGGGAGTTCACGAGTAATAACGAGTGCCTGACACGCACGATCGCATTCTTTACCGAGCAGGCCGGGCTGGATATGCGCAAGGCGCGTCCCTTCGGTGGCGTCGGTAACTATGGACCACCCTGCCGGGGCGAGCACGAAGGGCGTCTGCTGGTGGGCGAGCAGGCGGGCTTTCAAGATGCGCTGGCGGGCTTTGGCATGCGTTACGCCTTGCGCTCGGGCGTTTTGGCCGCGCACAGCCTGCTGGAGGGTCGCGATTACGACTCGCTATGGCAGCGCTCGCTGCTGCCGGCGATCCGCCAGGGAATCGGCAACCGACTGCTGTACACCAAGGCCGGAGACCGCGGGCGGCGTGCCATGTTTCGCCGAATGGCCAGGCGCGATGCGCGCCCAATGCTCGCCAAGCTTTACCACCCAAGCCTGCTGGGTCGGATCCTGTATCCGTTCGCGCGGCGTCAGGCGCGCATCCCTCAGCACGATCCCGACTGCTGCGACAACGCCTGTACCTGCCTGCGCTGCCTGTGCCAGCGCCACGTCAGCTCGGGGACACTCGCAGTGCGCTAGAAGACTTTGGGCATGGGGAAACCTAACGTAATGGAGGACGAGCATGGAACACCTCGACTTGATAAACCGCAAGGGCCTGGTGGTGGGCATCGCCAATGATCACAGTCTAGCCTGGTCAGCTGCCCGGCACTTCCGTAATGCCGGTGCGGAACTGGCGATCACCTATCTCAATGACAAGGCACGTCCCCATGTCGGGCCGCTGGCCCGGGAAGTGGACGCCGGACTGTTTCTCCCCTGCGACGTGACGGTGCCGGGGCAGCTGGAGGCAGTGTTCGAGCAGATCCGTCAGCGCTGGGGGCGACTGGATTTCCTCCTGCATGGCATCGCCTGGGCCCGCAAGGAGGATCTGCACGGGCGACTCACGGACTGCTCGGCCGAGGGCTTCTCCGAATCGGTGGCCATTTCCTGCCACTCGCTGATTCACATGGCCCAATTGGCCGAGCCCTTGATGGACCGGGGCGGCAGTCTCATGACGCTGAGCTACTTCGGCGCCGAGAAGGTCGTCGACCACTACAACGTCATGGGCCCCGTCAAGGCCGCACTGGAGGCCTCGGTACGCTACCTGGCCCATGAGCTTGGCCCCCGCAATATCCGCGTCAACGCCATCTCTGCAGGAGCGGTGGCAACCCGTGCTGCCTCCGGCATCGAGCATTTCGACGAGCTACTCAACGAGACCGTCAAGCGGGCACCGCTGCGCCGCACCGTGGACGTCGATGAGGTGGGTCGCACCGCGCTGGTGCTGGCCAGCGACTATGCCACCGGCATTACCGGCGAGGTGCTCCACGTCGATGCCGGCTTTCATATCGCCGGCATGGTCTTTCACTAATGGCGGGGGTCCTCAGCAAATCAGGAGCAGGCTTCACGGCCCTGCTCGCCGCCACCTTAGTCGTCTTCCTCGGCTACGGCACGGTGCTGCCGATTCTGCCGCTGTTCCTCGACCGGGTGCTGGCAATGACTACCCCCGGGGACGTATCGCTGCACACCGGGCTGCTGACGGGGGTGTATACGCTGGCCTTGTTCGGCTTCGCCCCACTATGGGGAAGTCTCTCCGACCGCCTGGGCCGTCGGCCCGTTCTGCTATGGGGGCTGGCAGGGTTTGCACTGGCCATGCTGGGCTTCAGCCTAACTCGAAACCTGCCACTCGCCTATGGAGTACGGGCCCTTGCCGGCGCCTTTGCGGCGGCGGTGATCCCGGTGGCGCTGGCACAGGCGGCCGAGTGTGACGACGTGATGCTCCGTGCACGTCGTTTCGCCTGGCTGAGTGCCGCCGCCACCCTGGGCTTCTTGTCCGGCCCCATGCTCAGCGGTTGGCTCGCCAGCATTCCGATGGTGATGCCTCAATCCGACATGGTGCTCGGCGGGCCAGTGGCCTGGCCCTTCGTGGTCACAGCGGGATTGGCCGGTGCGGTGTGGCTGTGGGTCTACCAGCACGTTCGCGAACAGCCGGCACAGCGCACTCCTTCCGACGAGCATGCCTCTGAGCCGGCGTCGCCTCGGGCCGTCGGTGGCTTTCTGGCGCTTACGCTGCTGGCGATGCTCGGCCTGGGGGCCTTTGAGGTGGGGCTCAGCCTGCAGGCGCGGCAATCGATCGGGCTCGATCCCTTCAGGGTCGGGTTGCTGTTCACGGCGTGCAGCCTGGTGATGCTGGCTGTGCAGCTCCTGTGGTCGGCACACCCACCGAAACGACTCGCCCCCGGCCACTTGATCGGCGGGGCCTTCCTGCTGATGGCCGTGGGCATTCTTGGCCTCCCGTATGCTTCGAGCTTCTGGGCAGCATTCGTCGTGGTCGGACTGCTGGGTGCCGGTTCGGGGCTGCTGATTCCGTTGCTGGCCTATCAGGTCTCCCTGGCCAGCGGGCCAGCACAGGGTGTGGCACTGGGCAAGCAGACCGCCTTGGCCAGCCTCGGACAAGCCGTTGGCTCTGCGGGTGCCGGGTTGCTGTTCGTTGGTAGTGCTCTCGGCACGTACTGGGGGCTTGCGATCGTGCTTTTCGTTACCGCCGTCATTACTTTCATTGTTCACTATCGTTTGCGGGCAACAGCCAGCTATGGCACGGGTTCCCGGCCTCATTGAGCGTTACTTCGGCCCACTGAAAATTGAGTGGTTGGCTGGTCAACGATACGAGGCCCACCAGGCTGCACGGCAGGCCGTGGTTGAATACATCGAGCTGAAATATGACAGCTACCGACTCCACCCGACCCTGGGCACTCAAACGCCTAGAGGTGTCAAACTGGCAGCTACAGCTTGAGAATGACCTTCCCCCTGATCTAGGTCCACCCACAATGTGAGAAACCGCCCCTTCATGCACACCGCTGGGCATAGGCGACGGGCGGCATATAGCCCAGCGAGCTGTGCGGTCTGACATGGTTGTAGTGGGCTCTCCATTGGTCGATTTCATGTCGGGCATCGGTCAGGCTCAGAAACCAGTGCTGATTGAGACAGCCATCCCGGAACTTGCCGTTGAAGCTCTCGATGAAGGCATTCTGTGTCGGCTTGCCCGGCTGGATGAAGGCCAGCGTGACCTTCCGCTCACGCGCCCAAAAGAACATCGCCTTGCTGGTCAGCTCGGGGCCGTTATCACAGACAATCGAGGCAGGCAGCGAGCGCTGTTGCGCGACCTCGTCCAGGAACCTGGCCAAGTGACGCCCGGAAATGGACGTGTCCACCAGCTGACCAACACACTCTCTGCTGAAGTCGTCCACGATGTTCAGCACGCGGAATCGGCGCCCCGAGTCCAGCTGATCCGAGACGACGTCCATCGACCAACGCTGGTTGGGCCTGTCCGGACACGGCATCGGCGCTCTTGGCCGCACCAGTCGCTTGCGCCGCCGGGTGCGGACCTGAAGCCCAGCCTCACGGTACAGTCGGTAAGTTCGCTTGCGATTCACCACCAAGCCCTCCTGACGCAACAGAGCGTGCAGCAACAGGTAGCCGTAACGGGGGTAGCAGGTCGCCAAGGCGTTCAGTCGCGCCCGAAGCGGCTCATCGTCACGCGGCATCGCTTGGTAGCGGGCCACCGATCGTGGCAGGCCCAGCAATCGACAGGCATGTCGCTGGCTGAGCCAGCCGCCTGTCACCAGGTGCGTTACCGCCCGCCGCTTCGCTTCGGGCGTCACCACTTTCCCGAGACGATCTCCTTGAGAGCAGCATTGTCGAGAGCGCTTTCCGCCAGCAGCTTCTTCAAGCGGGCATTCTCTGCCTCCAGCTCCCGGAGACGCTTGGCCTCTGATACCTCCATACCGCCGTATTTGGCCTTCCAGCGATAGATGGTCTGCTCGGTGACGCCGTTCTGCCGAGCCAGCTCGGCCACCGAGACGCCGCGTTCAAGGGCCTTGAGGATGGTGATGACCTGCTCTTCAGTGTGTCGATTACGCTTCATCGCGAGATCTCCGGCTATCAGGGTAAACGTAGCGGAAATCTCACATTGACGGTGGACCGGTTTCTGGGGGGAAGGTCAAGAAGGTGTCCGCTCTGACTGGACCAGAACAAACATCCCACAGCGTCCGAATCCCCAGGTACACACACGTTGGCGCGTGACCACTAGGCCAGGCTCTCGGCAAACACATTTTGTCCTCGGCGAAGTCTATACGCACTGACAGGGATGCACAGCCTGGGTTTCCCGGCCCCGCGACATCTCGCGGGTCAACCAGAAGCCGGCACCGAGCAGCAAGGCACCGCCATAGATCATGCCTCGGCCCGGCACCTCTGCGAAGATCAGGTAGCCTAGGGTTGAGGCCACCACCGGCGAGACGATGATGTCGACCAGCGCATAGACATTGGCATTGAGCGACTTCAAGACGATGGAGATGCCGAAATAGGCGAAACCGGTGGACACGATACCCAGGCCTGCGGCCCAGAGCATCACCGGCAGTTCCACGCCGAGTGCCGGATAGGCGATCGTCGTCGCCACCTGGCCGGGACCGGCGATCAACAGGAACGGCGAGAGCGCCAGCGCCGCGACCAGCAGCGACCAGGCGATGTCATTCCCGGTCTCGGTCTTGCCCTCGTAGCGCATGTAGGTGACCATCGCGGCGTAGATCGCCCCGGTGGCCAGCGCCACGAGGTTGCCCAGCATATGGCCGCCGCCGAGCGGATTGGCGAGCGCGATACCGATCAGGGCGATGACGAAGATCAGGATGTAGCTCTTGCGCGCCTTTTCACCCAGGAAAAGCGCCGAGAAGATAAACACGAAGAACGGCGCCACGCTCCAGAAGATCACCGCGTTGGCGATGGGCACCAACGTCATGGCCAGGTTGAAGACGCCGCCCTGGGCCGCGATCAGCACGCCGATGAGGGCTGTGTCCTTGACATTCCCCTTGGGAAACCGGGGCCATTGTCGAGTCACCAGGGCCCGCGCGATGAACAGGAAGGCCGCGGCGAAGGCCATGGCGTAGAAAGTCAGCGTCTGAACAGGGACGCGGCCGTCGGTTAGCTTGACGAACACGCCGATGGTCGCCTCGGAGACCGTGATCAACGCAAGCAGAAGTAGGGTTTTCATGCCCGTCCCCCCTTACTCGCTACATGCGTGACATCGATCGCTTCGGCGCCGGACTCGTCGAGACAGGCGGTCTCCACCTGCAGTGTGGCGAAGAAAAAACCGTATTGATCCTTGAGCATTCTATAGGCGGCTTTGAGCACGGCCTGTGGATCGGCGCCGTCGGAGATTCGCAGGTGACCGGAGAACACGTAACGCCCGCTGGTCAGTGCCCAGGCGTGCACGTGATGGGCGTCTTCCACGCCGTCGAGCGCTACCAGGGCTGCCGTCACCTCAGCCAGGCGAATCTCGGCGGGCGTGCCCTCCATCAGCAAATGGGTGGCGTCGCGCAGGATACCCCAGCTCGCCCACAACAGTACGAAGCCGAAGACCATGCCGAGCAGCGGGTCGATCAGCAAAAACCCGGTGAAACGGATCACCAGTGCGGTGACGATGATGAGCAGACTGCCGACGAAAGTCTGGATGATGTGCCACAATGCGCCTTTGACGTTCAGGTCGCTGCGGCTTTGCTTCCAGATCAAGCCCAGCGAGATGATCTCGGTAAGCAGGCCGCCGGCCGCCGCCCACAGCATGGGTGCCGTGGGCAGATCAATGGGGTCGGACATGCGCATGCCGGCCATCACGATCACGATCAGTGCCATGCCCAGCAAAAAGCCGCCGTTGACCAGTGCCCCTACGATCTCGGCGCGATACCAACCGAAGCTGCGGTCTTCATCGGCCGGGCGGCGGGCGAGCCGGGCGGCGATAATGGCCACCAGCACGCCACCCACCGCCGAGAAGGTGTGGAAGGCGTCCGAGATCACCGCGATCGAGCCGGTCCAAAGACCGATGCCCATCTCGATGAAGAAGTAGATCCCCGTCAGCCAGGCCGAAATCGCCATTCCAGATCCACTGGAAGGCATGTGCCCCGCATGGCCGTGACCGCCGTTGCCGTGATTCATAAGCGCACCTTGTCTCCGTTTCAGTACGTGCCGTTCCATCATGGGCATCGTGTTCGAGCGATCACGTCCGGGCCCCGGCATGGCCAGAGATTCATTCATGACGCGGCCCCTGCCCAGTGTTGCCACGTACCCCTTTCGATTCGACATCTGATTGGGTCACCGACTGATCCGAAAGGCTCGAGAGTAACCCCGTCAATCTGCCCGCATGCATGAGCTGTTCCTCCAACTTGAGAAGAGCACCGCACGAACAAGGTACACCGGCCGAAGAGCAACGGGTTTGTCGAACGTCTGCATTGAACGCTGTTGGACGAGCATTTCAGCATCCAGCGTCGCACCAAGTGGTAAGAAGCCCTGGATGAGATGCAGCAAGGCTTGGATGACTACCTCATCCTCTACAAAACCAAACTCCCCCCAAGCCCGCAACTTGAATGGGATGAGAGCCTATGCCGCGTTCAAGAAAGGGCTGCCCAAAACAGCGAGGAAAGAGCCAGGAAAATGGCGAAAAACACTGCTTAACTATAGGAGCATGTGTCAGGTGATTACCATCACTGTACAATCAGGCAATAATCAGAGATCATCCATTCTCCCTGTCTGACGAACAAGGCGCATCGCTTCATGCTGTTCCAGCTCAAGAAGGGATTCAAGCAACTCCCTTGCTTCAGGAATCTCCGCCTTGCCAACCAAGTTACGATAGAGATCCGTCACTTGATCATGGAAATCGAAAATCTCCTGGCAGATTTTATTGAAACCCAGCGCAGCATAGGGTGCATCACAGGTCCGATGCGTCCGGATCGGCCTGTGTTCCAGATAATCATATACATAAGCATTCAATGCTTTGGGGTCCGCTCGATTCTTGAACTCACCAACAACATACTCCATCTCATGCTCATGAGCTGCCAGATAATTAAGGAGCATCTTGGCACGCTCTTCTTCATTATGATCGGCACAGTGAGAAAGACAGCGCGCCAAATGCTCATGCAGCTGCCGTGTCCAGTCAATCAGGTCACCAAAGGTCCGTACCTCCATGATCCTTATCCTTAACAATTAATGAGAATGAGTGTCCTCGTTTAAACTAGAGCCCCCTTTACGAGACAGAAAGAGTCGCTCGGCAATCAAGATAGCCGCCATCACAACGAGTGCAACAATTAATACCAAAGGATCTGTCGTCGCCTTCACCCAAAGAAATCCTACCAACACGATTACATCCAGGAGTATAGCAATAACTAACACAGAAGCATTTGCGTCAACCTCATTACGAAGATGGCGAAATACTCCCCAATGAATACCTATATCCATGACCAAATAGAAAATGATACCAAGCGCAGCGATACGGCTAAGGTCAAAGAATGCCGTCAAGATCAAGCCAAGCACGACCGTATAGACCAAGGTATGCTTCTGGATGCTTCCAGGCATGTGGAAATGGCGATGCGGCACCAGCTTCATTTCCGTCAGCATTGCCAACATGCGTGAGACCGCAAATATACTGGCAATGATACCCCCCGCGGTGGCCAACATGGCGAGGATGACGGTGAACCAGACAGCGGCCTCTCCAAGAGCCGGTCGCGCAGCAGCTGCCAACGAGTAATCCTTTGTTTCGATGATCTCGCTCAGCGACAGATTACTGGCGACAGCGAAGCCCACCAGCGCGTAGATCACCACACATAGGGCGATCGAGATCATGATCGCCCTGCCAACGTTGCGATGGGGATCTTCTATCTCTGAACCACTGTTGGTGATCGTCGTGAACCCTTTGAAGGCCAGGATCCCCAACGCGGTTGCTCCCAGGAAGCCTGCAAGAGACCCCTCGGGCGCCGACGCCGAGGTTTCCATGCCGACCGAGTCGGCGATGATTACACCGATGACCCCAAACAAGATGATCCCACCAATTTTTATGAACCCGAGTACCGAGGCAACACCCTGGATCATCTTGTTGGCGGAGAGGTTAAGTAAAAATGCAGATATCAGCAGCGCAACACCCAGTAAGGGGACAAGCAGTGACCTATCCCCCACATCGAAAAGCTCTAGCGTGTAGGACCCAAAGGTTCTCGCTAAGAAGCTTTGCGCTATCACCATGGAAAAATACATTAAAAGCGCATGAAAAGCGGTGGTCAGGGTCGGTCCATACGCTTTTTGGAGGTACATGCCAATACCACCAGCTGACGGGTAGGCATTGGACATTTTCACATAGGAATAAGCACTGAAGGAGACGATTAGTGCCGCCGACAAGAAGGCTAACGGGAAAAACTCTCCCGTCATCTCGGCCATCTGTCCCGTCAAGGCAAAAATACCTGCGCCAATCATGACCCCGGTCCCTAAGGCAATCGCACCGATCAGCGAGAGGCTATTCTGCTTGTACTGTGGCGTTCTATCCATTGACTCCATCATCTCTCTCCTGGGTGCATGAAACCAGACCTTACCGAAGGCCCTCTTGACATTCTGACATTCGCCCGATAACGAAGAGTAGAGCATGCATTAACAGAATTGGATCAAAGTGTAGAACCTATGTGCTACCCAATAGTCAAATATTTTCTTTGGTTACAACCTCCGAACCTAGCAGCTGACGGCGCGACATCCACAGCATCAGCGGCGGCAAGATCAACCATTGGAGTAACGGCGAGAGGCCCGTGCCCAACCACGGCACACGGGGCATTAGCGGTGCATACTCCCAGCGTTGACTGACTAGCGTCGCGTACCACTCCAACGCCACCGTTATACCGACACCCACCAGCACGAAGCCCAAGCACTCCTTGGCCCCATAGCCCCGAAGCCAGTCACGACGTCGATGCCATACAGCCACTGCCCAGTAAGCCGTCAATGCAATCACCACATCGCCAAGGGCCGCCTGAGTGCAAGCCTGCACGGCTTTCCAGTGTGGCATCGCAGGCATACCCATATATAACGGAACCTGTAGAAACTCCCAGGGCAGATTCAACAGAAAGGCAAAGTGCGCTACATGAAGCTCCGGTGCCGAGCGGAATACGCGTAGCTTCATGCAGCGTTCACCCCAAGACTAAGTGATTATGCATAATTAATCGTGCGTTCCATGCCGTAGCCCCTGAGCAGTCGACGGACCTCATCGCAGAGCCGGTCAAACGATAGATAGGCTCCCAGGGGCAGCCAGTAGTATTTGATCTGTCG
>Ga0208138_100289_pt1 | contig 25440 bp, 28 predicted proteins | sample AntRauMetaRauer3_FD_184786 | JGI IMG/M metagenome (GOLD analysis project Ga0208138, IMG submission 184786) | Saline lake microbial communities from Rauer Lake, Antarctica, in enrichment culture - Antartic Rauer Lake 3 Metagenome Rauer3 (SPAdes)... ...
GGCTAAAAGCGAGAGCACGTCCATTGTCTCGGAGAACGCGTCGGGAGCGATTCCGGCTAACCCACCGTCGTCTGTGACGCCGAGGACGTAGGTCGCCTCCCCGTCCCCGGAGAGTATGCGGTGGCGCAGCTGGGCCACGAGCGACTCCATGCGCCCGTCGATCAAGTGAACCCGACGAGTCAGTCGCTCTTTGAACTCGATGGCGCCACCGTCCCGCTCGCCGCGCTCGATGGCCCGCCGGAGGGCGGACCGGTCAGCGCTCATGGCTGCTCGTAGGTGACAGTCGGGCTTAACGGTTTTCGTGCCATGTGCCCCCACGACACGTGATCGTTCCCAAGTGATTGGGAGCAGACGGGAGACGTTCGGATCGCTACCGATCGCTCCGCCCGCCGACCCGTCGGCACACCTTTTAAGCGATCGCCAGGTGGAACGGGTGTATGGACACATCGGTCCCCAGCGTCGCTGAACGGCGCGTTCACGTCGCGCCGCTCGGCCACGAACGCGACCGGATCGTCGAGCCCCTCCGCCGACACGGTGCGGACGTAGTGTACCTGCTCGCAGACGCTCCCGGCCGTGAGGCCCCTCGCGGCGCCGTCGACTTCGAGGCGGCTGAGGCCTCGGACCCGGCAGACACCCGCGTCGACCTCGACAGGCTCACCGACTACCAGCGCGACGCGTGGGCCGCGGCCGCCGAGTTCGCGTCGGTCCGCGCGCTTTCCGTCGAACTCGCCGACGTGTACGACGTGCTCGGCGTGACGACGACGATCGCCGCCCGCCACGATGCCGGCGATCCTGACGGTGACCGGCTGTTCGCCAACGTCTCCACCGGCCCGCGAATCGCGGCCGTCGGCGTCGCGATGGCGTGTATGATCGTCGGTGCCCGCCCCTACAGCGTCGAGCCCGAGCGTCACCGCCACGACGTGAGCGAGGAGCCGCTCACCGAGGGCGTCGAGCGCACTGTCGACCTCCCCTTATACCCGATGGACGCGCCCACGACCGATCAGGTCGCCGTGCTCGGCCGGCTCCGCGAGCGCGACGACGATCACGTGACGACCGACAAGTGGAACCTGATCGAGTGGGCTCGCGAGCGCGACCTCTCCTTTCTCCGCGAGGCGGGCGCGAGCCGAACGGCGAAGTACCGCGCGCTGGAGACGCACGTGCTCTCGCCGCTCCGCGACCACGGCTACGTCGAGTTGGAGGACGTGGGGCGTTCCGACACCGTTCGGCTCACGGAGACCGGCCGCCGCGTCTTCTTCGCGTTCAAACACAAGCTCGGCGAGGAGTGAGCGCGGTACGTACGGCGCGATCTATCCGAATTGAATGAATTGTACGCTTTGTCCGGACTATACACGTCTAACGTAGAAACGGGAACCGCCCGTCGATTCAGATGCGTGACGCCCGCCGGGCGGTCGCGGTGCCCTCCCTGCCCTCCGCCCTCCCCCTCGCCCGCTGTCGGCCTCCGGCCGTCGCCGACCCTCCCCTCGGCGGCCGCCGGTCGCCGTCGGCTGATCGTCTCCGGCGAAGAAGCCGACGGCGGTCCCCGCTGACGCCGCCGCGGCCGCCTCGCGGACCGTCACGAGACGGCGGCTTCGCCGTCGTTTTCCCTGATTCCATGAATCTCAAAACGAGCGCCGGAGCCGTCGCTATTTGTCTCATCTCCGTCGTTCCAGAAGCGAGAGCGGTTCCGATGGACGTTCGCGTCGGCTTCGTCGGCTCACACGTCGACTGACGAGTCCGGTCGGCTCGGGTTGCTCGCGTCTCTCTCCCGGCTCACTCGTCGGTCAGATCGACGTACGTCCGGCGGACGGTCACGGGCGTCACGTCGGCGACGTCGGCGGCCTCCTGTTGCGTGCAGTTCGCGTCCAGTTCGCGGGCCGCGGTGTACAGGCAGGCGGCGGCGACGCCGACCGGGTTGCGGCCGTTCGCGATTCCCTCCTCGACGGCGCGCTCGGCCAGCTCGCCGGCGCGACGCTCCACGTCGGCGTCGCAGTCGAGGTCGCTCGCGAACCGCGGCAGGTACTCGGCGGGGCCGGTCGGCGCGATCGGGAGGCCAAGTTCGCGGTTCATCGCGTCGAAGGCGGCCCGGTGTTCGTCTTCGGTCGCCTTCGCCTCGGCGCAGATCTCGCCCACGGTCCGAGCGACATCGGCAGTCCGGCAGGCGACGTACACGCACGCGGCCGCGAACCCCTCAAGCGACCGGCCGCGAAGCAGACTCTCAGACTGTGCGGAGGCGAACAGCGTGCACGCGGCGTCGCGGACGCTATCGGGAAGCTCCAAGGCCCCGGTGAGCCGCCGAATTTCGGTGTACGCATACACCTTGTTGCGGTCGCGCTTCGTCGAGATCTGTGCGCGATTATGCTGGGTCCGCATCCGGGCGAGCCGCCGCCGCTTGCGTCCCTTGACCTTTGTCGACCGACCGATCTCCGTCGAGAGTCCGCGGTCGTGTCGCGAGCGTGTCAGCGGCGCACCGGTGCGTTTGGGGTTCGTGTCGTCGTCGTCGAACGACCGCCACTCGGGGCCGTGATCGATCCGGTCGGCCTCGACGACGAGCCCGCAGTCGGTGCAGACGCGCTCCGCGGTGTCGACGCGCGTCCGGCCACCGCACTCGGGACAGGTCTCGCGGGCGGCTGTCTCGTCGGCGTCCGTGACCTCGCTGGTATCGATCGTCGCAGCGCGGTCCGCGGTCGCGACGTCGTCGGTTTCGGTGCGGGGCGAACGAATCTGGGTCGAGCGTGCCTCACTCATCACACATCGAACTCGGGCCCGATGCCTTACTTAAACCCGGGAGGATCTGGGGTGGATCGTCCCGATCGGCGCGCTCGAACCGACCGGTAACCGCTCGGTGGTTGGCGACGTTATCCCGCCGCAGTACGGTGGTTTTAACTCTCCGAGAGAGCCATCCGTTCGCATGACGCTGTCGGAGATCGCGGACGGCCTCGAAGTGACCGCGAGCCAGCGCGACCGGGGGGTCGCCGTCGCGGACGACACGGAGATCCCGCTCGTCGATCGGCTCGCGGAGCACGCGGACGACCTCCCGTGCACGCCGGAGGCGACGGCGACGCTCGTCGACGTCTACACCGCCGGTCGGAGCGTCGGCGACGCTGCCCGCGAGGCCGGTGTGGCGCCGATGACGGGCGCAAAGGCGCTCCACCGCTGCGGCGTCGAGGGGGTCTGCCCGCTCGCCCCGAGCCGCCGCGATGTGGTCCGTGACTGGCTTGACGGTCGACTCGCGCGCAGCGAGGCGGTCGCACTCACTGGCGGCGACGAGGCGGACTTCGCGCTGGCGACGTACGTCGAGACCCACGACCCGCTGTCCGCGGTCGACGAGGCGGTCGACGCCCACGTCGCCGGCTCCGCCCCGATCGGCACCGGATCCGCCGGCTCCACCGGAGGCGACGACGACGCGCTCGGCGGCGCGCTCGGGTCGCCCGACGGGCTCCGCTGAGCGCCGCGCTCCCTTCCGTTCGCTTCTCCTCGCTTCTCCCCGTCTTTGCTTAGGGCGTCAGCCGATCGACCAGCCCGGGCTCCTCGAACTCGATCTCGACCGTCGCGTCGAAGGCGTCCTCGAACGCCGCCGCGACGGCGCGCACGTGTTCCCCGTCTCCCGTCGCCGCGGTCGGCGCGTTCGCAACTGCGGGATCGGTCGCGGGGAGGCGAACGTTCGCGTCGCTCTCGGCTCCCCCTCCGATGGTCGCTTCCTTTTCGACGCTCTGCGCCACGGCGATCGACCGGTCCACCCCGGCGCCCACGTCGGCGATCCGGCCGCGGAGCCGCTGAAGGGCGTCGCGTCCGTGTGTCGTCGCCGGGAACACCGCCGCCGTTCGGTCGGCGGTCGTGACCCCCGCCACCGCCTCGTTCGAGCCGGCGGGCGCGGCGTCGACGATCACGGCGTCGTAGCTCGTTGCGGCCTCATCGATCCGGCGCTCCAGCTTCCGGGCCGCCTCCGCGGTCTTCGCCCGTGCGACGCGCTCGAAGGGTGCACGAGCCGGGATCGCGTCGGCGCGGCCGGGGAGGTTCGGGGCGTCGTTGCCGCCGCCGGCGCCGCTGCTCTCGGCGTGCCCGTCTCCCGAGGCGATCGGATACGTCGCCGCCGACAGCGGCGCGTCGGCCTCGTCGGTGATCAGCGTCGTGAGGTCGGTTCCGATCCGGCCCGACACGTACTCGGAGAGCCCCTGCGTCGTGAACGCGGCGTCGACGACCGCCACGTCGCGGCCGTCCCGCGCACCGAGCGCCGCCAGTTCGACCGCGGTTCGCGTCGTTCCCGCGCCGCCGGTCGCCCCGACGAGCGCGAGCGTCGTCGCGTGCATGCCACCCGATTCTCGCCGTTCGGTTTTTAAGCGCCGCGAAGTCCCGTGGCCACGCGCCTCACCCGTCGATCGCTGCCGCCACGTCGTCGGCGATCGCATCCAACTCCTCCTCGGACAGATCGGGGCGCTTGCCGCCGACCGCGTGGAGGGGCGCGCCGCCGTCGCCCTCGAACCGCGGAATGATGTGAACGTGGACGTGCGGAACCTCCTGTCCCGCCGCCTCACCGTCGTTAATCCCGACGTTGGCGCCCTCGGCGTCGACGGCGGCCTGCACTCGCGGTGTGAGCTCCGTCACGGTCGCAAAGAGGTCGCTCGCCAGGTCGTCGTCGAGGTCACCGACGTGTTGCGCGTGCGCTTTGGGTATCACGAGCGTGTGCCCCGGTGCGAGCGGGTTGGCGTCGAGGAACGCCAGCACGTCGTCGGTCTCGTGGACAGTTCGGGCCGGGATGTCGCCGTCGACGATCGAACAGAAGATGCAGTCTGCGGACATACGCGAGGGGTCGTCGCGGCGACCCATCAAGGTTTCCCGGAGCGCGACTGTCCGCCGTTCGGCTCGGGCCCGAGCTACGGGCTACTCCTCCTCGTCTTCGCGGACGGTCCCACCCACGACGAGCGCCGCGCCGATGATCACGAGATTCTTAATGATGTACTGTCCCTCGACGGTCAGCTCGTGGGGGAACGTGACGAACACGACCTCCGGCAGCAACACGATCGGGAGGAAGGTCCCCGGCATCTGGAGGAACAGCAGCAGGATGCCGACTCGGATCAGCGGCCGGTACAGCAGACACAGTCCGATGAGCACCTCCCAGACGCCCAAAACCGGGACGAACACCTCGGCCGGTACCACGTACACCGTCGCGGCGACGAGGTCCGCGGCCGGGCTCCCGCCGATCACTTTCAACCCACCGAACCAGATAAACACGACTCCGAGCGCAACACGCAGGGCGGGGATCCCGAGCCGATTCATCTGCCGCGTTATCTCGCGATCGACGCGGTCGAACCGCTCTCGGGCCGCGCGAACTCTGTCCGTGTCGGTAGAGTCGGCGTCGGCGGACTGTTGTGTCGGCATGATCTCTCGCGATCCACTTCGGGCCAGAGACGCAAAAAACCTCGATAGGGGCACTGAAACACCGAAAAATCCGGCGTTCGTTCGTGATCATTTCTCCGCGCGATACGGTTCGCGATCGTTTCCCGTGCCCGATCGCCCGTACTCGGTCGCCCCCGCCCGATCGCCCGTACTCGGTCGCCCCCGCCCGATCGCTAGGGCGCAGTCCTCGCTTACGTCTCGGTGTCGGGAAACGGCACCTCGACCAGGTCGCCGTCGTCGGGGAGGAGACACTCGCCGTCGAACGCCTCCCGCGCCTCGCGGCGGATCGGCGAGGCGTCGGCGGCGTACCGCGAGGAGATGTGTACCAGCGCGAGCCGCTTCGCGCCGGCGCGCTCTGCGATCGACCCGGCCTCCCTACCGGTCGAGTGGGCCGTGTCGCGGGCGCGGTCCGCCATGTCGTCGGCGAAGGTGGCGTCGTGAACGAGCAGATCGGCGTCTTCCGCGACCGCAACGGTTCCCTCCCGCGGGCGCGTGTCGGCGGTGTAGACGAACGTCCGGCCGGGACGCGGCGGCCCCACTACCTGATCGGGCTCGACGATCGATCCGTCCTCGGCCTCGACGGGCTCGCCCTCGTGGAGGCGGCCGAACTTCGGGCCGACGGGCACGCCCAGTTCCTCGGCCTTCGGGCGGTCGAACCGGCCGGGACGGTCGTCCTCCTCGAGGACGTACCCCTGCGACTTCGTCCGGTGGACCGTCTCGAACGCGCGGACCTCGTAGCCGTCTGCGTCGAGCGCGACCTCGCCGGGGGCGACGGACTCGATCCGAATCTGAAACGCGGGGTCGTGGCCGACCGCGTGGACCAAATCGTGAAGGTCGTCTTCGGTCCCCGGCGGGCAGTGGATCGTCAGGGGGTCCGCCCGATCGTTGAACCCGAGCGTCTGGACCAGCCCCGGGATCCCGAGGACGTGGTCGCCGTGGAGGTGCGAGACGAACAGGTGGTCGATCCCGAAACCGGTTCCGAACCGCATCATGCCGCGCTGGGTGCCCTCGCCGCAGTCGAACAGGAGGCGATCGCCCTCGCGATTGACGAACAGTGCGCTCGGCGCGCGCTCGGTGGTCGGGACGGCGCCGCCCGTCCCGAGGAAGGTGACGCGAAGGGACATGTCCGACTATCGGAGCGGCATTTGTAAACCGGTATCGATGACGTCGCCGGTCGGTGCGCCCCGCCGGCGACACCGACATGTGCCCGCCGTCCCGATGGCGACCGTGCACGACTCGATCGCCGCGCTGGTCGAACAGGAGGGATGGCGTGCCGAAGGTGACGCGGCGCGCGTCCACTACGACGGTGGAGGCGACCGGTTCGCGGTTGAGTTCTACGCGAACGCCGAGCGCGTCCTCTACTGGACGGTGCCGTCTGTGGAATCCGATGCGGCCGCCGCCACAGCGGCTCCCGTCCCCCGCGAGCAGATCCCCGACCCGCTCCGGCGACGCATCCGCGAGGACCTCGACGCCGCCGGCGTCGACCCCGACGTGGAGCGTCGCGCAGTCTGATCCGCGTCCGGATCACCCGGTTCATCACGCTTTGCTCTGTTCCTCCGATCACCCGTTCTAGCGCCCGTTACCGGAGATTTCCGCCGATATGTTTCGGTTCGAAGGAAACCTATTTGCCGTGCGATACGATATGGAACGATAATGAGTAGTGCCGAATGGGAAGACGACGACCCCTTCGAGGAACAGCGGGAAAAAATCGAGAACCCGATGAAACGGCTGTTCCTCGCGTACGGTCGCGACTACCTCCCGCAGGTCTCCGTCGGTATCTTCGCCAGCGTCTTCGCGCGGCTCCTCGACCTCCTCCCGCCGCTCATGCTCGGGATCGCCATCGACGCGATCTTCCGCGGCGAGGCCTCGTTCGACGAACAGATCCCGCTGGTCCTCCTGCCGGACGCGTGGCTCCCGACCGCCCAGACCGAGCAGTTCTGGTTCACGATCGCTGTTCTCGCCGGCGCGTTCACGTTCGGCGCGGCGTTCCACTGGGTCCGCAACTGGGGGTTCAACGCGTTCGCCCAGAACATCCAGCACGACGTCCGGACCGACACCTACGACAAGATGCAGCGGCTCAACATGGAGTTCTTCTCGGACAAGCAGACCGGGGAGATGATGTCCATCCTCTCGAACGACGTGAACCGGCTGGAGCGGTTCCTCAACGACGGGATGAACTCCGTGTTCCGACTGTCCGTGATGGTGGTCGGGATCAGCGTCCTGCTGTTCTGGATCAACTGGCAGCTCGCCTTGGTTGCGCTCCTCCCGGTCCCGATAATCGGCGGGTTTACTTACCTGTTCATTAAGATAATCCAACCGAAGTACGCCGAGGTGCGGTCGACGGTCGGCACGATGAACTCTCGGCTGGAGAACAACCTCGGCGGCATTCAGGTGATCAAGTCCTCGAACACCGAGTCCTACGAGTCCGAACGCGTCGACGACGTCTCGTTCGACTACTTCGACGCCAACTGGGACGCGATCCGAACCCGGATCAAGTTCTTCCCGGCGCTCCGCGTGCTCGCCGGCATCGGCTTCGTGCTCACGTTTGTCGTCGGCGGCCTCTGGGTGTTCCAGGGTCCGCCCGGTCCGTTCACCGGCGATCTCTCCGAGGGGATGTTCGTCGTGTTCATCCTCTACACCCAGCGGTTCATCTGGCCAATGGCGCAGTTCGGGCAGATAATCAATATGTACCAGCGCGCCCGCGCCTCTTCTGCGCGGATCTTCGGGCTGATGGACGAGCCGTCGCGACTCGCCGAGGACCCCGACGCCGAGGATCTGACCGTCGGCGACGGCGACGTTGTCTACGACGACGTGAGCTTCGGGTACGACGAGGAGACCATCGTCTCCGACATCGACTTCGACGTCGAGGGCGGCGAGACGCTCGCCTTGGTCGGTCCGACCGGTGCCGGCAAGTCCACGGTGCTCAAGCTGTTGCTCCGGATGTACGACGTCGACGAGGGATCGATCCGGATCGACGGGCAGGACGTGCGCGACGTGACGCTCAAATCGCTCCGCCGCTCGATCGGCTACGTCGGCCAGTCGTCGTACCTCTTCTACGGCACCGTTCGCGAGAACATCACCTACGGCACCTTCGAGGCGACCGACGAGGAGGTCCGCGAGGCAGCGGAGGCCGCGGAGGCCCACGAGTTCATCGAGAACCTCCCGGAGGGCTACGACACCATGGTCGGCGAGCGCGGCGTGAAGCTCTCCGGCGGCCAGCGCCAGCGCGTCACCATCGCGCGAGCGGTGCTGAAAGACCCGGACCTTCTCATCCTCGACGAGGCGACCTCCGACGTGGACACCGAGACGGAGATGCTGATCCAGCGCTCGCTCGACCGGCTCACTGCCGACCGCACAACCTTCGCGATCGCGCACCGCCTCTCGACGATCAAAGACGCCGACACCATCCTCGTGTTGGAGGGCGGCGAGATCGCCGAGCGCGGCACCCACGACGAGCTGTTGGACAACAGCGGACTGTACGCGCATCTCTGGGGCGTACAGGCCGGCGAGATCGACGAGCTGCCACAGGAGTTCATCGACCGCGCGCAGGAGCGCACCGCGCAGCTAGTCGAGGACGCCGAGAGCGACGACGACTGAGGCACCGAGCGCAGCGGACTACTTCGACAGCTGGCTCCAGTCGCCCGCTCGGTCTATTTCGGGCGTGTCGCGCTCGTCGTTCTCGTCACTCTTCGCCGGGTCGCCGTGATACCCGACCACTGCGTCGTCGTCGAGTCCGCTCAGGATCGCTTCTCTGACCTCCCACGGCTCGGCGAACGTCGTCGCCTCGCATTCCTGAAGCGCCGACTCCAGCCGCTGCTCGCCCGCCGCCGTCTCCAGTTCAAATCCGCCGTACTGCTCGATCAGCTCCGAGACCGACACCGGATACTGGTGTTCGCGGAGCGCCGGTTTCAGCGGCCCGAACGTCACCCCGTACGCCCGTGCTTGATTCTCGTTGTCGTTGTCCATGGCTCGTCTCTCATCGCCCGTCGGATTAATTCCCCCGCTCGGCCTGAGCGCGTTTGACCATCTCCCGAACCGACTGCGGACCGTCGCCTATACGACGCGTCCCGGCGAGGGGGCGGTATGCGACTTGCGGATGTCACTTGGACCGACGTACGTGACGCCGACATCGACGTCGCGTTCGTCCCCGTCGGCAGCACTGAACAGCACGGCCCACACGCGCCGCTCGGGACCGACACGCTCAACGCGGTCGCGGTCGCCGAGGCGGGCGCGGCGGCCTACGAGGCGGTGGAGAGGGAATCGTCCGCCGAAGTTGCCGTCACCCCGCCAGTCCCCGTCGGCGTCGCCGAGGAGCACCGCGCGTTCGACGGGACGATGTGGGTCTCGCCGGACACGTTTCGGGCGTACGTCCGCGAGGCGGCCGAATCGCTGCCACACCACGGGATCGATCGGGTGGCGTTCGTCAACGGACACGGCGGCAACGTGGAGGCGCTCGCAGAGGTCGCCCGACGGTTCTCGCGGGACGACGGTCACGACGGCTACGCGGTCGCGTTCACCTGGTTCGAGGCGGTCGGCGAGCACGCCGGCGACATGGGCCACGCCGGCCCGCTGGAAACGGCGCTGTTGCGCGCGACGAACCCCGACCTCGTCCGAGAGGACCGGATCGAGGCCGCCCGCGAGGGAGCCGCCGACCGCTGGGGCGAGTGGGTCTCTGGCGTGAACCTCGCGCACGACTCCGACGAGTTCAGCGACAACGGCGTGGTCGGCGACCCGACCGCGGGCGACGCCGAGCGCGGCGAAGTCCTGCTCGACCTCGCGAGCGATGCGCTCGCGGAGCTAGCGGCGGCGGTCGTCGATCGGGAGTCGGTTTAAAAGGAACGAGGCGACGGCTACTCCTCGTCTTCCTCGCTCTCGTCGTCGTCCGTCTCCGCCGCGTCCTGCAGCGCGCCGCGGATCGCGGGGACGGTTCCGGTGAGCGAGGCGACCTCCTCGGCGGCAGCCTCGATGTCACCGATGAGCGACTCCAGCTCCTCGATCTCCGCTTTTAAATCGTCGGCGTCCTCGAAGGCGTCGGCGCGCTCGCCGAACACGTAGGCCTTCTTCGCCGAGCGAACGCTGTCGATCGCGTCGCCGACGTCGAGCGCCGACTTCAGCCCGTTGAGCGCGCCGAGCACGTTGTCCGCGTCCGTCTCCCACACCGCGTCGGCGTCGGGCAGCTCCGCGCGCGCAGCCTCGAGGTGCTCTTCGACCTCGGCGCGGGTTTCCTCGGCGGCCTCGCCGAACAGGTCGTCGTCGTCGTCGAACGTGGACTGACTCATACCCGAGTCGTCGTGCCGACGCCTTTTAAAAGCGAGCCCGAAAGCGGAAGTGAAACCAGACACGACGAGGCGTCTGCGGTCCGGTTCGGTGCGGTCGCGCGTTCAGTTCCGCTCGGGTAACGGTCAACGCCCGCCTACAGCCGGCCGAAAAGTTCCAGCGTGAACAGGCCGATCAGCAGACCGAGCACGCCGGCCAGCAGCGCGAGCGTCCGAAGCCACTGTTCCACCCGTTTGCCGCTCGGTGTCGCGGCGAGGAGCGCGGGCCGTCGGGGACGCTTGGGTTCGGTGTCGGTCACATTCACGGGATCGACGCCGCATCACCTAAAACCGACTATGAGGGCATTATACCGGGGAAGACTGTTCCGTACGGCTATATAGCACCACGAGGTCGATATCGACTCAGTGTCGGTTCCGCAAAAGGCTCACTCCTGATTCCACGGCGCCTCCTCGAAGTCGACGATCCGCTCGCCGCGGTCGAGCGCGTCGATCCGGCCGATCTCGTCGGCGGTCAGATCGATCTCGCGGGCCGCCCAGTTGGCCTCGACGTGATCGAAGTCGGCCGCCTTCGGGATCGGTGCGACGCGCTCTTTCGAGAGCAGCCACGCGAGGCTCACCTGCGCCGGGGTCGCGTCGTGGGCCGCCGCGATCTCCTGAAGCACGTCCACGTCGGCGACGCGGTTGCGTGCGATCGGCGAGTAGGCGACGAGCCAGTGGTCGTGCTCGGCCGCGCGTTCGCGGAGCTCCTCCTGTTGGAGCAGCGGGTGACACTCCACCTGATGCGCGAATACGTCGTGATCGAGTCGATCGATCGCCTCGTCGAGCTGATCCGGCTGGAAGTTCGAGAGCCCGATCCGGTCGACGACGCCGTCGTCGACGAGGTCGTCGAGCGCCGGCAGCGTCTCCTCTGGATCGTAGGTGTTGATCGGCCAGTGGACGTACAGCAGGTCGATCGAGTCGACGCCGAGCCGGTCGCGGCTCACCCGTGCGGTCGCGGTCGCGTCGTCGTACGAGAGGTTGCCCGTCGAGAGCTTCGTGGCGACGAACAGGTCATCGCGGCCGACGTCGGTGCGGTCGATCCCCGCCGACACCGACGCCTCGTTGTCGTACCCCTGTGCCGTGTCGACGTGGCGGTACCCCGTCTCGATCGCGTGCGCGACACCGCCGACGCACTCCTCGCCGTCGGCCAGTTTGTACGTCCCATACCCGAGCCTATCGAACGTATTGGACATACGTCAGAGGTGTTCGGCATCCACCTCAACGTACCGGTCAGGTCCGCCGCGGTGGCCGGCGTCGACGGTTGTTGCCGGGGCCGGCCGTCGGCGGCCGCGAACTCGACTTTCGCCCCCGAGAAGTCTGCTCGCCATTTATATATGGGCGAGGAGTCGGAGGACATATGTCAACACAAGAAGTTGCGCTACGAAGCACGATCGGCGGCGTTTCGGTGGAAGGGCGACTCCACACGCTCAGCGTCTGGTTCATCCTCGCGCTGCGGCTGATGATCGGACTCGCGTTCTTCCAGAGCGGCCTCGACAAGGTTCTCAGCGGCGAATTCAGCGCCGTGGGGTACCTCCAGAACGCGCCCGCTGCGAACGGCAGCCCGGCCGCTGGTCTGTTCGCCGCCATGGGCGAGAGCGCGCTGTTCGTCGACTTCGTGAACGTCGCAGTGCCGTGGGGTGAGGTCCTCATCGGCCTCGGCGTGATCGTCGGGCTCCTCACGCGGCTCGCCGCGTTCTGGGGCGCGTTCATGATGCTCCTGTTTTACCTCGGGAACTGGGACATCTCGCACGGCTACATCAACGGGGACTTCGCGTACATGCTCGTGTTCCTCTCGGTCGCCGCGTTCGGCGCCGGACGGATCCTCGGACTCGACGCCTACGTTGAGCAGTACGAGATCGATGGTCAGCCCCTCGTCGAGCGGTACCCGTGGACGCGGTACCTTCTCGGGTGAGGTGTCGTCCGGTTTCTCGGTGCAGCGTCGCCTGCCCCCGCGCTGATCGGAATTCGGCGGCGGAGGCCGTTATCAGTCCTAATATTCGGGTGACAGTTATTATGCCGGTCCGATCCGTGGAAATTCGTACATCATGCAAGCGGAATCGTCCTCCGGCGTCCGATCGAGCTACGGCGCGAAGCTCGCGCTGTCGCTGATCGGGGTCATGGGGGTCTCAGTTTCATACGGCGTCATCGTCTACCTCCGCGCAGAGGGGGCCGGGGCCGCGGGTGCGGAGGTCCGCTCCGGGCTCATCGGGATGACGCTGTTGACGGTGATCGGCCTCGCGCTCATCGGCGTCACCGTCGGATCGAACACGGTCATCTCCCTGCGACAGCTTACGGACAAAGCCGAGCGGATGGCTGAGGGGGATCTCGACGTGCGGCTGGAGACGGGACGCACCGATGAGATCGGGCGGCTGTTCCGAGCGTTCGACGCCATGCGCGGCTCGCTTCGCTCCGAGATCGACGACGCCGAGCGAGCCCGCGAGGAGGCGGAACGGGCGCGCCGGGAGGCGACCGACCGAGCCGAGACGGTCGAGCGCAAGGCGACCGAGTACGAGTCGGCGATGCGCGCGTTCGCCGACGGCGACCTGACCCAGCGGGTCGACTCCGATAGCGACAACGAGGCGATGGCGCGAGTCGGCGCCGCGTTCAACGAGATGGCCGACGAACTGGAGGGGACGGTCGCGTCCGTCGCGACCGTCGCTGAGGACACCGCCGACGTGGCCGGCACCGTCGACGACCGCACTGAGAGCCTGCGGACGACCACCGGCACCGTGAGCGAGGCGGTCGAGGAGATTGCCGAGGGGGCGCGCACTCAGCGCGACGACCTGCAGGGGGCGACCGACGAGGCGGAGAACCTCGCGTCCTCGGCCGAGGAGGTCGCCTCGACCGTCACCGACGTGGCGGAGACCGCCGAGCACGCCGCCGCCGTCGGCGAGGAGGGACGCGAGGCCGCCGAAGAGGCGCTCGCGGAGATGGACGCGGTCGAGGAGACGACCGCGGAGACGACCGCGGAGGTCGAAGCGCTCGCCGAGGAGGTCGAAGAGATCGGCGAGGTGGTCGACACTATCTCCGAGATCGCAGAGCAGACGAACCTGCTCGCGCTGAACGCCTCGATCGAGGCGGCGCGCTCCGGTGCCGACGGCGCCGGCTTCGCGGTCGTCGCCGAGGAGGTGAAGGCGCTGGCCGAGGAGACGCAGGAGTCGGCGAGCGAGATCGAAGCCCGGATCCACTCCGTACAGGAGCGCGCAGAGACGGGCGCTGACGCGATGGAACGCACCGAACAGCGGATTTCCGCCGGCGTCGAGACCGTCGAGACGTCGATCGACGCGCTCGAACGCCTCGCGGAGGCCTCCGAGCGAACCGACACGAGTATGACCGAGATCACCCGGGCGACCGAGACGCAGGCCAACTCCGTCGACGCAGTGGTCGGGCACGTCGAGGACGTCTCCGCGATCAGCGCACAGACCGCGAGCGCGGCCGGCGACGTCACCGGCGCGGTCGACGAGCAGGAACAGACCCTTGGCGCGGTCGAGATTGCCGCCGAGTCGCTCTCGGATCGCGCGCTCGCGCTGCGCGACGCGGTGGATGGCTTCGAGTTCGCGGTCGACGACGGCCTCGGCGCCGCGTCTACCCCTGTGTCCGACGGTCACGGCCGCGACGCCACCACTACCGCGGTCTCAGACGGCGGTACCGATGGCGGGACCGACGACGGCTCCTTCGACTTTTCTCACGGGAGTGAGGAACCCGACCGCGCCGGCGACAACCCCGCCGATGAAGGAGTAGACGGAGAGGGGGTGAACTGAGATGCTCGTCGACACCGCCGTCTGGGCGTGGCTCGGCGTGCTCGCCATGGGCGCTGGCACGATCCCTCCGCTGTGGGCGTGGTTCTCCCGGTCTTCGGAGACCGGGGAGTCACACGCCGTCTACTATCTGACGCTCGCTGGGGTCACCGGCGTCGCGGCGCTCGCGTACTTGGCGATGGCGCTCGATGTCGGCACGGTGTCGGTGTCGGCCGGTGACCTCGAAGTCGTTCGGTACGTCGACTGGCTCGTAACGACGCCGCTTTTGATCCTCTACCTCGGGCTGCTTGCCCGGCCGTCCCGACGCGTGCTTGTCGGACTGATCGGGGTCGACGTGGTGATCATCGCCGGCGGTATCGTCGCCGCCGCCACCGCCGGAACGGTCTCGTGGGTCGCCTTCGGCGTCGCCGGGGTCGCGTACCTCGGACTCGTCTACGGGCTCCTCGTTTCGCTCCCGCGGTCGGCCTCGGCGGAAGGTGATCGGATCCGCGCCGTCTTCGGCACGCTCCGAAACATCACGGTGGTGTTGTGGACGCTGTACCCGGTCGTGTGGCTGCTCGCGCCCACCGGATTCGGCCTGCTGACGCCGGCAACGGAGATGCTTGTGTTCGTCTACCTCGACATCGTCTCGAAGGTCGGCTTCGTCGTCGTCGCGGTTATGGGCGCGGACGCGCTCAACCGACTCGATGACGACCGCGAGTTCGTTGCTGCCGACCCCGCTGCCGACCCCGACGCCGAGGAGCACACGACCGTCCTCGGCGACGACTGAGCCGCGTTCCCGTTTCCCGCTTACTCCCCGTCCGCGACGAGATACTCGTACCGCGCACCGGTCTGTTTCAGCGTCTCCGTCGAGTAGAGCCGCTCGTGAGGGAAGGGGAGGTGGTCGGCCGCCAGTTCGTCGATCTTCGCGTCGACCGCCTCGGCCTCGCGGCCGTGGATCATGGTGAACAGGTTATGCTCCCACTCCTGTTCCGGGCGACGCGGCCGGTGGTAACACAGCGTGACGTACGGGAGGCTCCCGACCGCCTCGCCGCGCTCGTCGAGCTCGTCGTCGGGTACGTCCCAGACCACCATGCAGTTGTTCGTGAACCCGGTGACGACGTGGTTGACGACGCAGCCGATCCGCTTGATGCAGCCGTCGGCGCGAAGGCGTTCGACCGCCGCGAGCACGTCGTCGAGGGGGGCGTCGATCTCGCTCGCCACGTCGGCATAGGGGGTCGAAGACAGGGGAAACCCGTCTTGAATCGCCAAGAGGAGGTCGCCGTCGAGGGGCGTGAGATCGCCGCGGGCGTTCTCGGAGATGCGGGTGGCGGAAACCGCTGTTTCTCCCAGCGATTCCCTCGCGAACCGGTCCCCGTTGACCACCGGGAACTCCAGATCGATGTAGTAGTCCGTGAGCATCGGGAGGTTTAGCACCTCGCAGCCGGTTCGCTCCGCGATTTCCGCGAGGATCGCGTCGCGGGTCTCGCGGGACCCCGCGGTGACGACGAACCACTGGTTCCACTCGTGGTCCCGTCGGTAGTTGTGGTTCACCTGCCGGTAGCCGTTGATGACTTCGGCGATGTCGTCGAACCGGTCTTCGGGCGCGCGCACCGCCGCGAGCGTCGAGGAGCCAATGACCGGCGGGTTAAGCACCGCGCCGAACCGCCGGAACACGCCGCGCTCTCGGAGATCGCGGACGCGGTCGAGAACCGCATCGGCGTCGATGTCGGCGCCCGTCTCGGTCGCAATCTCGCGAGCGACCCGCTCGAAGGGGCGCGACTCGACGGGGAAGTCGCTCTGGTACTCGTCAATGAGGGCCGCGTCGACCGCGTCGAGGTCGGCCCGCCAGTCGGCGTCCAGACTCATTGGGTCGACTAGGCGTCGTGCGTACCTACGGGTTTCGGAGACGCTCGGGGACAGCCATCCGATTCGAAGCTCGGTCGTCAGCGGGAACGATGGGTATCAGTCGTCAGCGATGGTGTCACCCGGCGTCGGCGCGAACGCCCGGGCGCTCTCCTCGAGCTGTGCCGTCGAGCAGCCGCCGACGGTGGCGGCCTGTTCGAGGGTCAGTGTACGGGCACGATACAGCGTGAGCGCGGTGGCGACGGATTTGGACGTCATCGGGAACAATTGTTCACTAGATGGACGAACATATAACTCTAACGCCTATTAAGGCGTGTCTCGAGGTACAAATGCGACAAAAACTGTTGTATTTGTCTAATAATATCTTAGAACACAACGATCGTATTATCCTATTATGTGATCGAGTACCACGGAACCGGCGAGAATCGCCTCGGCTTCCGGCGTTGTCGCTCGCGCGCGCCGCAAGCGAGCACACGATGACTCGGTCCTCATCCCCTGGGTAACGCCTCGGTCTGCGTCCTTCCCAGCGCTCGGGAGCCGAGCGAGGGACTTTTCGTTCGAGGTCTCGAACGACACGTATGGTTCAGGCGACTCAGGAGTTCGGCGACTGGCCCCTCAAACGGTTGATGACCGAGGTCTGTGGCTCCGGCCACAAGTCGGCCGACGACCTGACGCGCGCACAGGCGACCGAGGCGTTCGAGCGAATCCTTGCGGACGAGCCCGACCCGACGACGCTCGGGGCGTTCTGGCTCGCGAACCGCTGGAAGCGGAACACGGCCGAAGAGCTGGGCGCGTACGTCGACGTGATGTGCGAGCGCGTCGAGTATGCGGAACCCGACGCCGACCCCGTCGACTGCGGCGCCAACTACGACGGGAAGGGGCGCTCCGCGATCTTGGGCGTCGCGGCGGGCGTCGTCGCGGCCGCCGCGGGTACCCCCGTCGTGGTCCACTCGGGCGACCGGGTTCCCACGCAGAAGCAGGACGCGTACAAGCACGTCCTCGACGAACTGGGCGTCCACACCGAGCTGACGCCCTCCGACTCGGCCGACATGGTCGACGAGACCGGCTTCGGCTTCTACTACCAGCCCGCCTTCAACCCCGCCATCGACGACCTGTTCGACCGGCGCGACCAGATGGGGGTCCGGACGTTCGTCAACACGATCGAGACGCTGGCGAACCCGGCCGGGGCGTCGGTCCATCTCGGCTCCTTCTACCACCTCGCGTTCGCGAAGAAGGTGGTCGACACGTTCGTCGAAAGCGAGTTCCACGACCTCGACCGCGTCCTGATGTTCCAGGGGATGGAGGGGTACGACGACGTGCGCCCCGGCTACACCAAGGTCGCCGAGTGGGACGCGGCGGGCGACGGCAACGCGGACGGAACCGACGGCGGCGCCGGCAGCGAGGGCGCCTCCTTCGACGACTTCGAGATCGAGACCGCCAAGTACGGGATGGACCTCGAAGAGGCGGACCTCGCGGTCGACGACGTCGCGGTCGAGTCCGCCGAAATCACCGAGGCGGTGCTGACCGGCGAGCGCGATGGCCCCTTCGCCGACGCGGTCGCGGTCAACGCCGCGCTCCGGATCTACGCCCGCGAAGACGCTGACTCGATCGAGGCGGGTCTCGACGCGGCCCGTGAGGTTATCGACGACGGCTCCGCGCACGAGGTTCTCGAAGCGCTTCGCGAGTTCTGACCGCGACCGGCGCGTCGCGTCGCCGTTTTTTTCATCCCCGCTGTTCCCGGTTTTGGCCGTCTCTCGTGGCCGCTACTCTCCCGTTTTCGCTGCCTCGACCCTCCGATCTGGGTCGAATTTGGGAGGGAATTCGGAAAGTAGTCTTGAGGCCGTGGCACCAAGTGAAGGTGTACCGAACATGACCCACGATACCGCTCCCCACTATGCCCACGTGTGAACACTGCGAGGCGCACGTCTCCGAACGATTCGCTCGGGTGTTCTCGGACGCCCGCGGCCGGATACACGCGTGTCCGAACTGCTCGGCGAACGCCGGGATCGCCGAGGTTGCAAAAGAACGGGCACAAAACGCCTGAACCCCGCTGACCGGTCCCTTTCGGCCCTTTCGGTTCCCCGATCTTCCTCGTCTCCGTGCCCCGCCGACGCCTAGCGCTCGGGCGCGGGCGGCATCGAGCGCTTGTGAGCGCTGCGCTCGACGAGTTCGACCACGCGGTCGACGGCCTCCGCCGGCACGTCAAGCTCCCGCATCGTCGCTGCCCGCGAGAGCCCGCCGTCGACGTGGACCGCCAAGATCGCGTCGACGGTGTCGTAGTCGAGTCCCATCTCCGCCGCGTCGGTCTGGCCCTCCCACATGCCGGCGGTCGGCTCCTGCATCACCAGATCGCGGGGGACGCCGACGTGCGCGGCCAGCTGGCGCACCTGCTGTTTGTACAGGTTCCCGATGGGATTGCAGTCGACCGCCTGATCGCCGTACTTCGTGAAGTAGCCCGTCATCGCCTCCGCGCGGTTCCCGGTCCCCAGCACGATCCGGTTCTCGGCGTTGGCGACGAAGTAGTTCAACACCGCCCGAGTCCGGACGTAGACGTTCCCCGCCGCCATGCGGTCGTCGTCGGCCTCGGGGAACGCGTCGAAGACGGACTCCGCGATCGGCTGGATCTCGACCACGTCGTACTCGATCCCGAGGTCGCGGGCGACGCGCTCGGCGTCGCTCATCACGTCCGGATCGTTCACCTCGGCGGGCATCGTGATCCCGTGGAGGCCGTCCTCGCCGAGCGCTTCGACGGCGAGGTGGGCGGTCAGCGTCGAGTCGATCCCGCCAGAGAGCCCGAGGACGGCGCCCTCAGATCCCGCGTCGTCGACGAGATCGGCGATAAAGGAGACGATGCGCTCACGAGCATTCTCCAACTCCGCCTCCGAGAGACGGAGATCGAGCGGGGGATCGTCCGACAGCAACACCGACTGGTCCGAAGTCCGGCTCATGGACTGAGTCTGGGGCCGAGGCGACTAATACCTCCCCGTCGGCGCGGGGAACTGGACGTGCGTCGGGTTCTACGACACACCGCAGATCGGTCGTCTCACACGCCGCCGACGAACGGGCCGCGACGGAACGCTATATAAAAGACGGCGGCGAGCGCGACGAACAGCCTCGCGGCGTACCGGAGTTGGGCGAACGGGTCCGGCGGTGAGAGGATCGCGCCCCCGAGGACCGCGATCGACGCGCTGGCGGCGAGCCAGCCGGCGATCCGGTCGATACGGGGAGACGGTTCCGTGCGCTCACCGATTCGGGAGGCACAAAGGGCGTACGCGATGAGTACTGGGACCGGAAACAGCGCCGCACCGACGCTTATAAATGATCGACGAGTCCCGGAGACGCCGCGTGCAGCGGCGTCGCGGGACACGACGGCGACGATCGCGACCGCGAACGCGAGGAGCGCGAGGCCGACGACGCCGGCGAGGAGGATATTCGACGTATCGGGACCGGTCTGGAGGGCGCTCACGCCCGCCGATCCGGCGGCGATTTATAAATACCCGGCGACGGTAGCCGTCGATCCCTTATAGACAGCCGTCCGCTTTGGCCAACAGCAACCCCTCTAGCGTCGCGTCGTTGGCCGGCAGCTCCCGGGCGACCGCCAGCGCCTCGTCGATCGGGACCGTCCGCGGGACGAGGAACTCGTTGCTGTCGTGGTCGACGTCGACCGGCTCCAACCCCTCGGCGAACACGTAGCCGCGCTTGTGGCGCAACACGCCCGTCGAACACCACACCTCCTGCAGCAGCGACGTCGACGACGGTTCGAACCCGGTCTCCTCGGCGAGTTCGCGCGCCCCGGCGGCGGTGTACGACTCGCCGGGTTCGACGATCCCCGCGGGAAGCTCCAGCTGCGTGTTCCGCACGGTCGGACGGTACTGCTCGACGAACAGCACCCGGTCGTCGGCGACCGCGATCACGACCGTCGCGGGCGACAGCTCCGCCCAGTAGTACTTCTTCTCCGACCCGTCGGGCTGCTCGACGCGGTCGTACCCGCCGACGAACCACCCCTCGTCGTACTCGACGACGACCTCCCGGACCGGCCACTCCGGCTCGCCGGGCAGCGAGTGGGTCCGCCCGTCGTCGAAGGCAGGGAGGTCGCGGAGGTCGGCGGCGGGGTCGTCGCGTCCGGCGTCCCTCACGGGCGGATCACCTCGACGTGGTACTTCTCGCCGCCACGGCGGACCCGGACCCCGTCGTCGGTCGCGGCCTCGGGCAACCGCCGCGTCAGCGCGTCCATCTCGTCGAAGGGCGTGTGGGTGAACCACGGCTTGATCCCGTACGTGTCGGCCAGGTACGGGTCGGAGCGACCGTCGTCGCTCGTGAGTGCGCTCGTCAGGAACGGCCACCGGCGTTCGGTAGCGTTGTTGACGTCCACCGCCGGCTCGTCGGTCTCGATCGGTTCGGCGGTGAGGTAGTAGGGGTCGCCGCTTCCGAGGTAGCTTGGGAGCGCTCCCAACGCGAGCAGGGCGACGGCGATCAGGGCGATGGCGACGAGGAGGTTCCGGGTGACCCGGCGCATGGTCGCCGTTGGCGCCGCCGGGGAATACCGGTTTCGACCGCGGAGGGGTCCTGTTCGCGGTCGGTTCCACCCCCGCCGCCGCCGACGCGCTTTACTCGCCTGCGGCCCTCTCTCGCTCATGGAGTTCCGGTTCGAGTTGGCGCTGTGTGCCGCGCTCGAATCCTCGAACTGCGTCGTCGCCCGCCAGCTCGGGGCCGGGATCGAGAACCCCGGCGGCCGGATCGTCGACGTCTGCGTGCTAACGCCCGGCCCGGAGTTCGACCGCCGTACGGCGATCACGCCCGACCGGATCCCGGATCCCGCGATCGAGGCGGCGGTCGGTCCCGGTGAGGCTGTCTCGCTCAGGGACGCGTTCGACCTCCCGCCGGACCGTGCCGAGGCGGTCGCCGAACGCGCGGCGGAAGTCGGGTACCTCGAACGCGAGCGCCGCGACGGGCACCCGATCGTGCGTGCGACCGCCCGGTATCCCGACGACTGGGTGGGATCGCTGACGGCGATCGAGAACAAGCCGGACCTCGGCACGCCCGGCGATCTGGCGGCCCAACTGCGATACGATGTCGCGCTCGGGCTGTTCGACGAGGTCGTGCTCGCGACCGCCTCCTACGTTACCCGTGCGCACCTCAACCGGATCCCCGAGGCGGTCGGCGTCTGGCGGTTCGACCCCGACACGGGCGAGCGCGAGACCGTTCGGGAGTCGATCCCGCTCGATCCCCACGCGCCCGGCGTCGAGATCCGCGAGGAGCGCGCGCTCCGGACCGACATGGCGCTCGCCGACCCCGCCGCGAAGGCGCGAAAGCGCCGTCGGATCGCCGAACGCGCCTACGGGAAGGGGTGGCGCCCGGACACCCCTGCCTGCGCGCACGCTACCGCGACCGCCGACGGGCGTCCGTACTGCGATCGGTTCGACCGGGTCGTCGATCCCGGGCACGACTGCGGCGCGGCCTGCGACGCGCACGAGCCTGCGGATCCCCCCGCGACCGACCGGGACCGCCTCCGCGACGAGCGGACCGCGTGGGTGATCGACCCCATCGGGGACGGCCCGCGTCGGCAATCGGGGCTCTCGCAGTTCCTGTGAGCGGTGTCGCCGTTCCGCGTGACAACGCTTTATACGTCGACGACGGAACGTATGCGTATGGACGACATCGACGACGTGTTCGTGGCACGCCTGATGACGAGCGAGCTCCACACCGTAACGCCCGACACCTTGGTCGAGGATGCGGCGGCAGTCCTCCTCGATAACGACATCAGCTCGGCGCTGGTCGTCGACGACGACGGCGATCTCGTCGGCATCCTCACCACGACGGACTTCGTCGACATCGTCGCCAAGAGCCAGCCGAAGGCGGAGACGACCGTCGAGCGGTACATGACGCGCGATCCGCTCACGGCCAGCGCGCAGGACTCCGTCTCGGCCGTCGCCTCGCTCATGGTCGAACACGGGTTCCACCACGTCCCCGTCGTCGACGGCGACACGCCGATCGGCATTATCACCACCTCCGACTTCGCCGCGTACGTCTCCTCGCCGGAGGCGCCGTCGCCGTAGGAGAGGGTCGCTGTCGACGCCTCGCCACGTCCCCGACGCCGACAAGTGCCGCCCCTTTCTGTGGGGTATTACCCGCGCATCGCGTACCGCGATCCATGTCCGACCATTTGCATCTCAACCTCTTCACCATGGCCTCGGTCGAGCACGTCTCGCCCGGGTCGTGGACGTACCCCGGCGACCGATCGCCGGAGTACACCGACCGCGAGTACTGGACCGAAGTCGCGCGCACCGCCGAGCGCGGCGGCTTCGACGCGGTCTTCTTCGCCGACGTGCGCGGGATCTACGACGTGTACGGCGACGACCGGCAGACGGCCGTCGAGAAGGCGGTCCAGACGCCCGCGAGCGATCCGCAGCTCGTCGTCCCCGCGATGGCGGAGGTCACCGACGACCTCGGCTTCGCGATCACGCGCTCGACCACCTACACCCACCCCTACCAGCTCGCGCGGGAGTTCTCCACACTCGATCATCTCACCGACGGGCGGGTCGCGATCAACGTCGTCACCTCCTACCTCCAGTCGGCCGCCGAGAACCTCGGGCTCTCCGAGCGGATGGACAAGCAGACGCGCTACGACCGCGCGGACGAGTTCCTCGACGTCTGTTACAAGCTCTGGGAGGAGTCGTGGGACGACGACGCCGTCGAGATCGATCGCGAGGCGGGCCGGTACGCCGATCCGGAGAAAGTTTCGGCGATCGGTCACGAGGGCGAGCACTTCTCGGTGCCCGGACCTCACGGCTGCGAGCCCTCGCCCCAGCGCACCCCCGTCGTGTATCAGGCGGGCTCGTCGGACCGCGGGCGGGAGTTCGCAGCGGCCAACGCTGAGGCCGTCTTTGCCAGCCAGCCGACAGAGGAGGGCGTCCGCGAGTACATGGCGGACGTGAAGTCGCGCGCGGCCGACCACGGGCGCGACCCCGAGAGTCTCACGTTCTTCATCGGCGTCGTGCCCGTCGTCGGCGAGACGGAGGCGGCCGCCGAGGCGAAGTACGAGGCGTACACGGACCACGTCGATGTCGAGGCGACGCTCGCGCTGCTCTCCGGGTTCCTCGACATGGATCTGTCGGAACTCGACCCCGACCAGAAGGTCGAACACATCGAGACCGACGCGATTCAGGGGACGATGAACGCGTTCACGAAGGCCCAGCCGAACCGCGAGTGGACCGTTCGCGAGGTCGCCGAGTTCTGCGGACTCGGCACCACTTCCCCGAAGATCGTCGGTACCCCGGAGCAGGTCGCCGACGAACTGGAGCACTGGCACGAGGCGGTCGGCGTCGACGGCTTCAACGTGAAGGAGGTCGCCCGCCCCGACTCGCTGACCGATTTCGTCGACCTCGTCGTTCCCGAACTGCGCGAGCGCGGACTCGTCCCCGACCCGGACGACGCGAGAGACTCCCCCCGCGGCGACGGCACTCTCCGCGAGCGACTTCTCGGGGCGGGCCAGTCACAACTGCGCGGCGACCACCCAGCGAAGCAGTGACCGAGCGCGTTCCCGCCTCGGTGTTGTCGATATCTCGCCGGTTTCTAACACAACAACTCTGCCGCCCCCGGCACGCTTAAGTGGATTCCACCAGTCATTTCGGGTGACGCTTCGCTTGGAGGGCCGAAGCGTCAGCGGGGACCTACTGAACGACACGCTCGTGCCACCTTTTCCCGGCACGGGCGTGCCGTTCATTCCTTTCACTACCCTAGAGCGACTGATCCGTTTCCCGAGCGACTGATCCGCTTCCCGAGCGGCTGATCCGCTTCCCGAGCGGCTGATCCGCGGCGTCGCCTCTCGGAGCGCAGCCCGCAACTGCAGGTCACCGCCATCGGCAGCGCTCGCCGCGATTGCGGTTGCTGATCCGACCTAGAGCCGCTCGCCCTGATACGTCCCGTCGTAGGTGCCGCCATGGTCGGCCGTCGCGAGCACCAGCTGGGCGATCCGCGCGCCCGGCTCGATCGCGATCGCGTGACCCACGTCGAGACGCCCCTCGCCGACGCCCTCGTAGCCCGCGTCCCAGACCGCGGTATCGATGGTACAGGAGTTGCGCAGCAGCGTCGACCGCGGGAGCACGAACCCGATCCGCTCGTCGGGGATCCGCACCGGCTCGCCGTACCTGACCACGTACGTGCCCGGGTCCAGCCGGTACGCGCCGTTCTCCGGTTCGATCTCCTCGCGCTCGCCGACCCGCTTGCCGTCACGACGGATCGCGCCCGGCTCCGTCTGCTCGAAGATCGCACCGACCGTTAGGTCGACGCCGTTCGGCTGTCGCTGCGTGTCGTCGAGGTCGGCGCCGCCCGCGTTGAGCGCCGCCGCGACCGTTGCTCCTGAGTCGAACATATCCCACCGAATCCGCGGGCGAGATTAAACGGTGTCGCCCGCAGTCGGGGTGACGATTGCTCCGATCGCGTGATTCGCTCAAACACCCGATTTCGGCGGATATAGGCCTTTATGTGCCTTATACACTCGTTACGTCTATTTCTCACATGGATGATGGTACCACGTCCGTTCTTCCGCAACATTCGCCGACCCGACCGATCTAACATGGTCGATCTTGCAGAAAACTCGCGGGTTTTATATCCACGGGAGAGCCATCTTCGGGTGATATGGGACAAACGATTACTGAGAAGATCCTCGGTGACCATCTCGTCGAGGGCGAGCTGACGCCCGGCGAGGAGATCGGCATCGAGATCGACCAGGTGCTGACGCAGGACACCACGGGGACGATGGTGTGGCTCCAGTTCGAGGCCCTCGATCTGGACGAGGTCCAGACGGAGCTCGCCGCGCAGTACTGCGACCACCAGACGTACCAGTTCGACTTTAAGAACACCGACGACCACCGGTTCCTCCGCTCCGCGGCCGGCACGTACGGCGCGTACTTCTCCCGGCCCGGAAACGGGATCTGCCACCAGGTCCACAAGGAGAACTTCGCGGCGCCCGGCAAGACCCTGCTCGGCTCCGACTCGCACACGCCGACCCCCGGCGGGCTCGGCGAGCTCGCGATCGGCGCGGGCGGCCTCGACATCGCCGTCGCGATGGGCGGCGGCCCCTACTACGTCGAGATGCCGGAAGTCGTCAACGTCCACCTCGAAGGCGA